>CAJDUM010000027.1_pt1 | contig 64907 bp, 51 predicted proteins | sample 7390781 | NCBI WGS metagenome assembly CAJDUM01 (sample SAMEA7055661, study PRJEB34461) | soil metagenome | biome: terrestrial ecosystem; feature: Peninsula; material: soil | place: Antarctica | collected 2016 | reverse complement strand
AACCCCACCGATCGATTCGAGCTTCGCGGCTATCCTCCTACGTCGTCGGGGACTGGCCGTGCTGGGTCCCGACGATCGCGAAGTTCACTGTAGGCTCGGTCTGGTTCTGCGCAGTCTGCAGCCAGCCGTTGAGGCCGAATGTGACCGTCACGACTCCGTTCGCCGTGTCGGTCAGGTTTGAAGCCAGCAGGATCGCGGCCGGCACTCCGCAGTACTGGGTGGCGTGCGGGTCAGCCTGCGTTGCGATCCAGGTGCTTCCGCCACGACCCACCGCATTGACCGTGCAGTCGGCAGCAGTGCCGCTGTTGACGTTGGCGCCGTTACTGAAGCTCAGGTTTCCGCTTTGGAACGCCTGGCCGCCGTGGGAGTCGCTGACATTGAAGTACCCGTACCGGCCCAAGCCACCGCTCGGATAGTTTGCGCTGCCCGACCCACCGGTGAATCCCTGATAGCCCGCAGTGTTCTTGTCGAACACCAACCAGACGTCGACCCCGCCCGAGCTGACGCTGACGCTGTAGTTGATCGTCTTGTCGATGTTCGCGCCAGGCATCAGGTCGGCGTAGTCCAGGGTTGTCGGGCTCGCGCTCACAACCAGCTGGCCTGAACTCGAACTCAGACTCCCAGGAACGGTGCTGCTGAAGTACGCCCCCGTGCCTTGCACCGCGGTGGCGACCAGGACTGCGGACAGCCCCAGCGCCCCGACGAAGCCCGCGATGCGGGCCACCTTGCCCTTCTTCATGTGCGCTCCTTCTGAAGCGTTCCGGGCTCCCGAGTGCGGCAACGGCGCCGCAGGCCCTGCCTCAGGCTCCGTCACGATGCTCGCAAACGGAATTAGCAAAATTGATGAACCCGTAGGTGATCCGTTCTCGCCCGCCCGGCGGGAGGCCGTCACAGCAGGTCGTGAAGCTCGCGGTGCCCGCAAACTCACGATCTTGGATGGGCGCTGCCTGGCTGTCAGCCAGTGCCCGTCACGATCTGACACTCACGAAAATCGCTGTGCCAGGGAAGATCTCGCCGCGCTCGCGGGACCACTGACCCCACACGCCGTCGAAATCCTCTGGCCACCCCGGCTCGATCACATCCAGCACGGTGAACCCGGCCGCCACCAGCTCGCGGATCCGATCGCCCATGGTCCGGTGGTGCTCGACGTAAGCCGCCTCGCCGGTGTCGTCCACCTCGACGTAGGGGGAGCGGTCGAAGTAGGACTGCACGGCCAGCAGGCCTGCCTGGCCCGGGTCGTCCAGGAAGATCCAGCGCATCGGGTGGGTCACCGAGAACACCCAGGTTCCGTGCGGGCGCAATACCCTGGCGACCTCGCGCATCGCACCGGCCGAGTCGGCGACGAACGGTATCGCACCGAATGCCGAGAACGCGATGTCGAACGAGGCGTCGGCAAACGGCAGCTCGCACACATCGGCCTGCACCAGCGGCACATCGATGCCGGTGCGCTCGGCGGCAACCCGTGCGTGTCGCAACATGCCACCGGACAGGTCGAACGCCACCACGTCAGCGCCCCGACCGACCAGGTACCGGGAGCAGGGCGCCGATCCGCAGCCCACCTCCAGGACCCGCCGGCCGGCCACCTCACCGAGCAGCCCCGCCTGCGACTCCCGCAGGTTCTCCGGACACCAGACCAGGTCGGCCTCGCCCAGGAATGCGCCGTGCTCGGCGTGATAATCGTCGGCGTCGGCGTCCCACCAGCGCCGGTTCGCAGACCGTGATTGCTGCTGGTTCGCGGCGACCCGACGCGGCGTGGTCGGGCCGATCTGCTGACCGGCGCAGTCATCGACGGCGGGAGGCTCCTGCGGCATCCGCCGATATTGCCACGACTGGTCCACCGAGGGCACCAGCCGAGCGAGCGCTACCCTGCGTCTGGCGCGCGCAGGGTGATGCCTTGGTGAACCCACCACCGTTTGACCTCCCAGGGGGCCGATAGCGTAGCCTGACAGCTGCATTGTGGGTGCGTGCTGCCTCGGAATGGAGCAGGCCGCACTCGTCGTCATACCAGTGGACGTGCTCCCCGAACCAGGATGGGTACTGCCGCCGTGTCCGTCATCGGCCATTCCGGCGTCGGACATGAGCACCGCAAGGCGACAGCACCTGCCGTGCAACCGATCGATCCATCGTCCCTTCGGAGCAACCCACCACATGTCCGCCCCTACCGTCACCACCTCCACCGTCCCGCAGGTCGCCATCAACGACATCGGTTCGGAAGAGGACTTCCTGGCCGCCATCGACCTGACCATCAAGTACTTCAACGATGGCGACATCGTCGAAGGCATCATCGTCAAGGTCGACCGCGACGAGGTCCTGCTCGATATCGGCTACAAGACCGAAGGCGTCATCCCCTCCCGCGAGCTGTCCATCAAACACGATGTCGACCCGAGCGAGGTCGTGAAGATCGGTGAGCACGTCGAGGCCCTTGTCCTGCAGAAGGAGGACAAAGAGGGCCGGCTGATCCTGTCCAAGAAGCGCGCACAGTACGAGCGCGCCTGGGGCACCATCGAGAAGATCAAGGAATCCGACGGCGTCGTCACCGGCACCGTGATCGAGGTCGTCAAGGGCGGGTTGATCATCGACATCGGACTGCGCGGGTTCCTGCCGGCCTCGCTGGTCGAGATGCGCCGGGTGCGTGACCTGCAGCCGTACGTGGGCCGCCAGCTCGACGCCAAGATCATCGAGCTGGACAAGAACCGGAACAACGTCGTGCTGTCCCGCCGGCAATGGCTGGAGCAGACCCAGTCCGAGGTGCGCAGCGAGTTCCTCAACCAGCTGGCCAAGGGCCAGGTCCGCAAGGGCACCGTGTCTTCGATCGTCAACTTCGGCGCCTTCGTCGATCTCGGCGGCGTGGACGGCTTGGTGCACGTCTCCGAACTTTCCTGGAAGCACATCGACCACCCCAACGAGGTCGTCGAGGTCGGCCAGGAGGTCACCGTCGAGGTGCTGGACGTCGACATGGATCGCGAGCGGGTGTCGCTGTCGCTGAAGGCGACCCAGGAGGACCCGTGGCGGCACTTCGCCCGGACCCACGCCATCGGTCAGGTCGTGCCCGGCAAGGTCACCAAGCTTGTTCCGTTCGGGGCCTTCGTACGCGTCTACGACGGCATCGAGGGTCTCGTGCACATCTCGGAGTTGGCCGGCCGTCACGTCGAGGTTCCGGAGCAGGTGGTCGGCGTCGACGACGAGATCTTCGTCAGGGTGATCGACATCGACCTGGAAAGGCGCCGCATCTCGCTGTCGCTCAAGCAGGCCAACGAAGGCGTCAACCCGGACTCCGAGTTCGACGAGGTGCGGGCCCAGTACGGGGTGGTCGACCACTACGACGAGCAGGGCAACTTCCTGCCGCCAGAGGGTTTCGACGTGGCCACCGGCGAATGGCTCGAGGGCTTCGACACCCAGCGCGACTCGTGGGAGAAGCAGTACTCCGAGGCGCACGCGGTGTACGAGAAGCACCTCAGTCAGATCGCCGCGGCCCGGACCGCGGACGCCGAGGCGGGCGAGGGCGGCAACTACTCCTCCGGGACCACCGAGGAGGCACCGGCCGGACCGCTGGTCGACGATGAGCAGCTGGCCAAGCTACGCGAGCGGCTCGGCGGCAACTGACAGTCCGTTTGGACATCAACGCGGCATCTTGACGAAGGGTCGCCACTCGATCGGGTGGCGACCCTTCGTTCTTTCGGCGGGTTGCCGGGGTTGCGACCTTCTTCCTGGATACCGTAGGAGCTATGCGACGCACCCCCCTGGTTTCCCTGATCGCCCTCAGCCTGCTGCTGGCCGCGTGCGGCTCCACGTCAGGCACTCGGCCCACGGTGACGCAAGTGGTGACTGTCACCGGCACGTCTCCGGCGTCGACGACGGGTGCGTCCATCACGGTCGTCGGCCCCGGGGCCTCCGACAGCACTGGTTCGAGCAGCACCGGCCAAGCCACCACTGGCACCGCCGCGTCCGGCACTGGCAGTTCGGCCACGGATACCGCGGCGCCGAGCACCGGCTCCGCCACCGCAACAGGCTCCGGTTCGTCTGCGACCGGCTCGACCTCGGGGGTGGCCAGCTCGGTGCCCATCCAGACGGTGAGTCCGTTGAAGGTGGACTGCGCGGCGTTGCTGGACGATCGGGACGTCAAGAAGGCGCTGGGTGCCACCATCTCCTCGGCCAGTAGCCGGATTGTCGATGTGGCCAATCCGGAGCGGGAGATGACCGGCCGCGTCAAGTGCTACTACGGGGTTCAATCGGATTCGCAGGCTCACCCGGTGTCCATCGCCATCGCCCAGTACAGTTCGCCGGCCGCGGCGCTCGCACAGGTGGCGGTCACCATCAAGTCCGAAACGGGCCTGGGCGCGAAGTCTTCGGCGGCCACAGTGAGCGGTCAGCAGGCGACTGTCCTGCTCCGCGACGGCGGCCTGATCGTGCTGCCCTATGACAGTTGGACGCTGTCCATCGCGGTCGAGGCGACGGTCTCAGCGGACGCCGCTACGCTGCCGGACGGGTTGACTGGGCTGGCTACCCTGGTGCTGGCGCGCATCCTGAAGAACGGCTGACCGGCCCGGAGGCGTCTCGTCGATGTTCTTCGGCCGGCGCATCTCGGGGCCGCGACGAGGGCCTGGTGCGGAGGTGTTGTCGCCCGGTGCGCACCGTCAACGGACCAGGTGACGAAATCAACAGCGGCAAGAGTGCCGCCGAATCTGAGACGGCGCTCAGATGGCGTGAGCGGGGGAGGGCACGGCTACCCGAACCACTGGTCGCGGCATCGTCCGGTGCCTGCCAGGCGTTCGCCAAGAGGCGAACAATCCCCTACGGACCACGGCGACAAAGGCGGTGACGGACACCAGACCGGGCCGTCCCAGCCGGTGGCGACCGCGGACGAGCGTCGTCATGGATGTACTACGCACAGCTCCTCCTTGGTTCGTGCTGGTTCCCACGGAGCGGTCACCGCAGGGGTGCCGCCATGCCAGCACGGTACGGTGCTCGGATGCGCAGGTCAGGGACGTCGGTCGGTGTGTCGGCCATGATCATCGCCGCCCGCGCCGCATGTAGAGGCGGTGCTGTCGGGTGTTGACGGTGGCGGTGACGGGGGGCATTGGATCCGGGAAGTCCACCGTGTCGGCTCGGTTGGCTGAACTCGGTGCCGAGGTGGTGGACTCCGACCAACTGGCCAGGCAAGTCGTCGCGGTCGGAACCGAGGGGCTGCGCGAGGTCGCCGAGTTCTTCGGCGAAGAAGTGGTCGCTCCGGACGGGTCGCTGGACCGAGCCGCGCTGGCGCGCATCGTGTTCAGCGACGACGCTGCTCGAGCCCGGCTGGAAGCGATCACCCACCCCAGGGTGCGGGCGGCCTTTCGGGCGCGGGCTGCGGCGGCCGGCCCTGGCGCTGTGGTGGTGAACGACATCCCATTGCTGACCAGCATCGATGCGGCTGCGGAGTTCAACTTGGTGATCGGTGTCGACGCGCCGCTGTCGGTGCGGGTGGATCGGCTGATCGGCAGGGGCATGCCCGAGGCCGATGCGCGAGCCAGGATAGCGGCGCAAATCTCCGACGCGGAGCGCAACCGGCTGATCGACGTGCGGCTGACGAACGACGGGTCGCTGGATCGCCTGCTGGCGCAGGTCGACGCGCTCTGGGCGGACCGGCTGCTGCCGTTCCAGCAGAATCTGTCGGCAGCGATGCCTGCCACTCGGCCCGGCCCGACGCTGGTGGCGACGGACAGCCGGTGGCCCGATCGCGCGCGGCTGCTGGCCAGCCGGGTGTCTCGGGCAGCAGGCAGCGGCAGGGTCGAGCACATCGGGTCGACGGCAGTGCCCGGCCTTCCCGGGAAGGACGTCATCGACCTGCAGCTGTCGGTGTCCGACCTGGCCGAGGCCGACCAGTTGGCACCCGCGTTGGCGGCGGCCGGGTTCGTTCGGGTGGCGGCGTGGGTCGCCGACACCCCGCACCCGTCCAGTGACGATCCAGCCAGGTGGGTCAAGCGATTGCACGTCAACTGCGATCCAGGACAGGGAGTAAACCTCCACGTGAGGGTTAAGGATTGGCCGAACTGGCGCTGGGCGCTGCTGGTGCGGGATTGGCTGCGGGCCGATGTCGGCGCACGCGGGGAGTACCTGGTGATGAAGGAGCGGGTGGCTGCAGCGCTTCGAGATGACGAAGGACCGGGTGGGTACGCCGCGGCGAAGGAGCCGTGGTTCGCCGTCGCGGCTCCTCGCGCCGAGCAATGGGCACGGACAACCGGCTGGGCTCCAGCCCCCGGCGGGGGATAGCCCGGTCAGGCTGCCGCTCTTCGTGCTAACTGATCTGCGTTAACTGATCTGCGCTGACTGATCTGCGCTGCCTGTCGGACCCTCCGCGTAACCTCGGCATCGTGGCATTCGCAACCGAACACCCGATCCTCGCCGTCTCCGAGCACCGCCCGGTGGGCGACATTCCGCGCGCCGGCGGCCGGTTCCAGGTGGTCAGTGACTATCGGCCGTCCGGCGACCAACCGCAGGCCATCATGGAGTTGGAGAAGCGGGTGCGGGCGGGGGAGAAGGACGTCGTGTTGCTCGGTGCCACCGGCACCGGTAAGTCCGCGACGACCGCATGGCTGATCGAGAAGCTCCAGCGCCCCACCCTGGTGATGGCGCCGAACAAGACGCTGGCCGCACAGTTGGCCAACGAGTTGCGGGAACTGTTCCCCAACAACGCAGTCGAGTACTTCGTCTCGTACTACGACTACTACCAGCCGGAGGCGTACGTCCCGCAGACGGACACGTACATCGAGAAGGACTCCTCGATCAACGCCGACGTCGAGCGGCTGCGGCACTCGGCGACCATGTCGTTGCTTTCCCGCAGGGACGTGATCGTGGTGGCGTCGGTGTCCTGCATCTACGGCCTCGGTACGCCGCAGTCGTATCTGGACCGGTCGCTGCCTGTCGCGGTCGGGCAGCAGATGGACCGCGACACGCTGCTCCGCGCGTTGGTGGACGTGCAGTATTCCCGCAACGACCTGTCGTTCACCCGAGGCTCGTTCCGGGCCAGGGGGGACACTGTCGAGATCATCCCGGCCTACGAGGAACTGGCCGTGCGCATCGAATTCTTCGGCGACGAGATCGAGAAGCTGTACTACCTGCACCCGCTGACCGGTGATGTGGTCCGCGAGGTCAGCGAGCTTCGGATCTTCCCGGCCACCCACTACGTCGCCGGTCCGGAACGGATGGAGAAGGCGGTTTCCGCGATCGAGGAGGAACTCACCGAGCGGTTGGCCGAGTTGGACAAGCAGGGCAAGCTGCTGGAGGCACAGCGGCTGCGGATGCGGACCACCTACGACGTGGAGATGATGCGGCAGATCGGGTCCTGTGCCGGCATCGAGAACTACTCGCGCCACATCGACGGCCGCCCGGCCGGTTCGGCGCCGGCTACCCTGATCGACTACTTCCCGGAGGACTTCCTGCTGGTCATCGACGAGTCACATGTCACCGTGCCGCAGATCGGTGCGATGCACGAGGGCGATGCGTCCCGCAAGCGCACCCTGGTGGAGCACGGGTTCCGGTTGCCGTCCGCGCTCGACAACCGTCCGCTGACCTGGGAGGAGTTCTCCGGCCGGATCGGTCAGACGGTGTACCTGTCGGCCACCCCCGGCCCGTACGAGATGGGACGCGCCGGCGGCGAGTTCGTCGAGCAGGTGATCCGGCCGACCGGCCTGGTGGATCCGGAAGTGGTGGTCAAGCCGACCACCGGGCAGATCGACGATCTGATCGGCGAGATCCGGACCCGCACCGCCCGGGACGAGCGAGTGCTGGTGACCACGCTGACCAAGAAGATGTCCGAGGACCTGACGGACTACCTGCTGGAACTGGGCATCCGGGTCCGCTATCTGCACTCCGAAGTCGACACGCTGCGCCGAATCGAGTTGCTTCGGGAGCTCCGGCTCGGCGAGTACGACGTGCTGGTCGGGATCAACCTGCTGCGTGAGGGCCTTGACCTTCCCGAGGTGTCGCTGGTGGCGATCCTGGACGCAGACAAGGAGGGGTTCCTGCGGTCCGGAACCTCGCTGATCCAGACGATCGGTCGGGCAGCCAGGAACGTGAACGGACAGGTGCACATGTATGCGGACCGGATCACCGCGTCGATGCGCACCGCCATTGACGAGACGAATCGGCGTCGGGAGAAACAGGTTGCCTACAACACTGCGCACGGCGTAGACCCGCAACCGTTGCGGAAGAAGATCAACGACATCCTCGAGCGGGTCTACGCGGAAGCAGAGGACACCGCGGAGAACGCCGACCGGGTGCGGATCGGCGGCTCGGGGCGCAATTCCTCCCGGGGGCGCAAGGCGACGGGCGAGCCGGGGTCTTCCGGGGTGTATGCGGGCCACTCCACTGCTGGCATGGCCAGATCGGAACTGGCCGACCTGGTGCAGCAACTCACCGACCAGATGATGGCAGCCGCGCGGGACCTACAGTTCGAGCTTGCCGGTCGGCTGCGTGATGAGATCGCCGAGCTGAAGCGGGAGATCCGTGACATGGACGCATCGGGGGTGACGGCCGGCGCGCGGTGAGCTAACTCAGGAACGGCCCGTCAGGAACGGCGAGTCAGGAACGGCCCCCGTCAGGTGTGGCTCGATCGGGAGTGGTCCCGTCAGGGGAATGGCCCTGCGGGGCGGCTGGTGGTGATGCGGGCGTGGTCAAGCCGGCGGTCGCTGCCAGCGTTGCGCCCAGGTTCCAACACGCATCTCTGTCGGACGCCTCAGGCTGCCCCGTCACGACGACGGGCTCGTTCGCCTGGCGCCAGCGCAACGCTCCGGTGATGGCGGAAATGGAGCGGATTGCCCCAGTGGTGTCCTCGTTACCGTGGATCCACAGCCCGAATGGCCGGCCGACTGTGGCGTCCAGACATGGGTAGTAGATGGTGTCGAAATAGTATTTCAACGCCCCGGACATGTAACCGATGTTCGCGGTGGTGCCGAGCAGGAGGGCGTCCGCGGCGAGGGTTTCGGCGACCGAGGCGGACAGCGCCGGCCGGCAGTGCACGGTGACGCCGGTGATGCCCTCAGCGCGGGTCCCGTCCAGTACCGCCTGCAGCAATTCGTGGGTCGCCGGCGACACCGTATGGTGCACAACCAACAACGTGCCCATCACCGACCCCCTCCACGCTCGCGTCTCGGCACCCGCGTCTCAGCACCCGCGTCTCAGCACCCACGTCTCCGCACGCACGTCGCAGACGAGCGTCCGCAAGGATCATGTCGAAGGTACCGGCCGATACGCTCACCGGTGCCCGCAGACAGTGTCCATCCGGCCGGTCTCGTTGGCGACGGTGCCGAACCGTTCGGTCAAGTCCACCTGCTTGGCGTATCGAGCGATTGCGATGCGCTGATGATCGTCTCGTCTGTACCAACGGCTGGGATCCCCGGTCAAGGCGGGTGGGGTCGCTCAGTGCGGGGACTGCTCGACGATTCGGTACCCGATGGTGCGGCAAATTCCGGCGATGCGACTGGTCAGCGCCGGGTCGCTGAGTGCTCGGCTGGTGGCGGCCCGGCGTGGCGTCGCATCGGCTGCCGGCAGGAACAGTGCCACCGCCAGGCCGCCGTCCATCGCGGCGCGGTAGGCCAGGCCATCGAGGTGAGGGAACTGGTCGCATAGTTCCCGGGCCCATGCGGACGTGTAGTCATGGCGGCCGGTCGAGAGCGCCATCGAGGCGCCGGCTCGAGTAGGCCAGGCGCCGTGGTCGGGGTCGCTGGTGATGTCGAGCAGGCGAACTGTGCGTGCCAGCCGGGCCGCGGTGAGATGAAAGGTGTTGCTCAGCGGCACGGTGCGGGTGCGTTGGAATACCTCCGCGAACGCGGTACGCGGCTTCGCGGCGGCGTACCAGACGGCCTGCTCGTGGTACTGGGTCGGCGGCGGGTGCGGCTCGAACCGGGCGTCGAGCGGTCCGTAGTGCCGCTGCTGGTTCCAAGGTGTGACCAGGCTGCCGCGGACCCGGTGGATGCGCTATAGCAGCGTGGCCGGCGTGATCTGGCGATACTCCTCGGCGCGGATTCCGACGGCACCAGCGAGATCGCGAGGGGGCAGCGGCAGCTTGGCCATCAGCGCCGCAACTCAGGCGGCGAAGTTGCACAGTCCGGCGGCCAGCGGCTCGGCAGCGAGCGGTGAGCCGCCGCTGCGCAGCCAGTCGCGCACCGACTGCGGACGCCCGTCAAGTGTCAGTTCCGGCTGCGGAGTTGTGAGGAACCCGAGGATCTCCAGGGGATGCGCGGCCTCGGGCAGCGCGCGCGACTATCGCCCAGCCGGGCAGCAACGTGTCGCCGTCGAACTGCACCGCGGGCACGGCCCAGCGGGTGCCTCGACGCACCGCCCACACGTCTCGGGAAGAGATCATCTGCTGCATGCGGGAGCGGGACACGCCGATGCGTGGAGCGGCATCGGCGACTGGAATCGCGGTGGCGAGCAGCGCGATAAACTGCGCGGCGACGTCGGTGGCCTGCTGCTGCAGCGCCTCGCGGTCCTCGCCCATGCCGGCGTGGTCGTAGATGGCAGCCTCGGCCAATGCCAGAGGTGATGGCGCGGGCGCTGCACTCGGCGTGCCGAGCAGGGCGGCGTCGATCAGGTCGAGCGCTTGGCGTTCGTTCAGGTCTATGCCACGCGCGTGGAACAAGTCGCTGACGGTTGTGGCCACGGCATCCTCCAAACCCACAGTACTAGCATTCGCTCACAGTATAAGTCGTTGCCACCTAACCGGTCGGGGCCCGCAGTGCCACCGAGCCGCGCTGGGAGGGTCTTGCTCAACAATCCACCTGCGGTGCAGCAACAAGGCAGAAACCCCGTTCAGCGCGGAGCCCTGTTCATCTTGGTCGGGACAGGTCCGCTTCGGGACTGCCCTGCGGTGGTCTCGGTGACCGCGGCGGAGAGGCGGAGCGATGATCAGGCATGGATGATCCGTGGGCACGCACGAGTTGGTAGCGTCGCGCTCCGAACCGCCCGGGCCTCTTGGCCGAGGCTTGCTGGCCAAGTTGGCGGCTCTGACCGGCCCAGCGGTGGTCACCGGCTGGACGGATTGGGACAACCCCGGATCGGCTGCTCGTCCCGAAGTTGCGGCGCTATTGATCCACAGGTCGCGGCTGATCAATGACGACCCGCATTACTCGCTATTCCGACATTCGACGCGTCCGTCGATCTACGGCTGGAAGTGCTCGGCATCATCGCCGCCGGCGGCTTCCTGGTCTTCGTCCGGGTGTTGATGCGGCAATTTTACGTGCAGCGCGTTCGACGAGTTGTCCTGCCGGGAGCGAATCAACGCACCGGAATGCGGGTCGGTGTGAACCGCCTAGTCGTACCGCCGGCAGCGTCCCGACTCAGCTGGTGATGTCCTTCCTGGAGAATCGCCAGAAGGCCAGCGCGATGAGCACTATCGCGTAGGCCAGAGCGGAGAACGCACCCCGGGTCATGTCGTCCCAGCGGACCGGGTCCACCAGTGCACCCGTCCAGGCGAACGAGTAGTGCGTCGGCAGCCAGTTCCGCAGAGTGCCCAGAGCGGTTATCTGGTCCAGGATCTGGGACACGATGGACAGCAACACAGCCCCGCCGACGGCGCCCAGCGGAGCATCCGTCAGGACCGTCAACAGGAAGGCGAGCCCGGCCACCCAGGTCAGCTGCATTGCGATGTAGGCGATCACCAGCGCGAGCCGGCGGACGGAATCCCATCCGGTGAAGCTCTCACCTACTGGGGTGGACAGCGGGCCGGTGCCGTAGAAGACGAGTCCGATCACCGCTGCCACTGCTGCGAGCAGCAGCACAGCGCCGAGCGACATTAGCCCGGCCACCAGTAGCTTCTGCCGCAGCAGCCGGCGCCGCGGCACCGGTATCGCCAGCAGATAGCGCAGGGAGGACCAGGCGGCCTCCGAGGCAACGGTGTCTCCGAAGAACAGCGACACCACCACGATCAGCAGGAAACTGGCCGAGAAGAACAGCGTGACCATCACGAAATTCGCCGCGCTGGACTGCGCCAGGTCGACAAATGTCGCACCAGTGGAGCCGGACTCGGACTTGCCGCCCAGGGCGAACGCGGCTGCCAGAATCGCGGGCAGCAACACCATGAAGCCCAGGGCGAACTGGGTGCGCCGGCGACGCATCTGCCGGACCAACTCCACCCGCACCGGCAGGGTGGACCCTGCCCGGTAGCCCGCGGGCACGCCACCTGCCTCGACCGGTGCGGGACCGGACAGGGAGGCCATCGCCGCGACTGCGGCGTCAGCAGAGTGGTCGTGATGCACCGGGCTCATCCGCGGGTCTCCTGTCGCGATTGCGATGGCGCCAACTCCGGCGAAGGCTGCGCAGCTCCGGGCATCGGGAGTTCAGCGTCGGCTGTCGTCGAGGACCCAACCAGCTCCAAGAACACGTCCTCCAGCCGATTGCGGGGTGCCGCCGCCGTCACGGTAACCCCGGCGTCCAGCAGGGCCCGTAACGCGGTGGATGTCGATCCCGGCCCCAGGTCGGCGGTGACACCGGATCCGTTCGGAGCCACCTCGCCGACGCCGGGCAACGCTGAAAGGACCGCTGCTGCGGCGACCGGGTCGTCGACGGTGAAGGTCGTTTCGCCGGATGCGGCGATCATGTCGGCGACGGTGCCCTCCGCGATGGTCCGTCCGCGGTGAACGATCACCACGTGGCTGCAGGTCTGCTCGACCTCCGACAGCAGATGGCTGGAGATGAGCACGGTGCGCCCGGTCGCGGCATAGCGAGACAGCACCTCCCGCATGGCGTGAATCTGTGGGGGATCGAGACCGTTGGTGGGCTCGTCCAGGAGCAGTAGATCCGGTAGGCCGAGCATGGCCTGTGCGATGGCCAGCCGCTGCCGCATGCCCTGCGAGTAGGTCTTCACCCGACGTCGGATGGCGGTGCCGAGGCCGGCGATCTCCAGGGCCTCGGCCAGATGAGCGTCCGCGGTCGGCCGGCCGGAGGCCCGCCAGTACAGCTGAAGGTTGTCCCGCCCTGACAGATGCGGAAGGAATCCGGCGCCCTCGACGAAACTGCCGATGCGGGAGAGGATTTCGGCCCCGGGGCGGACAGGCTGGCCGAACACTTTGATCTCGCCGCCGCTGGGGTAGATCAGTCCCATCACCATCCGCAGTGTGGTGGTCTTGCCGGCGCCATTGGGGCCCAGCAGGCCGAGCACTTGCCCGCTTCGCACCTCGAAGCTGACATCGTCGACCGCGACAACGCCGCCTGGGTAGGACTTTCGCAGGCGGCTGATGAGAAGGGGCAGCTCAGCGTCCCTGACTGGCGGATCCGTCGGCCGTCGGCGAATCCGGCCGGCCAGCACCAGCCCAGCGGCGGCGACCAGCACCAGCACGATCAGGGCCACCACCAGGGGAACCGGAACTTCGCCGGCCGATACCCGCACACCGCCGGCTTCCGGGATGGTCAGCGAACTGTCGCCGCCCAACGAGATCCGGTAGACGGCAGGGGCCAGTGGACCCGCGTAGGCCTGATCGGTGGTTGAAATGCGAACTTGAACCCGGGAGCCGGCCTCGACCTGAAAGGCGACGGCGGGCAGAGCGACGGTGACGGTGGCCGCACTGCCGTCGGCCGGAAGTGCCGAAATTCTGACGGGTGCAACGGCGCCGCCGGCCAACCGGAAGCTACCGGATGCGGTGAGCGAGCCGATGGAAGCGTACAGAACCCCAGAGCCCGCGCCTCCTGCGCCGGGTACTGCGGCGACCGACAGCGTGATCCGCGACGACCCGGAGACGACTGCGGCGGCGCCCAGCGGGGCGGAGCTGAAGCTGGCAGTCTGACCCGGGAGGCCGCCGGCCAGCGCACCGAGGGCTGTGTTGCCCAACGTGCCCAGGCCCGGCAGGGATGAGATGGCCGCCGGCGAGCCGCCGGGCGGGTTGAGCACTGCCTGCTCCTTGCCGGTCAATGGCAGCGTGACCAGCGGAGTATCGGTGCCGCCGTCCAGCCCCGGGTAACGGGGAAGTTGCAGCGTGCGGGAGCGGGACCGACCGGTGTCCGACAGCGAGCCGCTGACCGTGTACTGGAACGCGGTCGACGGGGTCGCGCCGGTGCCGAGAAGGTAGTGCCGCAGCCAATTGGTGATCCGGTCCTGGGTGCCGCCGTCCAACCCGCCGCCGTCATGACCGCCCGCATACCAACTGACCGCCACCGGCGTGCCGTTCGCGGCGATCTCCCGCGCATTCGCATCAGCCTGGTCCAGGCCGAACAACGTGTCCTTTTCACCCTGTACCAGCAAGGTCGGAGCGGTGATGTCGCCCGCCACCTGAACCGGGCTCGACCTGGCCAGCAGCGCCGCGAGTTCCGGGGTGATCCGGCCGGTCTGCGCCACCGTCGCGTACGCAGCGCAGAGCGCAGGAAGCATCCGCCCGCAACCGGGCACCGTCGGGGGCCCCTGCGCCGTGCCGGCGTCTTGGCCGTTCGTCGACCCGTCAGTTGCCGCAGTCGGCCCGGTGCCGGCCGGAGAGTCGGTGCCGGTCGGGGTGTCGGTGCTGGTCCGAGAGTCGGTGCCCGGTGAAGCGGCTGGAGCGCCCGAGATCGACCCAACGCCGGCGGTCAGGCCGACGCCGGAGATTACCGACGTCATCAACGCGGCAGCCCACGACTTCTTGAACACGCCGTCAGGTTCGGCCAGCTGGGCGGCCGGAGTGCCCGGCCCGGCCGGAGGCGAGCCGACCACCCCGTCATTGGGGAACAGCGCCTGCGACAAGTCGTTCCAGGTGGCGACCGCGGCCACTGCGTCGACTCGCGGGTCGGTGCCGGCCAGCATCAGAGCCAACGCGCCCCCGTAGGAGCCGCCGGTCACCCCCACCCGGGGATCACCGGGGGCGTCCTGCAGCACCTGCTGCGGCCGTTGCGCCAACCAGCTGACCAGCGCTCTGGCATCGGACACCTCGTAGTCCAGTGAGTCCAGCGCAATCTGGCCGGTGGATCGGCCGAAGCCGCGGGCCGAATACGCCAGCACCACGAAGCCGTCTCGCGCCAACTGCTGAGCCTGATCAGCCACGCTGTTCTTGGTCCCGCCAAAGCCATGCGCGAGGATCACCGCCGGAGCCGGGACGCGAGCGGGCAGGTACAAGGTGGTGTCCAATTGCACCGGCCCGGTCGATCCGGGGCCGCCGGGGACGCTGACATCCTGGACCGAGGTCGCCACCGGCGGCAGCCCCGGCGCCGGCCAGAGCGCCCAGCCCAGCGCTGCCAAGACAACCACCGCCACGCCGAGCGCGGTCCATCGCCGACGCCGGGAGTGCAGAACTCGGCCGAATGGGAACCTCACCGGCCGTCGGCCGATGGGGTGTGGGTGCCTGTAACGCTTGCCATGTGTCCTGCGCCTGCCATGGGTCAAGCGTGCCAGACGGACCGGCCGGGCCGGGAGGGTGTGCAAGACTGATGGGGCATGGAGGGGAGTATTCCCGTCTGCGGTGGTGTCGTCAGCACGGAGTCCCGGTGTATCCGGGCCCCGGCACCACCGGCCGATCCAGTCGCGCAGGCGACGGCCCGGCGGAAGAGACCTCCGGCGAGTGACGTCTGCGTCCTGCCGGAGGAGCCTTGTCGTGAATGTGCCGCTGTGGGTTTGGATCGCTGTCATCGCCGGCATCGCCGCGGTGTTCACTGTCAGCCTGGTGTTCGGCCGGAAGGCGCACATCATCACCGCCGGCGAGGCGGCAAAGTGGGTGGCCGGCTATGTGGCGCTCGGCATCGCCTTCGGCATCGGCGTCTGGCTGACGGCCGGCGGGACGTACGCCGGCCAGTTCTTCGCCGGTTATGTGACCGAGTACGCGCTCAGCGTTGACAATTTGTTCGTCTTCGTGATCTTGCTCACCGCATTCCGGGTGCCGAGAGAGATGCAGGGGCGCGTGGTGCTGATCGGCATCGCCATCGCCTTGGTCCTTCGCGGCGGCATGATCGCCGTTGGTGCAGCGCTCATTACCACCTTCTCCTGGGTGTTCTACCTGTTCGGGCTGTTCCTGGTAGTGACGGCGGTGAACCTGGCCAGGCCCAAGGGCGAGGATTCGGAACCGGTTGAGCCCAGGACCGTCGCATGGGTTCGCAAGGTGCTGCCGGTCACCGAGCAATTCCACGGCACCAGGCTTATGGTCCTCCACCGGGGCCGACGCATGTTCACCCCGTTGTTCGCGGTGATCATCGCGCTGGGCGTCACCGACCTGATGTTCGCGCTGGATTCCATTCCCGCGATCTTCGGCCTCACCTCTGAAGCCTTCCTGGTCTTCACCGCGAATGCTTTTGCGTTGCTCGGCCTTTCCGAGTTGTACTTCTTACTTGGCGCGTTGCTGCAACGGCTGCGGTACCTGTCGGTCGGTCTGTCGCTGGTGCTGCTGTTCATCGGCGTCAAGCTCATCCTTGAGGCGCTGGCGGAGAACTCGCTGCCGTTCATCAACGGCGGGCGGCACGTCGGCTGGGCGCCCGAGATATCGCCGGCCCTGTCGCTGACCGTGGTCGGCACGATCCTGGTGGTGACCGTCGTTACCAGTTTGCTGGTCTCCCGAAGGGAAGAACGCACACACGGTGGGGGGACATCGACCCAGGAACCCGATCAGCGATAACCTGCCGATCATGAAACCGACTGACCTGGCGCTGTTCCGCTCCTACGGGCCGCCCGCGGTCGCCCCGGGCGGTGACGTGCTTGCCGCGCTGTCCACCCCGGACCTGGAAGCGAACCGATACCGCGGCGTGCTGCACCGGATCCACCCGGGAGGTTCGACGCCGTCGGACCCGGTGGAGTTCACCCTCGGCCCGCGCGACTCCGCGCCGGTGGTCTCGCCGGACGGGAAGACTGTGGTGTTCCTGCGCGCCGGACAGGACGGGCCGCCGCAGTTGCACGCGATGGGCTTGCACGGCGGGGAACCGCGGCGGATGTGCGAGCACCCGCTGGGTGCCGGCGCGGCGGTGTTCGCCCCTGATGGTGACGCGATCGCGTACCTGGCTGCGGTACCGGAGGCCGGCAGGTACGGCACCGACGACGATGTCAAGGCTGAGGCGGAGCCGCCGCGTCGATTGACTCGAATGTCCTACCGCTTGGACGGCAAGGGTTTTGTGATCGACAAGGCAGAGCAGATTTTTTTGCTCCGACTGACGCAGGGTGCCGAGCCACAACAGCTCACCAACGAACCGTCCGGCGCCGGACGACCGGCGTTCACTCCCGACGGTGCGGAGATCTTCTACGTCAGGTCGACGGCGGTGGACGCGATCACCGAGGAGGTGGCCGTCATCTCGGTTCCTTCCGCTGACGGTGATGCGCAAGCCGCGGTTGGGGAGACCGTGGCGCCGTCGACGGGCGACGCAGCGGTCCCCGTGTCGGACGGCCGCTCCGTGTATTACGTCGGGGCGGCGTTCACCGGCATCGACGTCCCCGGCCGCACCCCGGGGCTGTGGGTGGTGGACCGTGAGGGCGGCGACGTCGCACGCAGGCTCACCGACCCCGAGACAGTTCATGTCGATGCGCTGGCGGGCCAACCGGTCGTGGTGGGCGGACACGTCCTGGTCGCCGTGGCCGACCGCGGCACCGTCGGGCTGCGAGCAGTGCCGGTCACCGCACGGCAGGCACCGCTGGCGGACCTGCCGTTGCTCATCGGCGGGCAACGGGTGGTGAAGTCCTTCACCTGCACCGGATCGACAGTGGTGGCGGTGGTGGCCGGGCCGGGCCGCACCGGCGAGGTGATCCGACTGGATCTCGACGCGAACGGACGCGCGACCGGACCGGAACAGGTACTCACCGACGTGTCGGCGGAGTTGGCGGCGCAGGCGGCGCCGAGCACCGAGATCACCGCGACCGCACCCGACGGGTACCCGGTGCACGGCTGGCTGGTCCTACCGGCCGGTCAGGGTCCGCACCCGGTACTGCTGGCCGTGCACGGCGGACCGTACTCCGCCTACACCTGGGGAGTTTTCGACGAGGCGCAGATGTACGCGGCCGCCGGATACGCGGTGGTGCTACCGAACCCCAGAGGATCATCCGGGTACGGGATGCAACACGGCAGGTCGATTGTCGGGGCCCTCGGCACGGTGGACGCCGACGATGTGCTCGCCCTGCTCGACGCTGCGCTGGCGCGCCCCGAGTGCGACGGCGATCGGGTCGGCGTGATGGGCGGCTCCTATGGCGGCTTCATGACGTCCTGGTTGGCGTCGCACGCGCCGGGTAGGTTCATCGCGGGAATCAGCGAGCGGGCCGTCAACGCCTGGGACTCCTTCGCCGGCGCCAGCGACATCGGCTACTTCTTCTCCGAGTGCTACGTCGGGCCGGACCGACACACCCAATGGGACCGCTCGCCGCTGGCGCACGCCGACGACATCGACATCCCTTTGCTGATCATCCATTCCGAGCAGGACTGGCGCTGCCCGCTGGAACAGGGACAGCGGCTGTTCGTGGCGCTCAAGCTTCGTGGACACGAGGTGGAAATGCTGGTGTTCCCCGGTGAGGGCCACGAACTGTCCCGGTCTGGGCGACCACAACATCGCAGGCAGCGGTTCGATGCGATCCTGGACTGGTGGGGCCGCTACCTCCCGTTGGACTGAGGAGTCAGCGCGGGGTCATCCCAGTGCTGTGTGAGCTCGGTCCGGTTTGAGCTCGGTCCTGTGTGAGCTCGGTCCTGTGTGAGCTCAGCGCAGGGTCACCTCGACGGTGCGGATCTCGCCGCGGAAATTGCCCAGTGGCCGGTTGTAGGTGATCCGCAGCTGCGTCCCGTCGGGCGATCCGAGTTCGGGATGCCACACCGCTACGTAGTCGTTGCTATCGGTGGCCGGCAGGCCGGTGAACAGCGTGACCGGCTCCGTCCAAGGCCCCTCCAGCCGTTCGGCGGTGCGAGCCATCACCTGGTCGGCCAGCGGTTTGCTGTAGACCGCGAGCCAGCGATGCAGGTGCGGATTCCAGCCGATCGACATGTTCTTGGCGCTGCCTGGCACCCAACCGGCGTCCGCGACCTGGCTGGACCAGCCCGCGCCGGTGAAGAAGGTGTAGGCGGCGCGCTCGGTGACCCGGCCGGTCTCCACTTTGGCCAGCCGGCACTCATCCGGGGCGTGCGTCTGCTCGCAGGCGAACACGTAGATCCAGTCGCCATCGGTGACCTGGCCCGTGCCGTCCCCGGGACGGACCCGCACGGCACCCTCGTCGAATTCCGGTTCGGTGGCGCTGAACACGAGGTCCGGTGTTCGGGTGGCGGCTGGCTCACCAGCGGAAATGGTAGCGACTGCCACGCCGCGTCGAGTCCAACCGCTCGGCCGGATCTGCAGCGACAGGGTGAAGATCGCAGCGGTGTCTGTGCCTGTGCCTGTGCCGGTCGCGACCACGGCGACGGGCCACAGCGCGTCCCTATCTCCTGCCTGCTTGCTGGTGTTGTGCTGCGCTTCGGTCGCGTCGTACTCGACCAGCGGTAGCGGCATGTCTGTGCCACCTTCCAGGCTCTGACGGACCACGAACGGGTCGGCCGCCTTGGCCCAGCCACCGGTATTGCTGCGCATCGACCAGCCATCCGCTGCCTTGCGAGGCAGGAAGGTGTCGCCGAAGGCCCACAGCACCGAATCACCGAGCACCGCCGTCTTGCCGCCGTCGCCGATCGGGCCGTCCGGGTGCTGCACCACCCCGATGTCCCGCACCGCGGCAACTGCGAGTGGTGAACCAGCACTCGACTTCTGGGTCGACGTCGTCGTCAGTCCCTGCGGCGTCGAGGGGGTTCCCGCGCACGCGGTAGCTGCCAGCACCACCAGCACGGCCAGCACAGTCGGCACAGTCGGCACAGCTTCCTGCCGGGCTGCGCCGGCCGGGCGCCGCCGGATGATCACACCGACCATGGTGCCGCAGGGTCCGCCTGTCAGGTCGACGGCGCACTCAAACCCCGACTCGGCCACGCGTCCCGGTTGTCCACGCCGAACCAGGCCACCAGGCTGCTGATCAGATTGCACGCGGCGCAGGCCAACAGAGCCGCCCGAAACGGGGCCAACTCCGCGGTGGCTCCCACGCCGAGGCCGATCGTCGCGATCACGGTGGCAGCCAAGGCAACCCCGATGGCACCCCCCGCCTGCCGAGTGGCGTTGTACAGCGACGTGGCTTCGCCGATGTTCCGCCGCGGAACCGTGTCGAAGGCCGCTGCCTGAGTCGGCATGAACGTGTGCGCCTGGCCAAGTCCGAGTACGAACATCACCGTCACCGGCACCAGATATGGCGTGGTAGGGCCGAGCAGCAGGGCCAGGCAGGTCAGCATCACGGCCACCACTGCCTGGCCGGTCGCGATCAGCGCGCGCGGGCCGATCCGCGGGTACAGCCGAGCCGCGACCTGGGTACCGAGCATCACTCCGATGGCCTCGGGGAAGGTCAGCAGTCCGGCGGTGAGCGGGGAATGGCCCAGCGCCGACTGCAGCATCAGCGGATAGGCGAACAGCGCGCCGACGAACCCGGCAGAGGATGCCATGGTGATCAGGTTGGCCGAGCGGAACAGTTTCCGGGTGAACAGCCGCAGCTGCAACATCGGTCGGGCCACCCGCAGTTCCACCGGAACGAGCGCGGCCAATAGCGCGAAGCCGGCCAGGCCAGGGACCAGGATCTGTGGCGCCGTCCAGCCGCGGGCCGGGCCTTCGGACAGCGCGTACATCAGCCCGGCGAAGCCGGCTCCGGCCAGCAGGAACCCGGCCAGGTCCAGCCGGTGTGAGGTGGTGCGGGCCAGTGGCCGGACGGCCAGCAGGCAGAACAGCACGGCCGCCGCGCCGATCGGCACGTTGATGCCGAAGATCCACCGCCAGCCGACGTGCTCGGTGAGCAGCCCGCCGAGCACCGGACCCAATGCGGGGGCGAACGCGATGGGGATGGTGGTGATCCGGCCGAGCCGGACCCGCTCGGCCGCGGGAAAGGTGCGGTAGAGCATCGCCATGCCGACCGGTGTCATCATCCCGCCGGCCGCGCCCTGCATGATCCGGAACAGCACCAACTGGTCGACCGAGCCGGCAAGGCCGCAGGCACCCGACGCGAGAGTGAACAGTCCAACGGCGATGACGAACACTTCGCGGGCGCCGAGCCGATCGCCCAGCCAACCCGACACCGGTATCGCAACAGCAACCGCTACCAAGTAACCGATGTTGATGGAGGCGGTGTGCTCCACCGGGATTCCGAAATCGTCGGCGATGGTAGGCAAAGCGACGTTGACGACTGTCGCGTCCAGAATTGAGATGAACATCGCAGCCACGAAAACGATTGCCACAGCAATCTTCTGCCGCCGCGCGACGGGTTCGTCCCGGCTGGGGTCGATGCCGCCTGTGGTCACCGGAGCCAGCCTATCCGGCACTACGTGGCCACGCTCCCGCCGACCACGCCCGCGCACGCCGGCCGCGTCGACGGACTCGACGACCTGCACCTTCTGCGGGTTGACCAGCAAGATCGCCAAGGAGCAGGCACAGATGTACGCAGTGCCTTCATACGCAGTGCCTTCATACGCAGTGCCTGCGCCACCGCACGGCGGATACGCCGAACCTGCGCTGCACCCAGGTCAGGTTTCGAGCGGCTCGTAGTACCGCCAGCAGAACCTGCAGAAGTAGCCGTCGCAATCATGAGCGGCGGGGCGCGCGAGTTGTAGCCGTCCTACCAGCCCCGTTCACGCCACCGCGAAATGTGCGGTCGCTCGGCGCCGAGGGTGGTGTCGTCACCGTGACCGGGATATACCCAGGTGTCGTCCGGCAGTGCGGCGAACACCCTGGTCTCCAGGTCGTCCATCAGCGAGGTGAAGTCTGCCGGCGATCCGGTCTTGCCGGGCCCGCCGGGGAACAGCGAGTCGCCGGTGAACAGGTGCGGGTGTCCGAGCGGGTCGCGGTACAGCAGCGCGATGGAACCGGGGGTGTGTCCGCGCAACGCGATCACCTCGAGTGCGGACTCGCCCAGCGGCACCGTGTCGCCTTGGTCCAGTGGTACGTCGGTGGGCACCGGCAACGCCGCCGCGTCCGCGGCGCCGGCGTACAGGTTCGCACCGGTGGCACCGGCGACCGCGCCCAGCGCCTGCCAGTGGTCGCCGTGCCGGTGGGTGGTGACGATGCTTCGCAGTCGGGGACGATCCGGCCCATCGCCAAGCAGGTCGATGATCCGCTCGTTGTCGTTGGCCGCGTCGATCAGCACGGCATCGCCGGTCGTGCGGCAGATCAGCAGGTAGGTGTTGTTGTCCATCGGCCCGACCGAGAGCTTGCTGATGGTGATCGCCTCGAGCACCCTGGTGGCCGCGTCGCCGGCCGGGTCGACGTGGCCGGTGTAGACGTCATTGGTCGTCATGGGATCACTGTAGAGGGCCGGTCGGCGGACAGCTCAACCGCCGTCACAAGGTGGAACAGGTTGCTGTGGCGGGCTTTCGGGCTCGGTTTGCGCCGACGTCCGCGTTGGCATTGTGTTGGTGGCGGGGCCAGTGATAAGCACCGGCCCCGCCGCCCGGAAGGCGGCCGGATCCCCCGAACCCAGCCGCAAGGTCATCATGTGAGCGACAGCCAAGTAGTAATCAATGGGTAAAGCGACGCTAGCAGCCGGGCCGCTGTCCCGCAAGGCGCCAGCGGCGTCAGGGCTGCAGCTCGATCGCGGAATCACCAAGCAGGCAGGTCCGGTAGCGGCCCGTCACACTGCAAGTCGGTACCGTCACTCCGACCGGCCAGCCAACCGGCGATCGAGGCCGCCGGTCCGGCGATCCGGGTGGGCGCGGTCTGGGATGTCGTCGGCGCAGCGACCGGCTCGCCGCCGTCCGGGATCAACAGTAGTGACCCAGCGTCCCTGGTCCTTGCGTAGGTCTGCAGCACCGCGGCCAGCAACCGGCAGCCGGCCTCAGGTGTCAGCAGCGCCAGGCCGGCGTCCACGCCGAGGTCGTGGTGGTGCAGTTCCACCTCCGCGAGCCGCTGGTCCAGCACCACGTTCGCAGCAACCGGACCGCCGGCGCCGGTGTCGATAACAGCCCGCCAGGCGTCGACCGGAAGGTCGTCGATTGCCGCCGCCAAGCAGTCGGCGCTGGCATCCGCATCGGCCAGGATCTCCTCGGGGGCTCGCCGGCCGCCGGCCTCGATGTCGGCGTTGCGCGCGTCCCGTGAGGGGTACATGGGCGTCGGCTCGCCGGTGGCGGCCCAGCGCAGCAGGTTGCGCTGGGCATCGGCATTCCGGGCGAGGTGGGTGAGCACGTGGCCCACAGTCCAGCCGGGCAGCAGCGATGGCTCGCGGAGGACATTCGGATCGACGGCGGCCATGGCTCCGTGCAGCCGGCTGGTCGCCTCGCTGATTGCGGCGATGCGTGGGGTCAGGTCGGGGCCAAGGGAGCCGGGTGAGGCTGAGGTCGACGTCATGCCGCCCATCGTGCACCCGCCGGCTGCTGGTGGCGCTATCGGCCGGGGACGTGGTCTTGGTGCAGGTGGATCACTGTGCCGGTCGCCGCTGATCGCCTTGCGGCGTCCAGCACGGCGGCGGTGGCCACGGGATCCGCAGGGTCAACCGGGAGTGCGCCCGACCCGCTGACCGCGGCGGCGACCGCGGAGTAGTAGGTGTCCCAGCGACCGCGGTCCAGCGGCAACTCTGCGGTCCCGGATGCATCGGTCAGCAGCGCCATGCGGCTGGCGTCGACGCCCCAGGTTGCACCGAGCGAGGTGGGCGAGTCGCCTGCCTTCAGCTGTGCCTCCTGGATGTCGAAGCCCTCGATGTTCACCCCGCCGATGCTGCCGTTGACCAGGAACCGTGTGCCTTCGGCGGGGGCTGCCAGACCGGCGGCCAGCGTGCTGCGGACGCCGCAAGTGTGCAGCAGGTGCAGTTCGATGTCGTCTTCGGCGCCTGCCCCGCCGCGTCTGGTGTCGAGCTCGGCGTGCACGCTGGCGACGGGACCGAACAGCAGCATCGCCTGGTCGACCAGGTGTGGGCCCAGGTCGAGCAGGGTGCCGGCGCCGTCGGCGGGGGAGCCGCTCGGCCACCCGGCCTTCACCTCCGGCCGGAACCTGTCGAGCCGAGAGGTGAAGCGGTACACGGTGCCGAGCGCGCCCGCGTCGATCAGCCTGCGCAGGGTCAGGAAGTCATTGTCCCAGCGCCGATTCTGATAGGCCGTGATCAATCGACCCAGCTTCCCGGCCCTGGCCACCAGCTGTGCTGCGTCGTCTTCGGTCAGCGCGAACGGCTTGTCGATGACGACGTCAAGACCCAGATCCAACGCCGCCCTGGCCAGCGCTGGATGGGTAGCCGGCGGAGTGGAGATCGTCACACCCCGAACGCCGAGCTCGACCAGCGCCGCGAGGTCGTCGACGGCGGGTACCGCAGGAAAATCAACATGCAGCTGCGCCCGGCGGTCCCGGTCGGTAGTGACGACTGCCGACAGCGTCATCCCCGCGGCGCAGGAGATCAGCGGCGCGTGGAATACCCGGCCGCCGAACCCGTAGCCGACGAGTGCCCATCGCACCGGGTCTGCGCCAGCCGCGCCGGTCGCCGCCGAGGTCACTGTCGGGTCGCTGGACGCGGTCGTCATGAAACCATCCTGCCGTGCCCTCCCGGCCGGCGGGGGGAGGGCCGCTTCCGCACGCCGTGCGGTGCGCACGACAGTCCTGACCTGCGCTGGCGCGGGACTGTCGGCGGGTCCGCATAGCATGGGTCACCGTGACGGACCAGCTCATCGTGCGCGGCGCGCGCGAGCACAATCTGCGCAACGTCGACCTGACGCTGCCGCGGAACTCGCTCATCGTTTTTTGCGGCTTGTCGGGGTCCGGCAAGTCGTCGTTGGCCTTCGACACCATCTTCGCGGAGGGCCAGCGCCGGTACGTGGAGTCGCTGTCCAGTTACGCCAGGCAGTTCCTGGGGCAAATGGACAAGCCGGACGTCGATTTCATCGAGGGGCTTTCGCCCGCGGTGTCCATCGACCAGAAGTCGACCTCGAAGAATCCGCGCTCCACCGTCGGCACCGTCACCGAGATCTACGACTACCTTCGGTTGCTGTTCGCCAGGATCGGCCATCCGCACTGCCCTGCGTGCGGCGAGCCGATAGCCCGGCAGACTCCGCAGGCGATCGTCGACCGGGTCAGGGCGATGCCGGACGGGACGCGGTTCCAGGTGCTGGCTCCCGTGGTCAGGGAGCGCAAGGGCGAATACGTCGATCTGTTGGAGTCGTTGCAATCCCAGGGCTATGCCAGGGCCCGGATCGACGGCGTGGTGCACCAGCTCACCGATCCGCCGCTGTTGAAGAAGCAGGAGAAGCACTCCATCGAGGTGGTGGTGGATCGGCTGGTGAACCGGGAGTCGGCCCAGCAGCGAATTACCGACTCGGTGGAAACGGCGCTGCGGCTGGCCGACGGCGTGCTCATCCTGGACTTCATCGACCTGGCCGACGACGACCCGGAGCGCGAACGCCGCTACTCAGAGCGACTGGCCTGCCCCAACGACCACCCGCTGTCGCTCGACGAGTTGGAGCCTCGCTCCTTCTCCTTCAACTCACCGTTCGGCGCCTGCACCGTGTGCACCGGCCTCGGCACCCGCAAGGAGGTCGATCCCGATCTGGTGGTGCCGGACGGGGCGCGGTCGCTGGCGGAAGGCGCCATCCACCCCTGGGCGCAGGGCACCACCAGCGAGTACTTCGTCAGGTTGTTGCAGGGGCTCGCGACCTCGCTCGGGTTCGACATAGACGCGCCATGGGACAAGCTGCCGGCCAAGGTGCAGCGAGCCGTGTTGCAGGGCAGCTCTGAGCAGGTGCACATCAGCTACCGCAACAGGTACGGACGCCAGCGTTCCTACTATGCGGAGTTCGAGGGCGTGATCCCGTTCCTGGAACGCCGGGCCGCGCAGACCGACTCGGAGTGGGCGCGGGAGAAGTACGAGGGATACATGCGGGAGGTGCCCTGTCCGGCTTGTGCCGGCACCCGTCTCAAGCCGGAGATCCTGGCGGTGACGCTGGAACACGCCGACCGTGGCTCGCTGAACATCGCCGAGATCGCCGCCCTGTCGATCCGGGAGGCAGCGGCGTTCTTTCCCGGCCTCGTGCTGTCGCAGCGGGATCGGATGATCGCCGAGCGGGTGCTCAAGGAGGTGGACGCACGGCTCGGCTTCATGCTGGATGTCGGGCTGGACTACTTGTCGCTGGATCGGGCGTCGGCAACCCTGTCCGGTGGTGAGGCGCAGCGCATCCGGCTGGCCACCCAGATCGGATCCGGCCTGGTGGGCGTGCTGTACGTACTTGACGAACCATCCATCGGGCTGCACCAGCGGGACAACCACCGGCTGATCCAGACGCTCACCAGGCTGCGCGACCTGGGCAACACGTTGATCGTGGTCGAGCACGACGAGGACACCATCCGCGCCGCCGACCACGTGGTCGATATCGGTCCCGGGGCGGGCGAGCACGGCGGTCGCGTCGTCGTCTCCGGCACCGTCGCCGAGATGGAGGCCTGCGAGGAATCCCAGACCGGCGCGTTCCTGTCCGGTCGACGGGAGCTTCCGGTGCCGGCAATCCGGCGACCGGTGGACCGCAAGCAAATGCTGACGGTGGTGGGTGCCCGCGAGCACAACCTGAGGGACATCACCGTGGAGTTCCCGCTCGGCTGCCTGATCGCGGTGACCGGGGTCTCCGGATCTGGCAAATCGACGCTGGTCAACGACATCCTGCACGCGGTGCTGGCGAACCGGGTGAACGGAGCGCGGATGGTGCCGGGAAGGCACACCAGGGTCACCGGACTGGAGCACGTGGACAAGATGGTCGGCGTCGACCAGTCCCCGATCGGCCGGACCCCGCGGTCCAACCCGGCCACCTATACAGGGGTTTTCGACCACATCCGCAAGCTCTTCGCTTCCACCACCGAGGCGAAGGTCCGCGGCTACCTGCAGGGCCGGTTCTCCTTCAACGTCAAGGGCGGCAGATGCGAGGCATGTGCCGGTGACGGCACGCTGAAGATCGAGATGAACTTCCTGCCGGACATCTATGTGCCGTGCGAGGTGTGCAAGGGCGCCAGGTACAACCGCGAGACGCTGGACGTGCACTACAAGGGCAAGACCATCGCCGACGTGCTGAACACCCCGATCGAGGAGGCCGCCGAGTTCTTCAAGCCGATCGGCGCCATCCACCGCCACCTGCAGACGCTGGTCGACGTGGGCCTCGGCTACGTGCGGCTCGGCCAGCCGGCGCCGACCCTGTCCGGCGGGGAGGCGCAGCGGGTCAAGCTCGGCGGCGAGTTGCAGAAGCGGTCCACCGGCCGCACCGTCTACATCCTCGACGAGCCGACCACCGGATTGCACTTCGCCGACGTTGAGAAGCTTCTCGGGGTGGTCAACGAGCTGGTGGACAAGGGCAACACGGTGATCGTCATCGAGCACAACCTGGACGTGATCAAGACGGCCGACTACATCATCGACATGGGTCCGGAAGGTGGGTCGGGCGGCGGCACAGTAGTGGCCACCGGAACTCCGGAACAGGTTGCGGCCAACCCGGATTCCTACACCGGTCAGTTCCTGGCGCCGGTTCTGGCCGGCCGGGGGCACATCCCGGGCCGGGAGATCCCGGCCACGGGGAAGATGACCCGTCCGGCCGCCCGACGGTCCGCGGCCTCCGGAGCCGGCGCGACGACGACGGCCGGCGCGCTGACGAACGGTGCGGTGAAATCCGGTGGCGGGCAAGCCGGAATCGTCAAGGTCGGCAGGTCGAAGGCCGGCTCAGCGAAAGCTGGCCCCGTTACTGCGGTGCCGTCTCTCAACGGGTCGGCCGGCACCGCTCGCAAGGCGCCCGCGGCCAGCGGTTCGCAAGATGAGGTGGCTGCCCGCAGAGCCATGGCTGCTGCCCGCCGCAAAGCCGCCGGACTGCGCTGAATTTGAGATGCGCTGAACCGGGAGTCACTGAACCCGGGAGTCAATGAACCCGGTGCGATCCGGGCCTCCGCGACTGCGGAATCATGCTGTCAGCGGTGCGCGTCCAGCCAGCCGATCACGAACGCGGTGATCTCCTCCCGGTTGGTCTCGTTGAAGATCTCGTGTCGTGCTCCTGGGTACACCTGGACTGTCACGTCGGTCAGTCCGGCGTCGCGATAGCGCTGCCCGAGCAGTTCGATCAGTCGGCCGTCGCCGGCCAGCGGATCGGCCTGGCCGGAGGCGAGCAGCAGTGGCAGGTCGGGGCGGATGCGGCTCAAGGCGGCTGCATCGGCGAGTCGGGTGACCTGCCCGAACAGCTGGGGCAGCGCATCGGGCGGCAGGTCGAATCCGCTCAGCGGGTCGGCCACGTACGCGTCGACCTCGACCTCGTCGCGGGAGAGCCACTCATAGCCGGTGCGGTGCTCGAAGCCGGCGTTGAACGCTTCCAACCCGGCCGTTCCGTCACCGGCCGAAAGGTTGGCGGCCAGCACATCCAGTGCCGTCGACCCAGACAACACCACACCGGCGTACTGGGCGGAGTGGTCCAGGATGACTTCCTGCGCCGCGAACGAGCCCATGGAGTGGCCGATCAGGAACAGTGGAAGACCCTCGTTGTCTGCGGCGATCTGAGCGCCGAACGCCGCGACATCGGCGACCAGGCCGCGGAATCCGGCGGCGCCGAAGTCACCGAGTTGGTCGGCGGACGACACGGATTTGCCGTGGCCGCGGTGGTCGGCGGCCCGGACCCGATAGCCTGCGCCAGTCAGCGCGGTTGCCAGTCGGTCGTAGCGCAAGCAGTGCTCGGCGATCCCGTGCGCAATCTGGACCACGCCGCGAGGCATATCCGCACCCCAGGAGTAGGTGGCCAGCCTCGTCCCGTCGGCCGGGGAGATGAAAAACGCTTCCGTGGGGGTCATACCAGCCTCCTGCTGATCGGTGTGGTGCCTCGCATGCTGCCACAGCCGTCGGCCGGTGCCGGCGAGCTGGATTCGTCAGCCGGATCGTCGACAGGTTTCGATCGGATCGGAATCGTCAACCGAACAGCGATCCGGACCGTGGACAAACGGGGCCCGACGATCACCAGAGCACCTTGCCCCGCGGATCACCAGGCGGAGAGCCAGCCGGTCTCGCCGACGAACACTGCACCGTCGGACGCCCGCAACAGCAGGTAGGCGCCGCGCAACTGGACCGCATAGATGCTCACTGCATCGCCGTCGTTGAGCAGTTCGCCGTCCCGCCGGCCGTGCACCAGCAACGCCGCGCCGCCCGCCAGTGGTCCGGCGACCGTGCGCACCGGGACGATCTGCGCCAGGTGCCGGCGGCGAAGCGGGGCGCCGGGCCGGTTTCGGTGCAGGCTCCTGGGCGGCCCGATCACCCCTGGCTCTGCGGAACCGGTCGGCCCATCGCGGGCCCCCGATTGTGCAGCGCGAGCCCAGCTGCGCGCCCGCTTGCCGACAGCCAAGGAGACTCCGATGAGCACTGCGGTGGCCACCGCGCCCTCCACCGCCGCCGTCACCGTTACGAAGAACCATGCAGGCCAAAACAACCCGGTGCCCATGACGGCCACGGCGGCCAGCCCGGCCACTACCGTCGCGACCGCCGCCCGGCGCCGCAACCGAATGAGCACTCCGCCGTCCGGTGCCGATCGGCCCGTCACCGGGGCCTCGATAGCGGGCGTCCGGTGGCAGCGAAGATCTTGCCGTCGCGCCTGGCGATCAGGAAGGGTGCGCAGGGACGTCGGCGGACCAGTGTTCGCCCGGTCGCCCGGACGGTCACCGGGTCGCCGACGGACAGTCGCAAACGGTCTCGGCGCGGTGGCACAACATAGCCGGCCGTCGGCTCGGCTTCAGTGTCAGATCCGTCAGAGTGGTCAGCGACCACGGTCGCCAGCACCTGGCCACGCAGCCGCGGCGGGCCGACCAGGACAACGGTTCCGGCCTCGGTCGGACCGGTTGGACCGAGGCCGGCTGGAGCGAGGGCGCGGAGCCGCCGCCAGCGGAGGATCCGGGGTATCGGCGCAGTGGCGCCGAGCAGCACCAGAAGCAGCAGCGCCAAGAATGGTCCCAGCCGCTGCCATGCCTGCCGACTGCCGACGGGGATGAAGGTGTGCCAGGGCGACGCCACAGCGACGGTCAGCGAGGAACCCACCGCCGCGGACGCCTCGGGCCGGTCATCGCAGTAGGTCACCACCCCCTGCGTCAGATCCGGCGCCGGAATGGCCAGGGTGAGCGTCTGCGAGGCGCACCCGCCGTCACCGGCGGTGTGCGGCAGGGATGCCACGACGGTGCCAGTCCGGTGCGCGGCCAGACCCAGCGCTTCGGCCGCGGACGGGCCCAGCGTCACCACACCCTGGACGCTCAGCAGCAGCGCCAGTGCGCCCAAGACGATCACCACCCCGAGCAACGGTCCCGCGGTGTGTCGGATCTGCGACGGATCGACCCGCTGGTGATCGGAGTTCTGCGCCGGGTCCACTGGTTGCCCCGGCAGGTCTGCGGGGTCGGAACTGGCGGCGAGGTCCGGCACGCTCGGGACACTACCGGCCCGCTCAGGGTGCCCGACCCGATCACCGCCGCGTCTGGGAGAATGGCCGCTCGTGAAGACCTTCGACTCGCTGTTCACCGAACTGACCGATCGCGCCGCCAATCGGCCTGCCGGTTCGGGAACTGTCGAGGCACTGGACGCCGGGGTCCATGCCCAGGGAAAGAAGGTGCTGGAGGAGGCCGGCGAGGTGTGGCTCGCGGCCGAGCACGAGGGCGATGACGCGCTCGCGTTGGAGATCTCCCAGCTGATCTACCGCATGCAGGTGATCATGGTCGGACGAGGGATTTCCCTGGAACAGGTTTATCGGCATTTGTAGGAGCCCGGCCGACCACGCCGGCCGATCGGTCGCCGTTCGTACTCCGCGGTCGAAGTCCTGTACTGCGCCGCACTTCGGCACGCCGGGGACCCACCACAACCGGCTGCGAACACCATCGACAATGAACAACGCGGGCACGTCCGCGAAGGAGAGTCACATGCTTCGAGTCGCCGTTCCCAACAAGGGCACGCTGAGTGAACCTGCCGCCGACATGTTGCGCGAGGCGGGGTATCGCCAGCGCGGCGACGGCCGGGAGCTCACCGTGCTGGATCCTGCCAACGACGTCGAGTTCTTCTTCCTGCGGCCCAGGGACATCGCGGTATACGTCGGGTCGGGGGAGCTCGACATGGGGATCACCGGCCGCGACCTCACGGCCGACTCGGGGGCCGATGTCAGCGAACTCCTCGGGCTCGGGTTCGGTCACTCCGACTTCCGGTACGCGGGGCCGGCAGGCCGGGACTGGCACCTCGCGGATCTTGCCGAGCAGCGCATCGCGACGGCATACCCGAACCTGGTCAGAGCCGACCTGGCCGCGCACGGGATCTCTGCGAAGGTGATCCAGTTGGACGGCGCGGTCGAGATCTCCGTGCAACTCGGTCTGGCCGACGCCATCGCCGACGTGGTCGGGTCCGGTCGGACGTTGGCCCAGCACTCCTTGGTTGCGTTCGGCGACGTCGTCCTGCAGTCCGAGGCGATCCTGATCGTCAGGCACACCGATGCTGTGTCGCCTGCAGCCCGCCAGCTGGCCAACCGGCTGCAAGGTGTGGTGTTGGCCAAGGCTTATCTGATGCTGGATTATGACTGCCCTCGGCAGCTGCTGGACAGGGCCACCGCGATCACTCCCGGCCTGGAATCACCCACCGTGGCGCCGTTGGCCGACCCGGACTGGGTGGCCGTGCGGGCCATGGTTCCTCGGTTGGAGGCGAACCCGGTGATGGATGCCCTGGCCGAGCTGGGCGCGAAGGCGGTCCTCGCCTCGGACATCCGGTCCTGTCGGCTCTGAACCCGGATCGTCAGGTTTGGACCACCTGACGATTCGATCAGGTGCCGTACGGCTCTGTATCCGTTCCCAGCCGCACTGGGCCCAGCGGCCGGATGGTCAGGGTTTGTGCGGCCCTGCCGATCGGGCCGTTGCTGTCGTGCAACACCGAGGCGGTGAGTCCTACCCCGTCCGGGCCGAAGGTGACAGTGGTGTCCAGCCCGAGCCACGGGCCCACCGGTCGGCGGACCAGGTGCACGGTGAGGTCGGTGTTCGGAAACAGCACAGTTGACGGGTCGGCGCGGACGGCGACGCCGTTGGCAGTGTCGATCATGGCGAAGAATCCGGCCGTCAGTGAGGTCTCTGCGGCGTCGATCAGGTCGACGGTTGACCGGATCCAGACCCTACCGTGCCCGGGCTCCCAGCCCGGAAGCACGCGGAATTGCAGGGAGCGGATGAATCCACCCTTCCACGTCTGCGATCCGTTCCACTGCCGGCCTGCATCGGGTCCCGGCATCGGCAGCACGCCGTCCCCGGCGATCGCCGCGGTGTCGCTGATCGCCAACCGCCACGCGGTCGCCCTGACCACCACCCGGTTGCCGGCGATCATCTCCGCTTCCACCAGTTCGATGGTTCTGCCGGGCCGGATTACCCGTGCTGTCACCACCACGTCACCTACCGGGATCACCCCAAGGATGTCGAATGCGACCCGGGAGAGCAGCAGGTCCGGGCGTGGCTGGCAGTTCTCGATCGCATGGACCAGCAGGCCCGAAACCGGCGACATGTGCTGGTGCTCGTCCGCCCAGGCGCCCTGAGCGTGGATCGTCGAGGCGTAGCGGCCCGGGCCGAGTAGGCGGTAGTAGGCCGGCCGGTCGGCGGTCGAGGTGGTCACTCCAGCGAGACTAGCTACCCCTGGGCCGGGGCGGTCAGCAAGGCGGCGGCTTCGCTGGGGAAGGGTGGCGGTGAGCCACCGAACGCCGGGCAGATGTTGCGGTGAGCGCACCAGTCACACAGCCTGCTGGGACGCGGCGGGAAGTGCTCCGCCCCGATCGCCCCGGTAATGGCCCGCCACAGGGCGACGACCCCCTTCTCAAACCCGAGTAGTTCGGACTCCTGCGGGCTGTACTCCAGCACCTGCCCGTTGCCCAGATAGAGCAGCCGCAACCGGGTCGGTACCACGCCGCGCAGCCGGTACACCATCAGCCCGTAGAACTTCAGCTGGTACAGCGCGTCGGACTGGTATGCCTCGTTGGGGGAACGGCCGGTCTTGTAGTCCACGATCCGGATCTGACCGGTGGGCGCCACATCGAGCCGGTCGATGAATCCACGCAGCGGTACACCATTGGGAAGCTCCACCTCCAGGTGCACCTCACAGGCCTCGGGCGCGAGAACCGTCGGATCTTCGAGGGTGAAGTAGGTGCGGACCAGATCCTCGGCCGACGCCAGCCATCCACCGAGGTCGACGTCCGCCACCAGAGCGGGCCAATCGGGCCGTTCGGCGGCGAGCCGCTGCCACATCGGTAGGACCCTTGAGCGGACCGCATCCGCGGTCCGTTCTGTTGCCGGTGCAGTGAACATCTCCTCCAGAACCGCGTGCACCAGGGTGCCCCGCACCGCGGGCAGAGTGGGGGCCTCCGGTAGACGGTCGATGGCGCGAAAGCGGAACAGTAACGGGCAGGTCTTGAAGTCATTTGCTCGTGACGGGGACAGCGCCAGCCGGCGGCGCTCGGCCGGCGTCTCGGTCGCCTCGCGCGGGGCCGAAACCGACAGTTCGCCGTGCCGCACTGCCGCAGCCGGTTTCGCTGCATTCGTCATGGGCCAACCGTACGGCCACGCTGTGACAGCCTTGCCCGAGTCCGGGTGAGTAGGCGCCAGGAGCTTGGCCGCAGTGGTGCTACGGGGAACTTCGGGGCGTCGCGATCCTGTGGATCGCATGGCGGCCGGTGCCGACTGCAGTGCGACCGACTGCAGTGCGCACCGACTGCAGTGCGCACCGAGCGCAGAGCACTACCCTTCAGTGGTGTCCGTCGCTCCGTGGCCGTCCCCCGCGCCCCGCCGCCCGGCGCGCCCCATCCGCGGGCTGCCATTGGGCAGGATCGGCGGCATACCGGTCACCGTGTCGCCATCCTGGGTACTGTCTGCTGCGCTCATCGTCGGCCTGGCCACACCGGTTGTCGCGCAGCTGGTCCCGGGGACCGGCACGGTGGCCGCGGTATTCGTGTCGGTGCTGCTGGCGGTGTTGCTCGGAGTCAGTGTGCTGGCTCACGAACTCGGCCATTGCCTGGCCGCGAGGTCCGTCGGGATACCGGTGGCCGGCGTTCGGCTGTACTTGGTGGGGGGGGTCTCCGAGCTCGCCAGGTCGCCGTCAACGCCCAAGGAAGAAGCCCTGATCGCGGCTGCGGGTCCGGGTGTGTCTGCGCTGATTGCAGTGGCCTGTGGGCTGTTGGCGGGCAGCACGACCACCCGCACTGTCGGCTGGTTGCTGCTGTTGGAGTTGGCGCTGTCCAACGGTGTTGTCGCCGTTTTCAACATCCTGCCGGCGTTGCCGCTGGATGGCGGTCGGGTGCTGCGGGCAGGGGTCTGGCGGGTGACCGGTCGGCGACGGCTGGGAACGACCGCGGCCGTGATAGGTGGCTATCTGGTGGCCGCGGCACTCGTGGTGTGGGGCATCGTGCAACTGGTCGACCGGACCAGGGCTGGGATCCTTCAGGCGGCGATCGCTGCCGTGATGGCACTGTTCGTGGCGGTGGGGGCGATGGCCGAGCGCAACCGGCCGCAACGTCGCTGGCCCGAGGGGGTTCCCATCGCCTCGTTGGCAAGACCGGTGATCCAGCTGCCGGTGGAGACGCCGGTGGCGATGGCCTCGGCGGCGGCTGGCTCGAGGGCGGTGGTACTGACCGGCGCGGATGGGGCGGCGGTCGGTTTGCTGGATGCTGCTGCTGCCGCCTCTTTGGCCAGGCACGACCCATTGGCTCCGGCGGTGCGCGCGGCCCAGCAGGTTGACCCCGACGTCGTGGTGCTCGCCCATGAGGATCCGGCCGACCTGGTCGAGCGCCTGCACACCGTCGCCGTTACTCACTTCCTGCTCGTCGACGACAATGGTCATCCGGCCGGCGTGTTGCTTCGTACGGACATCAACAAGTTGCTCGCCGACGAATCCCGGGCCGGTCGCGGTCGCAAAGGGCACAGTCAGGGAGGGCACCGTGAGTGAGGGCGGAGCGAGGCTGGGCCGTTGAGGGCGGAGCGAGGCTGGGCCGTGGCGACGAGGTCGCAGGCCCGTCGAGCGGAGGCCCGAGCGAGCAGTCGGGCACCGTGAGTGAGGGCGGAGCGAGCATCGAGGGCGCGCCGGCGCCGAGCAACCGGTCGGAAGCCACGCCCGCGGAAATGCGGCGCGCGTTCACGATCGGCGACCGGGTGCAACTGACAGACTCCAAGGGCCGCAAGTACACGATGCTGCTGGAGGCAGGCGCGACCTTCCACACCCACCGGGGCGCCCTGGCTCACGATCACCTGATCGGGCAGTCGGAGGGCATCGTGGTGCATTCGGCCGGCGGCACTCCGTATCTCGCCTTGCGGCCGCTGCTCACCGACTACGTGCTGTCGATGCCGAGGGGCGCCGCGGTGATCTACCCGAAAGACGCCGCGCAGATCGTCGCCTGGGGCGACATCTTTCCGGGCGCGAGGGTGCTGGAGGCCGGCGCCGGGTCCGGGGCATTGACCTGTTCGCTCTTGCGAGCCGTCGGGTCCGCCGGTTCCGTACTGTCCTACGAGGTCCGCGACGACCACGCCGTGCATGCCGTTCGGAACGTGGAGCGGTTCTTCGGGGGGCATCCGGAGAACTGGACGTTGCGGGTGTCTGATGTCGCCGAACACACCGGCGAGGTCGACCGGATCGTGTTGGACATGCTGGAACCGTGGTCAGTGCTCCACACCGTGGCGGATGCACTTGTCCCAGGTGGCGTGTTGACCGTCTACGTTGCCTCGACCACTCAGCTGTCCCGGATAGCGGAGGACCTGCGAACGCACGGGGGTTTCACCGAACCGTCTGCTTGGGAGACCCTGCACCGGCCATGGCACCTTGTCGGCCTCGCGGTTCGCCCAGAGCATCGAATGATCGGGCACACAGCGTTCCTGCTCACTGCCCGCAGGTTGGCGCCCGGGGTGACAGCTCCGCGTCCGCAACGCCGACCGACATCAACTCGTTAGCATCTGGTCACTGACCGTTCAGCTGTTGCACAGCACCCAGAGGCCGTGTTCGACCACCAGACCGAACTGAGCTCGACCTAGGTCGGTGACGTCGCTGGCACCGGAAGGCTCGTACTTGACGAAGGCCGTGCCGGTATCGCCGGTCACTGCGACCCCGCCTACCGTCATTGAACCGGGCACGATCCCGTCGAGCATTCCGGAGCCGAAGGTGTCCGTCATCCCTGTGCACATGAAGGTATTGGCCAGATCGGGATCGCCCGTGTTCAGCGCGGCGACGAACGCGGCGACTCTGTCTCGGGCTGCGAGGATCCCTCCCGCAACGCCGCCCGGGTCGGGCGCGGCCAGTCCCGTCGGGGCGGTAGGCCCGGTCTGCGACGGCAGATCCGGGTAGGGCTTGATCGGCACGGGATCGAACTCGGTGCCGGTGGTCGGCGGCGGGCCGGACAGCGCCAGCAACGGACCTCCAGAGCCGGCCACTGAGGACCGGGCGGAGTCCGCGAGTACGGCACCGAAAAGCAGCGCGAAGGTACCGAACACGACCAGGATCGCGACCACACGCCAACTGAGCCGGGAGCGTTCGGCGCCCGCAGCATCTGCCACCTGCGGGGGGCGGGTGCCCGGTTGCGGGAAGCCCGGTGCTGGGACAACCCGTCCGCCGCGGGATCCGGCCGAGGTCCCTGATGGTGAGGCGCGGGTACCCGGAATGGGTGGCGCGGAGCGCCGTTCAGTGAGCATCCTCACCCCCCGGATCGGTTCGAGCCACGGCCGTGTTTGATTCGACGGGTCGGCCCGTCCGCCGGTTCCCGTATCGAAGCATCTTTCCCAGGGTTGTCTTCCGATTCGCTGGCTGCGATTCTCGGATATATGCCTGCGGCCTTGCCGGGCGGATGGGGCGGCGCGGCCGACAGCCGTCGGGTACGCCTCGCGGGTACGCTCGGCCCCAGGCGCGGCAACTGATGGGAGACAAATGTGACCCGGGGCGGACCGCATGACGTCGGGGACGGCGACGGCGCAAGCGCGCATCCCGCAGACCTGTACGGGCAGACGTCGGCGCAGCTCGTTGCACAGATCCGGGTTCTGAACGAGGAGATCGCCCAGTTGCGGCGGCGGCTCGCGATCGCCCCGGTCGACACCCGTCCGTTGGAGCGGCAGCTCGTCGAGTCCGCCGGCCGCGTCGACGCGTTGTCCGAACGGAACGAGAAGCTCGTCGTCACCTTGCGGGAAGCTCGAGCGCAGCTGCTGCAGCTGAAGGAGGAGGTCGATCGGCTGGCCCAGCCGCCCAGCGGCTACGGGGTTTTTCTCGGGCCCGGCCCGGAGGGAACAGTTGAGGTGTTCACCGGCGGCCGTCGAATGCGGTTGACCGTCTCGCCGAACCTTTCCGCTAGCGACTTGCAACTCGGCCAGCAGGTGCGGCTGAACGAGGCTCTGACCGTCGTTGAGGGCGGCGACTTCGAGCGGGTCGGCGAAGTCAGCTCGCTGCGCGAGTTGCTCGGCGGGGACCGGGCGCTGGTGATGGGTCACGCCGATGAGGAACGGGTGGTGCATCTGGCGGCTCCGCTGATCGAGACGAAGCTCAAGCCGGGGGATTCGCTGCTGGTGGACACCAAGTCGGGGTACGCGTATGAGCGGGTGCCCAAGGCCGAGGTCGAGGATCTCGTGCTGGAGGAGGTTCCGGACGTCTCCTACACCGATATCGGCGGGCTGACCAGGCAGATCGAACAGATCCGGGATGCCGTGGAGCTGCCGTTCCTGCATGCGGAGTTGTTCCGCGAGTACAAGCTTCGACCGCCGAAGGGCGTGCTGCTGTACGGGCCGCCCGGGTGTGGCAAGACACTGATCGCCAAGGCGGTGGCGAACTCGTTGGCCAAACAGGTGGCATTGGCTCGCGGCGAAGAGAAGGTGACCTCCTACTTCCTGAACATCAAAGGGCCCGAACTGCTGAACAAGTATGTGGGCGAGACCGAGCGCACCATCCGGTTGATCTTCCAGCGGGCTAGGGAGAAGGCGTCGGAAGGCACTCCCGTCATCGTGTTTTTCGACGAGATGGACTCGGTGTTCCGGACCCGCGGCTCCGGTGTGTCCTCGGATGTGGAGACGACTATCGTCCCGCAGTTGCTGTCCGAGATCGACGGGGTGGAGGGCCTGGAGAACGTCATAGTCATCGGTGCTTCCAACCGGGAAGACATGATCGACCCGGCGATCCTTCGGCCTGGCCGGCTGGACGTGAAGATCAAGATCGAGCGACCGGACGCCGAGGCGGCGCGGGACATCTTCGCCAAATACCTGACGGTAGATCTGCCCATCAACGAGGCTGACCTCGCCGAGTTCGACGGCGACCGCGCCGCAACCGTGGCAGCCATGATCCAGCACACCGTCGAGCGGATGTACACCGAGACCGACGAGAACCGGTTCCTGGAAGTCACCTACGCCAACGGAGACAAGGAGGTCCTGTACTTCAAGGACTTCAACTCCGGCGCGATGATTCAGAACATCGTTGATCGGGCGAAGAAGGCCGCGATCAAGGCGAAGATCGAGTCCGGCGCGCAGGGGCTGCGGGTGGCGCATCTGCTGGAGGCCATCGTGGACGAGTTCGCCGAGAACGAGGACCTGCCGAACACCACCAATCCGGATGACTGGGCCCGGATCTCGGGCAAGAAGGGCGAGCGCATCGTCTACATCCGCACCCTGGTGTCCGGCAAGTCCTCCGAGGGCTCCAGAGCGATCGACACGGCGTCGAACACCGGGCAGTACCTGTAGGTCGGCGGTCTACCGGTTGCAGTCGCGCGCTGTTCGCCTTTGTCATCGCGCTGTGCGGCGCACCGCCGGAAACGCGGGCCCAACCGTAGAACGCGGAGACCATCGTCACCGCGTCCGCAAATGAGGCCCGCGTTTCGGCGCCGGACCCCATCGTCGAGGACAGCTATGCGACTTGATCTCTACTGTGCGCCTCAAGATTGTGTCGGACAGGGTCGGTTCCGGCGCGGGGTCGGGGTGGCGGTCAGGGTTCTGTGGGCCGGGGCGAGAAGTCGGCAGGTGGCGGTCGGCGGATAGATTCGGGGGATGAGCGCACGCCGGATCATGGGCACCGAGGTCGAATACGGTATTTCCTCCCCCGGCGAACCGGGCGCCAACCCGGTGATGACCTCGACCCAGGTGGTGATGGCCTACGCCGCCTCCGTGGCGGCGCCAAGAGCACGCCGTGCCCGATGGGACTACGAGGTGGAGTCACCGCTGCGGGACGCCCGAGGGTACGACCTGTCGGCGCTGTTCGGGCCGTCCGTCGAGCCTGACATCGACGACATCGGCGCGGCGAACGTCATCTTGTCCAACGGCGCTCGACTGTACGTGGATCACGCGCACCCCGAATTCTCCGGTCCTGAGGTGACCAACCCGCTGGACGCCGTGCGGTTCGACAAGGCCGGCGAGCGGGTGATGGAGGAAGCTGCCCGGCTCGCTGCGACCGTGCCGGGATCCAAACCGCTACAGCTGTACAAGAACAACGTCGACGGCAAGGGAGCGTCCTACGGCACCCACGAGAACTACCTGTGCAGCCGGGGAACGCCGTTCCCTGCACTGATTGCCGGACTCATTCCGTTCTTCGCCTCCCGCCAGGTATTTGCCGGGTCCGGCAGGGTCGGCATCGGTGCCAGCGGCCAAACTGCCGGATTCCAACTCGCCCAACGGTCGGACTACATCGAGGTCGAAGTGGGCCTGGAAACGACGCTGAAGCGCGGAATCATCAATACCCGCGACGAGCCGCACGCCGACGCGGACCGGTTCCGCAGGCTGCACGTGATCATCGGTGACGCGAACCTGGCCGAACTGGCGATCTACCTCAAGGTCGGCACCACGGCGCTGGTGCTCAGCATGATCGAGGACGGCTGGCCGCTACCCGACGCGGAGTTGGCGCACGCGGTGGGCGCCGTGCACGCGATCTCGCACGATCCATCGTTGGCCACCACAGTCCCGCTGGCCGACGGCAGGCAGTGGCGCGGATTGGACATTCAGCGCAGCTACGCCGAGGCAGCCGCGGAGTATGTCCAGGCGACCTACGGCGCCGACGCCGACGAGCAGACCCTGGACGTGCTGCGCCGCTGGACAGAGGTGCTGGACCAGCTCGCCGACGACCCGATGCAGCTGGCCGACCAGCTGGACTGGCCCGCCAAGCTGCGTCTGCTGGAAGGATTCCGGGCTCGGGACGGGCTGTCCTGGGGGGCGCCTCGGCTGGCTTTGGTCGATCTGCAGTATGCCGACGTCCGGTTGGACAAGGGACTGTACAACAGGCTGGTCTCCCGCGGGTCGATGCGACGGCTGGTCAGTGAGGAGTCGGTCAGGACGGCGATGACCGAACCGCCCGAGGACACCAGGGCATACTTCCGTGGAAGGTGCGTAGCGCAATACGCGGACAAGCTTGCCGCCGCCTCCTGGGACTCGGTGATCTTCGACGTCGGCCGCGAGTCGCTGGTCCGGATCCCGACGCTGGAGCCGACCAGGGGCACCAAGGCGCACGTCGGTGAGCTGCTGGACACCGCCGCCGACGCCGCCGAGCTGGTCGACGCGCTGACCGGTCGATGACGGTGACATCACGCTCGAAGCTCGCGGCTGATCGGCAAATTGTCCGCCACCTTGGGTAAAGTCACAGGGGACGAGGCCTGTGCTCAAACGGCCCCTCGTCACGGCTGAGAGGACCACGGATGGCACAGGAGCGGACGACCCGCCACAGCGGTGGCGGCGACGAGGATGACGAGGTCGCCGCCGACGGAGCCGGCCAGGAGCGCCGGGAGAAGCTCGCCGCGGAGACCGACGACATCCTGGACGAGATCGACGACGTGCTGGAATCCAACGCAGAGGACTTCGTGCGCTCCTATGTGCAAAAGGGCGGGCAGTGAGAGCGCGGCAGGGCAGCCCGGCGACGGTGCCCCGATGAGTGCCTGGCCGGCTTCTGCGGTGCCGGCGGCGTATCTGACGCCCGGCACCGCATCGTTTACCGACTTCCTGGCTGTCGCCGAACCCCAGCTGCTGCCGGGCTATGGGCGATCGGGGGTCGCTGTGCCGTCCGTGCCGCACGGCACCACGATCGTTGCGCTGATCTGCGCCGGGGGAGTGGTGATGGCCGGTGACCGGCGGGCCACCATGGGCAACCTGATCGCCCAGCGGGACATTGAGAAGGTGTTCGTCACCGACTCGCTGTCGGTGGTCGGCATCGCCGGCACCGCGGGCATCGCCATTGAGATGGTCCGGCTGTTCCAGCTGGAGCTGGAGCACTACGAAAAGATCGAGGGCGTTCGGCTGTCCTTGGATGGCAAGGCAAACCGGCTGGCGTCGATGATCCGCGGCAACTTGGGTGCGGCGATGCAGGGTCTGGCGGTGCTGCCGCTGTTCGCCGGGTACGACACCGATCCGGGAGCGCGGCGTCCCGGCCGGATCTTCTCTTATGACGTGACCGGTGGACGGTACGAGGAGCATGACTACCACGCAGTCGGCTCCGGTTCGCTGTTCGCGAAATCTGCGCTGAAGAAGCGGTACGACCCGGACGCCGACGTTGATGCCGCGGTCCGGGCCGCCGTCGAGGCGCTGTACGACGCGGCCGAGGACGATTCCGCGACCGGCGGGCCGGACCTGAACCGGCGGATCTACCCGGTGGTGGCCATCGCCACCGCCGACGGCGCGGTCCGGCTGCCCGACGACGAGGTGGGCAGGGTGTCCGAGCAGGTGGTCGCCGGGCGGCGGGTCCGACCCGGCGGCTGACCCGAACCGCCGCCTCCGGCTTCCCGAATAGACCAGCGCCCCACTTCCCCGACAGGAGCACCTACAGCCGTGACGATGCCGATCTACGCATCCCCCGAGCAGTTCATGCGGGACCGGTCCGAGTACGCGCGCAAGGGCATCGGCAGGGGCCGCAGCGTGGTCGTCACCGCATTCGCCGGCGGAGTGCTGTTCGTCGCGGAAACGAGCTCACCGACCCTGCACAAGGTGAGTGAGATCTACGACCGGATCGGCTTCGCCGGGGTCGGTCGCTACAACGAGTTCGAGAACCTGCGCACCGCCGGGATTCGACTGGCCGACGTCCGCGGCTTCTCCTATGACCGGAAGGACGTGACCGGACGCTGGCTGGCCAACGCCTACGCGCAGACCCTGGGGTCGATCTTCTCCGAGCACCAGAAGCCGTTCGAGGTGGAACTGTGCGTGGCCGAGGTTGCCCGGCCCGGTGAGGTAGCGGTGGATCAGCTCTACCGCATCTCCTATGACGGATCGATCGTGGACGAGACCCGATTCCTGGTGATGGGTGGCGTGACCGATCCGGTGATCGCCTCGCTGGACAAGTCGTTCACCCCCGGTTGGGACCTGCCTGGCGCGCTTCACGCTGCGGTGACGGCGCTCGGTGCCGGCGGTGAAGGGGCTCCGCGGTCGCTGACTGCGGAGCAACTGGAGGTGGCCGTGCTGGATCGTAGTAGCGCCGGCCGCACTTTCCGCCGGCTGGACAGCGCCGAGGTGCAGCAGCTGATTGCCGCCCAGCGGTCGTCCGTCGAATCGGAGGCCGTCGAATCGGAGGCCGTCGAATCGGAGGCCGTCGAAGGACCGGGCGCCGCCGAGGAGTCCAAGGACTCCGGTGGACCGGACCGGACCGGTGACACTGAGGAATCAGCCGGGTCTGACCAGACACTGGGCGGCGGTGAGTCGTCCGAGACCGGCGGCGCCGAGGAGGCCGAGGACTCCGGCGAGGCGGACCCGGCAGTGGACTCCGAGGGGCCGGGCCGGGCCGGCCCGACCGAGGAATCCACCGGGCCGAGCCCGGCCGAGTAGCCACCACCTTTGGCCTGCGCGGTGATTCGGGTCATAGTGGACGAACGCCGGTATCACCGGACGGCGAGGCTGCTCTTAGCTGGTGGACGCCGCTGGGCGCCACCTCAATCGACCTAGCGGCTGATCGTCGGACCGCGCGAATCGGAGGCGGATGTGACACGGGGCAACAACGGTGGGACGCCGACAGTACGGCCAGCGGACCTCAGCGACCTGGACATTCGCGTGCTCAACCCGCAGACCGCTGTCCGCGGGCCGGACGGGCGCGTTCCGCAGGCGACCGTGTACCTGGGCGACCGGGTGATGATCAGCGCGCCAGACCCGGACTCCGCCGAGCGGATTCTGGGCGAGGTCGAACGCATTGCCGGCGAGTTGGAGTACCGGCGGATCGGGCCGCACCCGCTGCGGGAGGACCAAGGCGATGAGCAGCACATCGCCCGGCTGCGGGCGCGACGCCGTGCAGCCGAGGCCGGGCTGCCGGTGGTCTTCGACATGCCGATCGGTCGGCAGACGATCGGCGTCGGACCGCCGGTGGACGTGTGGGAGGTGGTGCAGCGGGCCCGAGCCAGTGACAACAGCCTGGTGGCCCATGGGGTGGGGTTGGACCATGTGCTGACCAGTGCTCCGGCCATTGCCGGGAACCCGTTCGTCGCCGGCCTGCCCTTCGTCGCCGGCCTGCCCTTCGTTGCCGGCCTGCCCTTCGTTGCCGGCCTGGGCGTGGGGGTCAGCTCCTACGCGGTGTCAGGTACCGGGGGCCGCACGCCGATGGCTCTCCTCATCCCGCAGCCGACGGCGGGACCGAACGACTGCTCGGCCCGGGTGGTGGTGCTGGACACCGGTGTGGGCGAGCATCCTTGGTTCGGCGTCGGTGTGGAGCGGTCCGCCAGCACTTCGGGCGGCACCATCATCGGGATGGACGTGCTGGATCCCGAAGTCATTGCCAGCGACCCGGAAGGCGACGGTGGCGCGCCCGACCCGCTCACCGGTGAGATGGCTAAGGACGCAGGGCACGGCACCTTCATCGCCGGGCTGCTGCGGCAGTTGTGCCCGGCGGCAGTGATCACCGGGTTGCGGGTGATGAACGGCGACGGCGTGGTGCCCGAACATGTACTGGCCGACACTCTCTCGGCCTTGCTGACCAAGCAGGACGAGGAGCCGGGTTGGGCCGATGCGCTGGTGCTCTCGCTGGGTTATTACGCCGAGACCGACGACGACGTCGCGTACACGTCGGGCCTGTCGACAGTGCTGCAGCAGCTCGCTGCTCGTGGCGTGGCGATCTTCTGCGCGGCCGGCAACAGCGCTACAGATCGTCGTAACTATCCCGCTGCATTAGCCGTAACGCCGCCGTTCACTGACGGGATGCTGGCCTCCGTCGGGGCGTTGAACCCGGATGGCACCGTGGCACTGTTCTCCAACGACGGGGACTGGGTGACCTCGCGGGCGCCAGGTGCCAACGTGATCAGCACCGCCCCGGTGTGCCTGCGCGGTGCGTGGCAGCCGCAAGTCGACGTGTCCTCCACCGACTACCACAATCGCGCCACGATAGCCCCTGAATGGTTCAGCGGCGGCTTCGCGGCCTGGAGCGGCACGTCGTTCGCCGCCCCCGCACTGGCCGGGCGCTATCTGGCTGGGCTGGTCAGCATGGGATGTCCGAAGGACCAGGAGGCGCGCCGGGGCCTGTTGGCGTCGCTGCTGGCACAGCCGGCGCGAAGGTGGAGGACGCGATGAATCAGGAGCTGTCGGCGCTGGCCGAGGCCCCGGAGCCGCAGAAACTGTCCGGTGGTGGACACATCGAATCGGGAACGGACTCGGGGCACGACACGGCTGGCCGGTCCGCGCTGCCGCGGCCGCGACCCGCGGAGGGATCCCGGACCACCGTAGGCGATTTGGTGTCCAGGTCCGCCGAGGCCTTCACCGACTACCGGCAGGGGGTGCCGGGCGCGATCGACCGGCTGGTTCGGTTGGTGACACCGCTGCTGTGGCACACCGCCCGACACTGTGGCCTCAGCTCCGCCGAGGCCGAGGACGCGGTCCAGCAGGCATTCCTGACGCTGGTTCGGCGTGCTGACTCGATCGTCGACCCGCTGGCGGTGGTCCGCTGGCTGACCGTGACGCTGCGCAGGCAGGCCTGGCGCGATCGCGCAGCCTCAGCGACCCGGGCAGCGTTCGAGCCCACCGACGACGACCTGCCGTTGGCTCCATCGGCGGAATCGCAGGCGTTGCTGTCCGACGAGAGTCGGCAATTGTGGGAGCACATCCATGCGCTGTCTCCGCGGTGCCGACGGCTGCTAGCCGTCATTGCATTTTCCCCACGACCCGACTACGCGTCCCTGGCCGCCGATCTTGGCATGCCGGTGGGCTCGATCGGCCCGACCCGGGGCCGGTGCCTGGCCAAACTGCGGAATCGCCTGCAGGGAGAGGAATCAACATGAACGAGCCTTGGCGAGGGAATCATCGTTACCGTGTCGTCGGTCCTCGAGGGATGAGCGGAGCGGCGACATGAGCGAGACCGGGGAGGGCGGACCGATGGATCGGTCCGATCTCGAACTGCTCACCGACATCCTCGACCTCCATGAGGCACTGGATCCCACACCGGCAGAGCTACCGGACCTGGTCTTGTTCGCCCTGGAGGCTGCCGATCTGTCCGCGGACCTTGATACCGAGCTGGCTCGGCTGATCGACCAGGAACTGGCAGTCCCGGCCGGAGCGCGGGCCGTCGAGCAAGCCCGCCGGATCACCTTCTCCAGTGACCATTTGACCGTGATGATCGCCGTCGAGACGCAAGCCGACGGCACCATCCGGATGGACGGGTGGGCCGCACCGGGGGGCAGCCTGCACGTCGAACTGCGCACCGAGGTGGGCGTGCAGGAAACCGAGTGCGATGTTGCGGGACGGTTCGTCTTCCGGGCAGTTCCGGCCGGCCGTGCACAGCTGACGCTGCACCCCACCGAGGGATCCGACCCGGATGTGCGTGTCCCGGTGGTGACCCCCGCGATCCACCTGTGATCCTTGTGGGGTGAAGGACGGCGGGCGGCCTCCCGGCTCGGCGCACGGCAGCACCCGCAGCGCGCCGAACGCCGCCGAGCTCTTGGAGCGTGCCCGCTCGGCGGGGGACGGTGGTCGTCCGGCGCTGGCGGTGCAACTGTGTCGGCGTGCGCTGCGTGCCAGTGACGATCAGCCGGTTGACGAGGCGCTCCGTACCCGGATCGTCGTCACCTTGTCGTTCAACCTGTCCGAACTGGGCAGGACCGGCGAGGCGATCGAACTGCTCGACGCGGCCGCCGCGACCAGCGATCCGGCGGGCGCCCCGGCGTTGCAGGCCTCCCGCGGGCTGATCTACTCGAGAATTGGTGATCTGGACAGGGCGATCGCCGACCTAAACAGGGCTGTCGACGGTCTGTCCGGTCACGGTCAGGAAGACTTCGCTCGCGCATTACTGAACCGCGGTGTGCTGCACATGACCTCGGGCAATCTTCGCGCGGCACAATCCGACACGAGCATGGCCGAACGGGCAGCAGTGGTCGCCGGTGCGAATGTCGTCGTCTTCATGGCGCAGTTCAACCTGGGCTATATCCGCTTTCTGGCTGGTGACCTGCCGGGGGCACTACAGGCGATGTCGGCGGCCGAGGAGCTCGCCCCGGAGGCGTCCTTGGGTGTACCTGCCCTCGACCGGGCCCGGGTCCTGCTCGCGGCCGGGCTGCTCCGGGAGGCCAGGGAGTACGCCGACAGCGCGATCGGCACGTTCACCGAGAACCGCGCGATGACCGACCTGGCCGACGCGTTGCTGGTCGGCGCGGAGATCGCGGTGATGAGCGGCGAGCCGGATCGAGCGCGTTCGCTGGCCAGGCGTGCCGCCCGGATCAGCGCGCGCCGCAGCAACACTGCGGCTGAGATGCTGGCCAGGTTGATCGAGCAGCGGGCAGCGGCAGTGGACCGTCGGATCACTCCTCGGAAATCTGGCGGAGCCAGCGGGGTCCGCCCTTCCCGAGGCCGCGCCGACGCCGCCACGGCCGACAGTGTGGCCGATGCGCTCGCCGCAGCCGGCCTGAAGCAGGAGGCGGCCGCGGCGAGGTTGCTTGCTGTCGAGGCGCTGCTGGACGCTGGCGAGGTGACGGCCGCCTCCGAGGCGTTCCGGCCGCTCGCCCCGGCAACCCACCGGATGCCGCTGGCCGGCCGGCTGCAGGGCCACCTGATGGGGGCCAGGATCGAGCTGGAATCCGGCCATCGCACCGAAGGGCTGCGGCGACTGCGTCGCGGCCTTGACGACCTGGCGGCATTCCAAGCGCTGTTCGGTTCCCAGGATCTTCAAGCAGCCAGCACGATCTGGGGGCGGCAGCTGGCCTCGGCGGGCCTGCGGGCCGCGGTCGATACCGGCTCGCCGGCGGTGATCCTGCAGTGGCTGGAACGATCCCGGGCGACCAGCACCCGGCTGCCGCACATCAGGCCGCCGGCCGATCCGGATCTGGCAGCCGACCTGGGGACACTCCGGGTCGCCGATGCTGCGGCGCGGGCCGCGGTGCTGGCCGGTCGCCCGGACCGGGAACGGGAGCGTGAAGTGGCCCAGCTCCGGCGCCGGGTGCGCGCCCGGTCGTGGACCCTGGGCGGCACCGGGACGGCCCTCCGGCCACCGACGCTGCGCAGCGTGCAACACGCGCTGGCTGCGACCGCGACGAAGTCCAGCAGCACTGGAACGTCCACAGCAGCGCCGACCGCGTTGGCCTACTTCAACGGTGCCGGGCACGTGCATGTCCTGGTGATCACACCGACTTCGGCGCGATACCACCGGCTGGCCGAGCTGAGCGTTGTCGAGGAGCTGATCTCCTTGCTCGGCGCCGATCTGGAATTGCTGGCCACCGACCGGGTCCCGATCGGGCTGCGCGCGGTGGCCGGCCGGTCGTTGACTGCCACCCGGTGGGCGCTGTCCCGGCACCTGGTCGAGCCAGTGCTGGAACCCCAATCCGGTCCTGTCCTGGTGTCCGGTGCCGGGCCGCTCGGCGCGGTCCCATGGCTGCTGCTGCCTTCGCTGGCCGACCGACCGGTGTCGGCTACCACTTCGGTCTCCGCCGGTATCGCAGGCTTGACCGTCCGCATTCCCGCGTACCGGCAGGGCGTGTTGGCGGTGGCCGGCCCCCTGGTGGACCGCGGCGTCGACGAGGTACAGGCGGTGATCGCCCGCTATTCAAACGCACTGCAGCTCACCGGTGCGGCGGCCACCGGGCAGGCTGTGCTGGACGCGATGCCATCCGGCGGGTTATTGCACATTGCCGCCCATGGCCACCACGAGTCGGACAATCCGCTGTTCTCTTCGGTGCTGTTGGCGGACGGGCCGCTGTTCGCCTACGACATCGCTCCGAACCCAACTCTGCCTGGTCAGATAGTGCTGTCCAGTTGCGATGTCGGCCGGACCGCGGTCCACGGCGAGGGGGAGCCACTCGGCTTGACCGCCGCGCTGCTGCGCAGCGGGGTGGCCACGGTGATTGCCGCGGTGGCGCCGGTGGCCGACCGCGCCGCCGCAGCGGTGATGACGGGATTCCACGAAGGACTCGCCGCCGGGACGAGCCCGGCGATGGCGCTGGCCGCCGCATTGCCGTTGGCCGGCGATGCGCCGGCCCCGTTTACCTGTTTCGGGGCCGGCGGGTGATAGCCCAGTGGGTGCTGCTCGCGGTCGGCCTGCTGTTGATCGCTGCCACTGCGCTGTACGTGGCGGCGGAGTTCTCACTGGTAACGGTCGACCGGGCCACGGTGAACCGGCAGGCAGCCGACGGCGACCGCAAGGCCCGGTCGCTGCAAGGCGCGCTGGCCCGGTTGTCGACCAATTTGTCCGGCGCCCAGGTTGGCATCACCGCGACCACGCTGGCGCTCGGCTTCGTCATGGAACCATCCTTGGCCGCGCTGCTCCACGGGCCGCTGCTGGCGGTGGGTCTGAGTGCGGAGACCGCCAAGGCCGTTGGCATTGTCGTCGCGCTGCTGGTGGCCACCGTGCTGTCCATGGTGTTCGGGGAGCTGGTGCCGAAGAACATTGCCATCACCGAGCCGCTGGCGACCGCGAAGGCCATCAGCGGTCCACTTCGGATCAGCACGGCGGCGGTGCGGCCACTGATCTGGGTGCTGAACGGTCTGGCGAATGGCGTGTTGCGGATCTTCGGGGTGCAGCCGCAGGAGGAGTTGCGGGCGGCGCGTACCGCCGAGGAACTGAGTTCGCTGGTCCGCCGCTCGGCCGACCGCGGCACCCTGGCGGCGCCGACCGCCGGACTGCTGGCCCGGTCGATCGCCTTCTCCGGCAAGACCGCCGACGACGCGATGACACCGCGGGTCGCCGTCCGATTCGTCAAGGGCAGCGACGGCGTCGACGCGCTGATCCAGGCGGCCCTGACTTCCGGGCACTCCCGGTTCCCGGTGGTCGGCACCGACAACGACGACGTGGTCGGTGTTGTGCACGTCAAGCGGGCGGTGGCGGTAGCTCCCGACGATCGGCAGGATGTCCGCGTCGAGCAGCTGATGGTGCCCGTCCCGCTGATACCGGACAGCTTGCCGCTGGACGATGTGCTGCCGCTGCTGCGCGAGCGCGGCCTGCAACTAGCGGTGGTGCTGGACGAATACGGCGGCACCGCAGGCATTCTCACCCTGGAGGACGTGGTGGAGGAGCTCGTCGGCGAGATCACCGACGAGCACGATCCACTGGCCAACAGGGCAGAGCGCCAGGGCGATGGCAGCTGGTTGGTGCTGGGCTCGCTGCGGCCGGATGAGATCGCCGAGGCGACCGGCATCCAACTGCCGTCCTCGGGTGAGTACGAGACGGTGGCCGGGCTGCTCATCGCCAGGCTCGGCCACATCCCGGAGGCCGGGGAGAGCGTCTTGGTGCCGGCAGCTGTCGCCGCGTCCGCAACGCTCGGTGCGTTGGCGGGGGACGTGCCGATCGACGCTGAGACCGGTACCGACCTGCCGCGCGCCGCGATCGTGCGGCTCTCCATCCGGCGCAGGGTCCGACGACGGGTGGAGACGGTCCAGCTGTCCGCGGCCGGCCTGCGTTCGGAGGAACTTCGGTGACCTCGGCCTGGCTCCTGCTGATCGTCGTGGTGCTGCTGCTGGCGGCAAGCGCGTATTTCGTGGCCGCCGAATTCGCCCTGGTCGCTGCCCGGCGAACGATGATCGAACCGGGCGCGCTGACCAGCCGCCGGGCCAGGGCCACCATCGCCGCCATGGAGGACGTGTCGGTGATGATGGCCTGCGCTCAGTTGGGCATCACCAGCTGCGGCGTGCTGCTGGGCGCGCTTGGCGAGCCGGCTGTCGCACGGCTGCTCGAACCGGTTTTCGCGGCGGTGGGCGTACCCGAGCAGGCGCTGCACCCGGTCGCGCTGACGATCGCGCTGTTGTTGGTGATTTCCGCCCATGTGGCCCTCGGTGAGATGGTCCCTAAGAACATCGCGCTGGCCGAACCGGAGGGCACCGCGCTGGCTCTGGCGCCGTCGCTGCGCGCCATTGCCAGGGCGCTGGGGCCGGTGGTCCGCGGGCTGAACCACGCGGCCAACTTCGTTGTCCGGCTGCTCGGAGTACAACCGAGCGATGAAGTTGCCTCCGCCTTCACTCGCGAGGAGGTCGCCGGGATGGTCGCGCACTCCCGGGCGGAAGGTCTGCTGGACGACGAGGAACATGAACGGATCACCTCGGCGCTGGATTTCGACGCGAGGCCGGTTGCTGCGGTGCTGGTGCCCGATGATCGGGTGGTAGCTCTGACCGCCGGGGTCAGCGCGGCCGAGGTGGAGCGGACCTGCGCCCGAACCGGCTTCTCCCGGTTCCCGGTGCGCGGCGACGACGGGACGTACATCGGGTACCTGCACATCCGCGATGTACTCGGCATCGCAGTGGACCGCCGGGACGACCCGGTCCCGCAGGCAGCCATCCGCGAGCTACCGGTGCTGGCGCCCGGCACGCTGTTGCGGCCCGCGCTCGACCTGATGCGCCGGGCCGGGGCGCACCTGGCTCAGGTAACCGAACCGGTGCTCGACGGTGCCGCTCCGGTGAGCGATCCGCTGGCCCTTCCGGTAGTCGGCGCCGGCGACCGGCCGCCGTCAGCGTCGCGGCTGGGCCTGGTGATGCTGGAGGACGTCATCGAAGAATTGATCGGCGAGGTCAGCGACGCCACCCGGCGCCGGCCGGATCCGCCCGCATAGGCTTGCCGCATGCAGCGGCGGATCATGGGTATCGAGACCGAGTTCGGCATCACCTGCACCTTCCACGGTCAGCGCCGGTTGAGCCCCGACGAGGTGGCCAGGTATCTGTTCCGCCGGGTGGTCTCCTGGGGCCGGTCGTCGAATGTATTCCTGCGCAACGGCTCCCGGCTGTACCTGGACGTCGGCTCGCACCCGGAGTACGCCACCGCGGAATGCGACGATCTGCCTACCTTGATCGCCCACGACAAGGCTGGGGAGCACATCCTGCAAGACCTGGTCGCCGACGCCGAATCCCGGCTGGCCGACGAGGGCATCGGCGGAGACATCTACCTGTTCAAGAACAACACCGACTCGGCCGGGAACTCCTACGGCTGCCACGAGAACTACCTGATCACCAGGGCCGGCGAGTTCTCCAAGATCGCCGATGGGCTCATCCCCTTCCTGGTGACCCGGCAACTGATCGCCGGCGCCGGCAAGCTGGTGCCGTCCAGCCGCGGCACCGCTACCTACAGCCTGTCCCAGCGGGCGGACCACATCTGGGAGGGTGTGTCCAGCGCGACCACCCGGTCCCGCCCCATCATCAACACCCGTGACGAACCGCACGCGGACGCGGAGCGGTTCCGTCGGCTGCATGTGATCGTCGGCGACTCGAACATGAGCGAGACCACCACGTTGCTCAAGGTGGGCAGCGCGGCACTGGTGCTGGAGATGATCGAGGCAGGGGTGCCGCTGCGGGACTTCGCCTTCGAGAACCCGATCAGAGCGATCCGGGAGATCTCCCACGACATCACCGGTCGGAAGGCGGTTCGACTGGCGGCCGGCGGTGAAGTGTGTGCTCTTGACGCGCAGCTGGACTACCTGCAGCGGGCGACCGACTACGTCGCAAGGCGGGGCAGCGACCCGGTCACCGACCGGGTGCTCGACTTGTGGGGCCGGGTGCTGGCCGCGGTCGGTGCCGACGACCTGTCCGCGGTGGACACCGAGATCGACTGGGTGATCAAGAAGAAGCTGATCGACTCCTACGCCGAGCGAAACGACCTGTCGCTTGATCACCCGCGGCTGGCCCAACTGGACCTGACCTACCACGATGTCCGGCCCGGCCGCGGGCTGTACTCGCTGCTGGCCGCCAGGGGGAGGGTGGCAAGGGTGGTTACCGATGAGGAGATCCTTGCCGCGGCTGTCGACCCGCCGCAGACCACCAGGGCCAAGCTCCGCGGCGCCTTCGTCGCGGCGGCGCAGGACGCCGGTCGCGACTACACGGTGGATTGGGTGCACCTGAAACTCAACGACCAGGCACAACGCACGGTGCTGCTGAAGGACCCATTCCAGTCCGTCGACACCCGGGTTGACGCTCTCATCGCGTCGATGTGACAGGCTTCCCACCGTGGCGACCGCGAAGGCCGAACGGCTGTTGAACCTGGTGATCGCGCTGGTCAACGCGCCACGGTTCCGCAGCGCGGACTGGATCCGGCAAAAGGTGGCCGGGTATGGCGACGCGCCGAGCGATGAGGCCTTCTCTCGAATGTTCGAACGGGACAAGCAGGAGCTTCGGGAACTGGGCATCCCGATCCAGACCAGCGCAGCGCCGGAGGAGGGCTACCGCATCCTGCCGGGGGAATTCGCGCTGCCGCCGATGTCGTTCAGCCCTGCTGAGGCTGCCGCGCTGGCACTGGCCGGCCGGCTGTGGGACGCCACCGTGCTGGCGGACGCGGGCTCTGGCGCGTTCCGCAAGATCAGGGACGCCGCAGAGATGGGCAGCGGCGGGACCGGTGGCGGGACGGACGGTGGCGGAGCGGAAGGCGGCGGAGAACCGCCGACGGCCGGGCCCGCCTCCTCGATGCTGCAGGCCAGGGTGCGCACCTCCGATCCTGCGTTCGCCCCGCTGTATGCGGCCGTCAAGGATCGTCGGGCGGTTCGCTTCGACTATCGCAAGGATCCGGCCGGACCGCCACAGGCCCGGTCGGTGCACCCGTGGGGGCTGGTGTCCTACCGCGGCTGGTGGTATGTGGTGGGCCACGACAGCGACCGCCAGGCGACTCGCACCTTCCGCCTGTCGCGGATCACCGGGCCAGTGGTGGCGGTGGGCCGGCCTGGCGCTGTCGACGTGCCGGCCGATGTCGACCTGCTCAGCCGGGTCGCCCGAAGCGGCGACGACGCGTCGGCACAAACTGCAACTGCGTTGTTGAGGATTCGGCCGGGTCGGGCCGCCGGGTTGCGGCGGCACGGGCGCACGGTCGTTGCGGCCGCTGCTGCATCGGAACCGGCCACATCGGAACGTGCTGCATCGGGCCCTGGCGCATTGGAACGCGGCACGTCGGAACGCGGCACGTCGGAACGCGGCACGTCGGAACGTGGCACAGGTGGCCCGGGCGGGAACGGCATGGACCAGGTGGAGGTGCCGCTGGGCTCCCTGTGGGACACCGCGCGCCGGATTGCCGCGCAGGGTCCTGATGTGGTCGTCGTTGATCCACCTGACCTGCGGGACGCGGTGGTGCGGTTGCTGACCGGCACGCTGAACGCGGCAGAGGCGGGCGGATGACCGAGACAGCGCCCGCCCGCGTCTCTCGGATGCTCGCGATGGTGCCGTACATCTCTCGAAGGCCCGGGGTGTCCATTGCCGAGTTGGCGGAGGAGTTTTCCGTCGACGCCGGACAGATCGCCGCCGACCTGAACCTGCTAATGGTCTGCGGCCTGCCCGGCTACTACCCGGACGACCTGATCGACCTGGTGCTCGACGAGGACGGCGGCACCGTCAGCATCGCCTACGACGCCGGCATCGAACGGCCGGTGCGGTTGACGGCGGACGAGGCGGTGGCGTTGACGGCGGCGCTGCGGGCGCTCGGGGACCTGCCGGGGCTGGTCGATGCGGAGGCGGTGCACTCGGCGCTGGCCAAGCTGGAACAGGCCGGCTCGGGCCCGGCTCCGGCCATTCAAGTCGCGCCGGCGGACCCGGCGCCGGCGCTCGGCATCGTCCGGCAGTCTCTTGACCAGTCTCGCCGACTGTGGATCCGCTACTACACCGCCTCCCGCGATGCAGTGACGGAGCGGATGGTCGATCCGCTGCGATTGCTGGTCACCGACGGGCACGCCTACCTGGAGGCCTACTGCCACCTGGCGGAGTCGGTGCGGCACTTCCGAGTGGATCGGATCGACGACGCTCGGCTGCTGGACGAGCCGGCGCAGGCGCCGCTATGGGTGGACGCCGAGGTGCCGGACCGGATGTTCCACCCCGACCCAGCGGTGCCGCCGGTCACCATGTTGCTGGGCCCTGGCGCACGCTGGGTTGCCGAGTACTACCCGATGGAGGACATCACCGACGTCGACCCACCGGGCACCGTCAGGGTCCGGATGCGAGCCGGTGACGACGCGTGGTTGGTGCGGTTGGTGCTGTCGCTGGGTGGTCAGGCCGCTATCGTGGACCGGCCCGACCTGGTTGCACGGGTGGCCGAGCGCGCTGCGGCGGCGTTGGCCGGCTACCCGGGTCGGGACCCCGACGAGGACCCCGACCAGAACCCCACAGGCGCGGGCGGCGCTGCGTAGGATCGGGCTCACCAGAACAGGCCCGCAGATCGGGCAGCCGAGGAGTTGCACGTGCCATCGTTGCATCGGAGGGGCAAACGGTCGCTCGACGGCACCATGACGCTGATGGAGCACCTGTACGAGCTCCGTCGGCGGCTGTTCCTGGCAGTAATGGCGCTGTTCCTCGGCTCGGTGATCGGCTTCGTCTGGTACTCGGTCGGCATCCCGGCGATCCGGCTTCAGCCGCTGGGCGAGATCCTCATCGCCCCGTACTGCGCAGTGCCGGCGCCACCCAGGGTGATCTTCCCCGACGCGCCCTGCGGGTTGTTGGCCACCACGCCGTTCTCCATCCTGCAGGTGCGGCTGAAGGCAGCGATCATGGCCGGCGCGCTGCTGTCTTGTCCGTTCTGGCTGTACCAGCTGTGGTCGTTCGTCACGCCGGCCCTGTACTCCCGGGAGCGCAAGTTCGCCGTCATCTTCGTGAGCTGTGCAGCGACACTGTTTGCCGCCGGAGTGGTGATCGCCTACATCGTCATCCCGCACGGCTTGCAGGTACTCCTCGGCTTCGGCGGCGACACTGCCAGTGCCGCGCTGGAACCGAATGACTACTACTCCTTCCTGATCGGCGTGCTGCTGGTCTTCGGTGTCTCGCTGGAACTGCCGCTGCTGCTGGTGATGTTGAACTTCGCCGGCGTGGTCAAGGGCGTCAAGCTGGCGAAGGTGCGCCGGTACGCGATCTTCACCATGGTTGTCTTCGCCGCATTTGTGGTCCCTGGCAATGACCCGATCACCATGTCCGCGCTCGCGGTGGTGCTCGCGGTGTTGTACGAGGTGGCGACACAGATTGCCAAGATCCACGACAAGCGCAAGGCGGAACGGGCCGTTACCGAAGGCTTTGCGGGGTTGTCCGACGACGAAGCCTCGCCGTCCCCGGTCAGCGCCTCGACTCTCGGCGCTGACGGCCTACCGGATTCCGCGCAGGACGTCGGCGCGCCGGAGTCGGTGGAGCAGGCTGAGCCACTGGTAGCGGCCGAGGCGGTCGCCTCTTCGCCGCCGGGCCACTCGGCAGACCTCGGCGACGCGACCTGAACAGATCACCCCGGATCCAGCGTGTGACACGCTGGGGGCGTGATCAATCGGCCGGATGAGGGTCTGTCACCGGCCGAGCGGTTTGCGGCGGCGCTCGACAGGGCAGACCATCCGCAACTCGCCACCTTCGCGGCGAGCCGGCCGTTCCGGCTCGACGACTTCCAGTTCGACGCTTGCCGGGCGGTGGAGGACGGCCGCGGCGTGCTGGTCTGCGCGCCGACTGGCGCCGGCAAGACACTGGTCGGCGAGTTCGCGGTGCATCGAGCTCTGGCCATTGGCGGCAAATGCTTCTACACCACCCCGATCAAGGCGCTGTCCAACCAGAAGTACGCCGACCTGTGCGCCGAACTCGGCAACGACCGGGTCGGGCTGCTGACCGGGGACACCTCGGTGAACTCGCACGCACCGGTGGTGGTGATGACCACCGAGGTACTGCGCAACATGCTCTACGCGCAGTCTGCAGACCTGGCCGGGTTGACCGCCGTGGTGCTGGACGAGATCCACTATCTCGCTGACAAGTTCCGCGGCGCCGTGTGGGAGGAAGTGATCTTGCACCTGCTGCCTGCGGTACAGGTGATCGGGCTGTCCGCGACCGTGTCCAATGCGGAGGAGTTCGGCGCCTGGTTGCAGGAGGTCCGCGGCAACACCACGGTGGTTGTCGACGAGATCCGGCCGGTCCCGCTGTGGCAGCACATGATGGTGGGCCGCCGGATGTACGACCTGTTCGCCGGCGCGGGTGGGTCCGGTGAGGGCTCCGTGGTCCGGATCGACCCGGCGTTGACCCGGGCGGTGGCGGATGCGGAAGCAACCGCAGACCGGTTCGCTGAAACGCGCGGCCGTGGCCGGTTCCGGGGAGGACCGCGGTGGCGGCCGCCGGCCAGGGTCGACGTCATCGAGCGACTGGACGGTGCAGGGCTGCTGCCGGCGATTACCTTCATCTTCTCCCGGGCCGGCTGCGACGCAGCGGTGGCCCAGTGTGTGCGATCCGGAATGCGGCTGACCACCGACGAGGAGCGAGCGAAGATCCGGGCGGTCGTCAATCGTCGCACCGCGGAGTTGCCGGAGTCAGATCTGGCGGTGCTGGGATATTGGGAGTGGCGGGAGGCGTTGGAGCGCGGCGTCGCGGCGCACCATGCAGGGCTTCTGCCGGTCTTCAAGGAGACAGTCGAGGAGCTGTTCGTCACTGGCCTTGTCAAGGCGGTGTTCGCCACCGAGACCCTCGCCCTCGGCATCAACATGCCGGCTCGCACGGTGGTGTTGGAGAAATTGACGAAGTTCAACGGTGACGGGCACGTCGACCTGACGCCGGGGGAGTACACCCAGTTGACCGGCCGGGCCGGCCGCAGGGGCATCGACATCGAGGGTCACGCGGTCGTCATCTGGGCGCCCGGTATGGACCCGCGGACGGTCGGTGGTCTTGCGTCTCGGCGCACCTACCCGCTGCACAGCTCGTTTCGGCCCAGTTACAACATGGCAGTCAACCTGGTCGAGCAGATCGGCAGGTCTGCTGCCGGACGGCTGCTGGAGCAGTCGTTCGCGCAGTTCCAATCCGATCGCTCGATCGTCGGCGTGGCCCGACAGGTCAAGCGCAATGAGGACGCGATGGCCTCGCTCGCCGAGTCGATGTCCTGCGAGCGAGGTGACGTCGGTGAGTATTTGGCCATAATCACCGACCTGTCGGTCGCCGAGAAGGCGGTGGCGGGGACCGGAGCGGCCAGGCGAAGGGCCGTCACCGCCGGTGATCTGGCGGCGCTGCGTCGCGGCGATGTGGTGTCGGTGCCGACCGGCCGGCGGGCCGGCCTCGCGGTGGTGATCGAACCGGGAGCCGACGCCGATGGCGGGCCGCGGCCGTTGGTGATCACCGCAGGCCATTGGGCCGGCAGGCTGACGGTAGCGGACTTCCGCGGCCCGGTGCCCGCGCTCGGCAGGCTGCGGCTCGCCAAGACCGTGGAGTACCGATCGGCCAAGGTACGCAAGGATATCGCGGCCGCGCTGAGGTCTTCCGGCATCGCCGCCCAGGGTCGTCGGAGCGGCACGGTCGGTGGTGAGGACGCGCAGTTGGCGGGGCTACGGGCGGCGGTTCGCGGGCATCCCGTCCACCGATGCCCGGACCGCGACACACACCTGCAGTGGGCCCGGCGGCGGGCCAGGCTGCGGGTGGAGAACCAGTCGCTAACCGCGACAGTGAGTTCTGCACGCGGCTCGTTGGTCGCACAGCTGGATGCGATCTTGGCGCTGCTGACCGAACGCGGCTACGTGGACGCTGACATGGTGACGCCGACCGGACGGTTGCTCGGCCGAATCTGGTCGGAAAGCGACCTGGTGGTCGCCGAATGCTTGCACAGCGGTACCTGGGATGGGCTCAGCGCGCCCGACCTTGCCTCGGTCGTGTCGGTGCTGGTCTTCGAGTCCCGCCGAGACACCGGCGGTCCGACCCACGGGCCGGCCGGACCGGCCGGTGAGGCCATCGATGAGACGGTTCGCATCTGGGCAGCCATTACCGCACAGGAACGCGCACACCACCTGCCGACGACCAGGGGGCCGGACCTGGCCTTCGCCGTGCCGGTGGGCTGCTGGGCGCGCGGCGAATCCTTGGCGACTTCGTTGGCTGCGGCTGCCGCTGGAGGCGCCGACCTGTCCGCCGGAGATTTCGTCAGGTGGTGTCGTCAGGTGATCGATCTACTCGATCAGATCGGCTCCACGCCAGCGGGTCCGACCGCGCGAACTGCGAAGGACGCGGTGCGGGCGCTGCGCCGCGGCGTTGTTGCTATGGGCACCACATGACCGATCCGCGCAAGGCGCGCGATTTGGTATCGGGAACCTCCTGACAAACCTCCTGGTACTGCGTAAGGTTCCCGGCGACAGATCGAACACAGGGCCTGATCTTGCGCAGGGTCCGATCCGGATCAGCATCTCAACGAGCACGAGGCCAGGCGTAGGTCCCGGGCGAGGTTTTCGGATGATTCTGATGTACACGGTGTCGGGCGTACATGGTGGCCCTGTCACCACGTGGTTGGATCAGCACACAGACGCCGGCCGAGGGGCCGGCGCCGCAAAGGGAGGCACGTGATGAGCACGCCGTACGGCCAGGGTGGCGCTGACCAAAGTGGCCAGCAGTGGCCCGGCTACCCACCACAGCAGGGCGGCCAGCCCACCCCCGAGCAACAACCGGCCGCTCCGCAGGCACCGCCTTATGACCCCTACGGTCAACAGGCGCAGCAGCCGCAGCAGGCCCAGCAGTACGGTCAGCAGCCGCAGCAGTACGGTCAGCAGCCGCAGCAGCAGCAGCAGTACGACCCGTATGGGCAGCAGGCGCCGCAGTCAGCCCCTCAGCAGGCGCCGGCGTACGAGCAGCAGGGGTACGGCCAGCAGCAGGCGCCGGCCTATGAGCAGCAGGGCTACGGCCAGCAGCCGCAGTACGGCACCGGCGGCACGCCCGCCTATGGTGGCGGCGCCCCGGGTTACGGACAGGCACCCGGCGGCTACGGTCAGCCGCCGAGTTATGGCCAGCCGCCGACTGGCTACGGCCAGCAGGGCGGGTACGGGCAGCAGGCGCAGTCGTACGGGCAGCCGCCCGTGTACGGGCAACCGGCCGCTCCTCCGGCGAAGTCCTCGAAGGGCGCTCTGATTGGGATCATCGTGGCCGTGGTGGTGCTGGCCGTCGCCGCGATCGTGCTGTTCTGGAAGCCCGGCTTGCTGACCGGTGACAAGACCTTCGACAATGCGCAGATGTCCAAGGACGTTCAGACCATCCTGACCAACTCGCCGACCGGGAACCCGCCGGGTTACGGCCTTCCCGGAATCTCCAACGTCAACTGCCCGTCCGGCCAGAAGGTGGTCGCCAGCTCCTCGTTCACCTGCACGCTGACTCAGAATGGTGCCGCCAAGAAGGTCACCATCACCGTCACGGATGACAAGGGCCTCTATTCGGTCTCGCCACCTCAGTAGGGATCAGCTGTCGCGGATTGCGACCAGCAGTCGCTGCACGGCGGATCCAATGCTGTGTTCGGCGACCAATGACGCGAGCGCCACGGGGTCGGTTGGTGCGCCTGGCAGGATCCCGGCACCGGGAGGATTGACGGTGACGACGGCGTCGCTGGCCACCTGCACCACGGCCGGCGCGACGGCCAGGTAGTCGGTTGCCTCGGACAGTCGGCGCCGGTGCGCGGCCGACAGGTCGGAGGCAGGGTCCTGCACTGCAGCCAGCAGCGCCGGGATCGACCCAAAGCGAGTGATCAATGCAGCGGCGGTCTTGTCACCGATGCCCGGTACCCCCGGCAACCCGTCCGACGGATCGCCGCGCAGCGTCGCCATCGCGGCGTAGCCTCGCCCGTCGACGCCGTACCGGGCACGCAGCTGCTCGTCTCCGATGACCTCGGCCTTGGACATTCCGGCGCCGATGTAGCGGACCGTCACCGGCGTCGGATCGACGCGGATCAACTGGAAGAGGTCCCGGTCGCCGGAGACGACCTCGACCGGGTCGGTTCGCTCTGCGGCGACCAACGTCCCGATCACGTCGTCCGCCTCGGCCTGCTGTGCACCCGCCGTGGCGATGCCAATCGCCCGGAGGACCTCCAGTAACTCCGGAACCTGCTCGGACAGACCGTCCGGCAACGCCTCAGCCACCGGCGCGCCGCCGGCACCGGATGCAGGGTCGGTGCCGGGTGCCACCCGGTGGGTCTTGTAACTCGGCACCAGGCGCACCCGCCAGGCCGGCCGCCAGTCGACGTCCAAACAGGCGATCACCCTGGACGGGCCCCCGTCGGCGATCACCTTGGCCAGGATGTCCAGCGATCCGCGGATTGCGTTCACCGGCCTGCCATGTGGTCCGGTGATCGAGCTGGGCAGCCCGTAGAACGCCCGGAAGTAGATGCCCGCCAGATCCAGGAGTTGCAGCATGAGGCGTGACGCTACCGTCCCGGCAGGTGTCCATCCACCGGTTCGGGGCCCGGCGTCATTCAGTGGTGGGCTGTCGGGCCGGTGGAATCGCTGCGGTGGATAGGCTTGCCGTCATGCCCATCGCCAGCAGCGCCCCGACACCCGACGCCGCGATCCTGGCCGACCGGCTCAGGCGGCTGGCAGCCCATGCGGCAACCGCGGGTGCCGACGCAGTGCTGATCTCGCCCGGCGCCGACCTGCGGTACTTCCTGGGTCACTCGGTGCCCTCCCATGAGCGGCTCACCTGCCTGGTAGTTCCCGCCGCAGGCAGCCCCCGACTTTTGGTGCCCGCGCTGGAACGGCTCGGTTGGGCCGGCACCCCCGTCGAGGATCTCGCCCTGCCCATCGATACCTGGGCGGATGGCCAGGACCCCTACAGCGTGCTGGCCGCGATACTGGACCAGGACGCGAGGGTGCTGTCGGTGGACTACTACATGCCCGCGATGCACGCACTTGGCGCGCAGGCAGCAGTACCGGGGGCGGAGCTGACACTGGCCGGCGCGGTGATCGCAGAGTTGCGAATGCGCAAAGACTCGACCGAACTGGCCGCCCTGGAGTTTGCGGGCGCCGCGATCGATCGGGTCCAGCGGCGCATCGGCGAGTGGCTTTCCGTCGGCCGCACCGAGCGGGAGGTGGCCGTCGACATCGGCGCCGCCATCGTTGCGGAGGGCCACACCAGCGCCGACTTCGTGATTGTCGGCTCGGGTCCGAACGGCGCCAGTCCGCACCACGATGCCTCCGACCGCATCATCGGGCCCGGTGAACCGGTGGTGATCGACATCGGCGGGCCAGTCCCGTCCGGGTACTTCTCCGACTGCACCCGGACCTATCTGATGGCCGGGGAGGCGGACCCCGAGGTCGCGAAGGTGTATGAGGTGGTTCGCGAAGCGCAGGCGGCCGGGGTTGCCGCCGCGCGACCGGGGGTGACTGCGGAGTCGGTGGACGCAGCCGCGCGCGCGGTGATCGAGGCGGCCGGGTACGGGCAGTACTTCATCACCAGGACCGGGCACGGCATCGGCCTCGAGGTGCACGAGCACCCGTACATCGTGGCCGGCAACGCTACGGTGCTGGAACCCGGCATGGCGTTCTCGGTCGAGCCGGGCATCTACCTGCCGGGCCGGTTCGGCGTGCGGATCGAGGACATCGTGGTGGTCGGCGAGACCGGTGCTCACCTGTGCAACACAGCCCCGACCGAGCTCATCGTGCTGGGCTGAGCAGGCCGACATGCTGGAGGACGTGGACGCGCGGATCGCCGCAGAACTCGCCAAGGACGGCCGGTGCAGCTATACCGACCTCGCGGAGCGAGTCGGCCTATCCGTGTCCGCGGTGCACCAGCGGGTGCGCCGGTTGGAACAACGCGGCGTGATCCGCGGCTATGCAGCCCGGCTGGACGGGGCCACGGTTGGGCTTCCGCTGACAGCCTTTGTCTCCCTCACCCCGATCGACCCGGCAGCCCCGGATGACTACCCGCAGCGGTTGTCCGGACTGCCGGAGATCGAGTCATGCTATTCGGTGGCCGGTGTCGAGTCCTACATCGTCAAGGTGCGAGTGCCTTCGCCGCTGGCCCTGGAACTCCTGCTTGGCCGGATCAGGTCGCAGGCAGGCGTGTCCACCCGGACCACAGTGGTGCTGTCCACCCCGTTCGAGGACCGACCGGTACTGCCGATTTCGTCGGACGTCGACCTCCCCGGTGCCGCTGTGGACCCCGCTGGGTGAGGCGCGTCCCAGTCGGGGCACCGCCCACGATCAACAACCTGCCCGCCACGAGTCCCAGCAAGTAAGGAGAACCGAGAGATGCTGTACCGCAAGTTGTCCGAGGTGATCGGAACGGACCACGATATCAACTGGGGAAATGGCACCAGCCGCCGGCTGGTAGTTGACAGCGATGGCCGCGGATACGCAGTGACCGAGACCTTCGTCCGCGCCGGGACTCGGAGTTCGCTTCGCTACGACCGGCACCTCGAATCGTGCTACTGCATCGAGGGCAGCGGCCAGGTGGAGTGCGCGGCAGGGGTTTTCACGATCGAACCCGGCACGCTCTACGCGCCGGACAAGGGCGAGGAGCACCACCTTTCGGCGACTACCGACATGCGACTCGTGTGCGTGTTCAACCCGCCGCTGCGCGGCGATGAGAACCACTCACCGGTTGCGGGCCAGCCGTCCGGATACTGATCGGATCATGACTCCCCGCTATCCACCCGCCGATCGGGACGACACTGCGGACATCCTGCACGGTGTCAGCGTGCCCGACCCGTACCGGTACCTGGAGGATCCGGATGCGGACCGGACGATTGCATTCGTCGCGGCCCAGAATGCACTGTCCGCACCGTATCTGGCCGGCCTGCCGTCCCGCGCGCGGTTCGGTGAGCTGACTACCGCGCTGGTCACGGCGCCCAAGGCCGGGGTGCCATGGGAACGCGGCGGGACTTATTTCGTGGTGGCCAACCCCGGCGGACGCGACCAAGACATCCTGTATACGGCCCATTCGGTGGCCGATCTGCTGGCATCGCCGCAGGTTCTGCTCGACCCGAACGGGCTGTCCGCGGACGGCACCGTCGCGCTGAGTGCGGCGAGCGTCAACGACGACGGCACCCTGGTCGCCTACGCGCTGTCCGAGGCGGGCTCCGATTGGCAAATCATCAAGGTCCGCGAGGTGACCGGCGGCCAAGACCGCGACGACCTGCTGCGCTGGGTCAAGTGGGTTGCGCCGACATGGTTGCCGGACGGAGAGTCCTTCCTGTATTGGCGCTATCCCGAGCCTGATGCCGGCGGATCCGGGGCTGCGCCCACCGAGGCGATGGGCGCCGGCGAGATGGCGGTGCACCGACTGGGCAGCCCCCAGCGCGATGACGAGGTGATCTGGAGCCGGCCCGACCAGTCGGCATGGATGGTTGACCCGTGGGTGTCGACCGACGGTGGGTATCTGGTGCTTACCGCCGGTCCCGGCACCGATTCACGCACCACTGTGTCTGCCTACCGCCTCGGCCGGGACGGCGGCGGTTGCACGGTCCTGGTTGGCGACGAGATCATCGTGGTGGCAGAACTGGCCGACGCGCATACGGTGGCGGGTGCGGGCGGCGACCGGCTGCTGCTGCGCACCGAGCGGGATGCTCCGCGGGGACGGCTGATCGAAGTCGACCTGACGGACCCGACGGTTGCATGGGCGGAGGTGGTGTCCGAGCACGAGTCCGACGTCCTGGAGTCGGCGCACCCAGCGGCGGGCGCGCTGCTGCTCGTCTGGGTCCGGGACGCGGCCCACCAACTGGAGATCAGGCACCGCGACGGAACGTCTTGGTGCAGCCCACAAATTGTCGGCCCGGTGGCGGTGACGGCGGTGCATGCGCGCCCGTCCTCGGCCGAGGTGTTCCTCGGTACGTCGGCATTCACCAGGCCGCTGCTGGCGCACCGGATCGACCTGTCAGCCGGTGGGCCGGTGCTGACGGACCTTCCGGCAGTCGGCGCGGTTGCGCTGCCTGCGGTGACATCGGCTCGGCGGCGCGCAATCTCGGCTGACGGCACGCCGATCCCGATGACGCTGCTGCGGCGCGCCGACCTGCCGGACGGCCCGGTGCCGACGTTGCTGTACGGCTACGGCGGATTCGACATCGCGGTGCTGCCGGAGTTCCGCGCGATCTTCGCGGCATGGGTGGCTGCCGGAGGAGTGCTGGCGGTGGCGAGCTTGCGCGGTGGCGGGGAGTTCGGCGCCGACTGGCACCGCGCCGGCATGCTGGCGCGCAAGCAGAACGTCTTCGACGACGCCATCGCGTGCGCGCAGGATCTGATATCCAACGGAGTCACCACGGCGAACCGGCTGGCAGTGCACGGCAGATCTAACGGCGGGCTGCTGGTGGGCGCTGTGATGACCCAGCGGCCCGACCTCTTTGCCGCGGCGTTACCCACCGTCGGTGTGCTGGACATGCTGCGCTTCCACAAGTTCACCATCGGCTGGGCGTGGATCAGCGACTACGGCGACCCCGACGATCCCGACGACTTCCCGGTGCTGGCGGCCTATTCGCCCCTGCACGCGCTTCGCGAAGGGGTCTGCTACCCGCCGACGCTGATTTGCACCGGTGACCACGACGACCGGGTGGTGCCGGCACATTCGCTGAAGTTCGGCGCGCAGCTGCAACATTGCCAGGCCGGTGACGGTCCGGTCCTGCTGCGTATCGACACCCGCGCCGGGCACGGCATGGGCAAGCCTGCGCACGCGCAGGCCGCCGAGTACGCCGACCAACTCGCCTTCGCCGCCGAGCACACCCAGTTGGTGCCGATGCGCTGAGGGCAGCCGGAATCACCACCCGTTGACGCTCGATCATCTGCTCCGGCTACCCGGGTGGCGTCGTGCGATGGTGAGTACCGAGTTGGGGTGAACCGAACTCGGCGCCTGTCCGATTGCGCCGGAAGTTCGGACCCAGGCGCGCAGGCATGCGGACTTTTGGTTTGGATTCAGGGGCTGGTTGTCGTACCTGTCCCGTACATTCGTTCGTATGGATGCGGGAACGTGTGTTGAGGTGGTTGACGTTGCGGGTAGGGCCCGTGAGTTGTTGGCCG
>CAJDUM010000012.1_pt1 | contig 73965 bp, 63 predicted proteins | sample 7390781 | NCBI WGS metagenome assembly CAJDUM01 (sample SAMEA7055661, study PRJEB34461) | soil metagenome | biome: terrestrial ecosystem; feature: Peninsula; material: soil | place: Antarctica | collected 2016 | reverse complement strand
CCTCAGTCAGGGTAATGACATGTGCTCTGCCAGGTCTGCCACCTGTTGCGGGATGTGCGCGCTCGGGGCATGGTCGTACTTACGGGGCCAGCGCTGACGCCGGGTGCGTCCGCGCTGACGCCCCACCGGACTGTTCGGAGGTAGGAGCGCAGATGGCCGCGGTGTCGTTGAAAGTCGATGGGGTCAGTTATTCCGACGAGGTGGAACCGCGGATGCTGCTGGTGCAGTACCTGCGGGAGAGGCTTGGCAAGGTCGGCACGGTGATCGGGTGCGATACCAGCAATTGCGGCGCCTGCACCGTGCTGATGAACGGCACCAGCGTCAAGTCGTGCTCCGTGCTGGCCGTCCAGGCCAACGGGTCGACGGTCACCACCATCGAGGGCCTGGCGGGGGCGGACGGCACGCTGCACCCGGTGCAGGCGGCCTTCCACGAGTGCCACGCCCTGCAGTGCGGGTACTGCACCCCCGGGATGATCATGTCCTCGACCGCGTTGCTGGCCGAGAACCCGAACCCGAGCGAGCAGCAGATCCGCGAGGGACTGGAAGGGAACCTGTGCCGTTGCACGGGGTATCAGAACATCGTCGCCGCGGTGCAGACCGCAGCGGCAGCCATGGCGGGGGGCGCCAAGTGACCACTACCGAAGTCGCCCCCACCGAAATCGGGGCCAGCCGCCGCCGCAAGGAGGACGCGCACCTGATCACCGGACGCAGCACCTGGACCGACAACATGGTGCTGAACGGCATGGTGCACCTGGCGATGGTGCGCTCGCCGATGGCGCACGCGACCATCACCTCGATCTCCACCGATGCAGCCAAGGACGCCCCCGGCGTGGTCGGTGTGTGGGCCGGCGCCGACTTCCCCGAACAGGGCGGGTTGGCCTGCGCCTGGCCCATCACCCCCGACATGAAGGCGCCGGTGCACCTGCCGGTCGCCGTCGACAGCGTCAACCACACCGGCGAGATCGTCGCGGTGGTGGCGGCCCGAACCAAGGCCGAAGCGGTGGACGCCGCCGAGTTGGTGACAGTGGAGTACTCGGGCTTGCCGGTGGCCACCGACCTGGCCGCTGCCAGGGACGGCTCGGCGCCGCTGGTGCACGCCGACCTGGGCACCAACGTCAGCGCGGTGTGGGTCTTCGACTCCGGCGAGGCCGGCACCGGCGGCAGCGCCGCTGACGCGATCGCTGCCGCGCGCAGCGACCCGAACCAGGTGGTCGTCGAGCGGACACTGCGTCAGCAGCGATTGATTCCGGCGTACATGGAGCCCCGTTCCACGGTGGTGGACCCGACCGGCGATCAGATCACCATCTGGTCGTCAACCCAGATTCCGCACATTCTGCGCACCATGATCGCGCTGTCCCAGGGCATCGCCGAGGAATCGTTGCGCATCATCGCGCCGGACGTCGGCGGCGGCTTCGGCGGCAAGCTGCAGGTGACCCCCGAGGAGATCGCCACCTTGATGGTGGCCCGGAAGCTCCGCAAGCCGGCGAAGTACACCGAGACCCGCTCCGAAACCATGCAGGCGGCGCACCACGGGCGCGACCAGATCCAGCACCTGACGATGGCCGCCCGCAAGGACGGCACCATCACGGCGTTCGATGTGGACCTGACCGCCAACATGGGCGCCTACCTGGCGCTGGTCGGACCGGGCATCCCGATCCTGGGCGCCTTCATGTACAACGGCATCTACAAGATCCCGGCGTATCGCTTCAGTTGTACCAACGTGTTCACCAACGAGGTGATGACTGACGCCTACCGCGGTGCCGGCCGGCCGGAGGCAACCTTCGCCATCGAACGGATGATGGACGAACTGGCCACCGAGCTGGACATGGACCCGATCGAGGTCCGTCGCCGCAACTGGATCGCTCACTCCGAATTCCCGTTTGCCACCGTCGCCGGTCTGACCTACGACAGCGGCAACTACGAGGCAGCCACCGCCAAGGCGTTGGACCTGTTCGGCTACGACGAACTGCGCGCCGAGCAGCAGCGCCGCCGGGATTCGGGAGACCCGGTGCAGTTGGGTATCGGCACCTCGACGTTCACCGAGATGTGCGGCTTGGCCCCGTCCCGGATCTTGGGCTCGCTGTCCTACGGGGCAGGCGGCTGGGAGTCCGCCTCGATCCGGATGCTGCCCACCGGCTCGGTGGAGGTGGTCACCGGCATCTCCCCGCACGGCCAGGGCCACGTGACCGGGTTCTCGCAGATCGTCGCGGATCGCCTCGGCGTGCCGTTCGAGAAGGTCAAGGTACTGCACGGCGACACGAACGTGTCCGCAAAGGGGCTGGACACCTACGGTTCCCGCTCGCTGGTCGTTGGCGGGATCGCGGTAGTCAAGGCAGCGGACAAGGTGGTGGCCAAGGCCCGCACCATCGCCGCGCACCTGATGGAGGCATCCGAGGACGACGTGGAGTTCGCCCACGGGACATTCACCGTCAAGGGAACCGAGACCTCCATGGGCATCGGGGATGTCGCACTCGCGGTGTTCACCGGACACAACCTGCCGGACGGTGTGGAATCCACGCTGGACTCCGAGGCGACCTTCGACCCGGAGAACTTCTCCTTCCCACACGGCACCCACCTCTGCGCTGCCGAGGTGGACACCGAGACCGGCAAGGTGACGATCCGGAAGTACGTTGCCGTCGACGACATCGGCACCGTGGTCAACCCGTTGCTGGTAGACGGCCAGGTACACGGCGGGCTTGCCCAAGGCATCGCCCAGGCGCTGTACGAGGAGGCGATCTACACCGACGAGGGACAGCTCACCTCCGGCACGTTCGTGGACTACCTGGTGCCGAGCGCGGTGGATCTGCCGCACTACATCACCGACCGGACGGTGACCCCAGCTACCACCAACCCGTTGGGCGTCAAGGGAGTTGGTGAGGCGGGCACCATCGCGTCCACCCCTGCGGTGGTCAACGCGGTGCTCGACGCGGTCCGTCACTTCGGCGTGAGCGACATCGCGATGCCCTGCTCGCCGGCGCGGGTGTGGCAGGCATTGCAGGACGCCGCAGGCGGCAGCAGCGGCGGCGATATCGGTGCGGGCTCGGTCCCGGACTCGACTGGCTCAGCTGACGGAGGTGCGGCATGATTCCCGCGGCATTCGACTACACGGCGCCGACCACGCTGGCCGACGCGCTGGCCGCGCTGGCACAGGGCGGTGAGGACGCCAAGGTGTTGGCCGGCGGTCAATCCCTGCTTCCGGTGCTGCGGCTGCGGTTGGCCGCGCCGGCGCTGCTGGTCGATCTCGGCAAGATCGAGGATCTGCGCGGGATTCGGTTGGACGGTGACTCGGTGGTGATCGGGTCGATGACCACCCACCACAGCGTGATGCACGACCCGGTGGTCGGCGAGCACCTCGGCCTGCTGGCCAAGGCGACGGCCACCGTCGCGGACCCGCAGGTGCGGCACCGCGGCACGCTGGGCGGTGCGCTGTCCCATGCAGACCCGGCGGGCGACCTCGGTGCGGTGGCGGTGGCGCTGGGCGCGACCATGCAGATCGCCGGTACCGGCGGTAGCCGGTCCGTTCCTGCCGCCGACTTCTTCACCGACTACTTCACCACGGCGCTGGGTGAGGGGGAGATTCTCACCTCGATCACCTTCCCGTCCTACGCCGGGTGGGGGGCGCATTACGAGAAGTTCCAGCGGGTGGCTCAAGCCTGGTCGATCGTCGCTGTCGCGGCCGCCGTGCAGGTGTCCGGCGGCACTGTGTCAGCCGCCAGGGTCGGCTTGACGAACATGGCAGCAGTACCGATTCGAGCAGTCGCGGTGGAAGCCGCGCTGGTCGGCGGGCCGGCGACGGCGGACGCGATCCGAGTGGCTGCGGCGTCCGCAACTCAGGGAACCGCTCCGGTTGGCGATACCAGCGCGCCGGCCGGGTATCGCTCACACCTGGCGCAGGTGTTGACCGCGCGGGCGGTGCTGGCGGCGGTGGGCTGACCACCGCATTTGCGTGACGGTTGTTGCGCCGGGGTGCCTCACCCCGGCGCAACAACCGGCTCCAGGCCGACCGGCTGCGGGTGGCCCAGGGGGCAGCCAGCGGCGCAGCTTGTTACGCGGCAGTCAGGACTCTGGCGGTGCTGCGCTGCCGGATTACGTCCGTCACGTGCGGGCGGGCGGCGATGTGGCGCACGGCGAAGCTGCGGGCGTGCGGCGTGGCGAGTTCCATCGCGATCCGACCGAACGCCCGCTCGCGCGCCGCCGCGGGCTCGCGCGGGTCGGCGAGTACGGAGATCAGTACCGGGCTGACCGCGGCGCTACGCGCTCCGGCCAGCAGGCCGGCGAGGCACTGCTCGTGGGCTGCGATGCCGTCTGTCGCGATCGCCTCGGCCAGCGGGCCTATCTCGACTGTGTCGATGTCAAAGCTGACGGCTGTGGTGACTGTGGTTTCCATGGCGGGCTCCTTGTTCTCTCCACCCAGCCTAGGAATGACAGGCCATCACGTCCAACGATGATTACTTCAGATTGCGATAAGCTGAACTTATGATTACCCGAGCCGTCGACACCCTGCCGGAGCGCCGAGCAGCAGCCCCGATCCGCCCGCAAGATTTCGACCTGCGGCTGCTGATCGCGCTGCACGCGGTCGCCACCGAGGGCACCTTCGGGCGGGCGGCCGAGCGCCTGGGGTACACCCAGTCAGCGGTCAGCCAGCAGATTGCCGCGCTGGAGAAGGTGCTCGGCGCGCCCGTTTTCGATCGGCCGGGTGGTCCGCGGCCGGTCGAACTCACGCCGCTGGGCAGGTTGCTTTTGGACCGAACGGGCCGACTGTTGGACACCCTGGACGCCATGTCCCAGGACGTCCAGCGATTCCGGTCCGGCGAACTGGGCAGGATCGACATCGGGACCATCCAAAGCACCTCGACCGCCATGGTGCCGACCATCCTGCGAAAGCTACTGGAGCGCCGCCCCGGCCTGGACACCCGGCTAGTCGAGAAGTACGAGGAGGCGGATCTGCTGGACCTGCTGGTGCGGGGAGCGCTCGACCTCACGTTCGTGGTCAACGGCGAGCCGCCCGGCGTGGAGAGCATTGACCTGCTGGCCGACCCGTTCATCGTGCTGGCCCGCGCCAAGGACGTCGCCGACGGCCCGGTGTCGGTCGAACGGCTCGCGAGGGGCCCGCTGATCGGGCAACTGGGTAGCACCTGCCAGGACGTGATCGACCAGAGCCTGCGGGACGCCGGATGCGAGCCGGACTACGTGTTCCGCAGCGCCGACAACGGCGCGGTGATCGCCATGGTCAGGGCCGGCCTCGGCCTGGCCGTGCTGCCCCGGCTGGCGGTGGCGGGTGAGCTTGACGACCCACGGATCGTGATCCGTCCGCTGGACCCGCCGATCCCGGACCGGATCATCCGGCTGGCCTGGCGCAGCGGGCGCACTCTCTCACCGGCTGCCGAACTGTTCCGCTCGATCGCCAAGCAGGTCGCTGCCGACCTGACCCGCCGGGACCCGCGTCTGCTGTCCAGCCGGTAGTAGCGGCAGGCGCCGCGCCGGTAGCCGTCAGGTGGTAGCCAGGCCGGTCGTCAGCCGGTCAGCCGGCGAGCTCACGGATCACCGTGCGCTCGAACAACTCAATGCTGTCCCTGGAGTACGCGGCGTCCGGGAAGTAGCAGATCGCGTACGACAGCCCGGCTTCCTTGAGTTTGGAGAGCTTCTCGATGATCTGTTCCGGCGTGCCCACCCCGGGTAAGTCGTCGTAGGCGGCCAGTTGCGCGTGGGCCTTGTCCTGCCCGACGGATCGGGTCAGGTGGTCGATCAGCCACTGTCGGCGGTCGGCGACCTCTGCCTCCGTCTCACCGATCAACACGTTGAAGTCGGCAGTGCGGGTGATCGCGTCGAAGTCGGTGCCGACCGCCGCGCAGTGCTTGGCCAGCACCTGGGACTTGTGCACGAAATTGTCGGAGGTGCCATCGAAGTTGCTGTACTGCGCGTACTTCGCGGCGATCTTCAGCGTCACCTTCTCCCCGCCGCCGGCGATCCACAGCGGGATCCCGCCGTCCTGCAGCGGCAGCGGGCGCACGATCGCGCCGTCAACCTGGTAGTGCTCACCGTCCAGCGTCGCGGTGCCGGTGGTCCAGGCCTGCTTCATGATCTGCACTGCCTCGTCCAGCATTCGCAGCCGGGTCGGCCCGTCGGGAAACCCGTAGCCGTAGGCCCGCCACTCCTGCTCGTGCCAGCCGGCGCCGATGCTCATCTCCACCCGGCCGCCGGAGATGTGGTCGATGGTGGCGGCCACCTTCGCCAGGTACACCGGATTGCGATAACCGACGCAGGTGCACATCTGGCCGAGGCGCACCCGCGAAGTGATCGCGGCGAAGGCGGCAGTCATCGTCCAGGCCTCGTGGGTTGGCTCCTCGCTGGCCACCGGCACCGTGTGGAAATGATCGAACAACCAGATGGATTCCCATGGCCCGGCATCCGCGTGCTTGGCCAGGCCGGACATCGTTGCCCACTGTTGCGCAGGCTCGATACCCACCAGGTCCATCTTCCAGCCCTGCGGGATGAACATTCCGAATCGCATACTCGTCATGGTTGGCAAACCTACCGAGTCACGTTTCCGCTAGGCCAGGTGCCGTAGGCATCCCGGCCAGTTCCGCGTGCTTGACGGGCGCTTGGCGGCGGCAACTGGCCGAGACGGGGCCGAGTTCAGTCCCGTTCGCTGCAAGTCTGGTGAGGCACGGCTACCTTCAGTTCGTGTCCAATGATCTTCAGATCCGACGGCCAGAGCTGTTGGGAGTGCGGCGACGAGGAACCGTGCGCTGGTTCAAGGCCGACAAGGGCTACGGCCGAATATCCGCTGATGACGTCGAGGTGCTGTTTGTGCACTTCTCCACCATCGTGGCCGACGGTTACCGGCAGCTCGAGGAAGGGCAACGTGCGAGTTGCTCACGGTGACTGTGCTGGACGTGTTCCACCGCCAGGACACCTATCGCACCAAGGGGTGCACGAGCACTGAGTCCAGCGAGGTGACCTCAACGAATCGATCGGTCTGAACCTCAGCGCTCCACAGTGACGCTCAACTGACATTTCACTCCGCGAAAGCGGTGCGTATCATGCTCCCATGACGCAGTTGCGGATCAGCGAGGCTGCAGGGCTGCTTGGGGTCAGTGACGACACGGTACGGCGCTGGGTGGAAGCGGGCTCGTTGGTGGCGACCTCGGACGCCTCCGGCCGGATGGTGGTGCAGGGCGCCGAGCTGGCGGCATTCGCCCGAGACCACGCCACCGCGCCCATCGACCCCTCGGGGGTGGGCCGGTCGGCGCGCAACCGGTTCGTCGGGCTGGTGACCGCGGTGATCACCGACACCGTCATGGCGCAAGTCGAGATGCAGTGCGGGCCCCACCGGGTGGTCTCGTTGATGAGCAGTGAGGCGGTTCGCGAACTGGACCTCCGGGTCGGTTCACTGGCCGTCGCGGTGGTCAAGGCGACCACGGTGATCGTGGAAACTCCGAAAGGGTACGCGCCATGAAACGTCGCCGGCCGATGGTTTGCTTGTGGTCAGTGGTGCTCACAGCTGCGGCGCTGACGCTCACCGCGTGTTCTAGCAGCGCGACTACGGTGCCCTCGTCGAGCCCTGCGGCGTCGGGGTCGGAGTCGGCAGGGTCGACCTCGCCCGAGCCGGCGCTGGCCGGCTCGCTGACTGTCTACGCGGCCGCCTCGCTCAAGGTCAGCTTCGACCAACTGCGCGCCGTTTTCATCAAGCAACACCCCACGGTTGACTTTCCGGAGATCAGCTACGACGGATCAGCCACACTGGTGACCCAACTCCAGAACGGCGCGCCGGCCGACGTATTCGCCTCAGCGGATGAGAAGAACATGGACAAGGTCGCCGACCTCGTCACCGGCCGGGTGGACTTCGCCACGAACACGCTGCAGATCGCGGTCGCCCCAGGGAACCCGAAGAAGATCACCTCGCTGGCCGGCCTGGCCAACCCCGGCGTGATCACGGTGATCTGCGCGGCCCAGGTGCCCTGCGGAACCGCGTCGCACCAGGCGCTGGACGCGGCAGGCGTCGACCTGCGGCCTGCCAGTGAGGAACAAAACGTGACGGCCGTGCTGACCAAGGTCGCGACCGGCGACGCGGACGCCGGCCTGGTGTACGTCACCGATGTGAACTCCTCCGGCGGCAAGGTGCAGGGCATCGACTTCCCGCAGGCGGCAAAGGCGGTCAATACCTATCCGATCGCGATCCTCAAGGACTCCAGGAACTCGGCAGTCGCGAAGGCATTCATCGACATGGTCAGCGGTCCGGAGGGCCAGAAGGTGCTGGCCGCAGTGGGATTCGGCACGCCATGACGGCGGCTACGTCGCTGGCGGCTGCTTCAAGTGCGGCTGCTGTGTCGATAGTGTTGCCGGCGCGACGGCGATAGCGTGACCGCCGTCAGCAGCCGACGTGTCCGGTCGGCACCGGTCCCGCGGTGGCTGTACCTGCCCGCGGTGCTCGGGTTCGCCTTCCTGGTGCTGCCGCTGGTTGCGCTGGTGGTGCGGGCCAACTGGTCGGCGGTGCCGAGGGCGATCACCTCGCAGGCTGCACTCAGCGCGCTGTGGCTCTCGATCAGGGCCGGGCTGGCGGCCACCGCGCTGTGCCTGCTCGTCGGAGTGCCGCTGGCGCTGGTGCTGGCCCGGCACGACTCAGCCCTGGTGCGGGTGGTGCGGGCGCTGGTCACGTTGCCGCTGGTGCTGCCCCCGCTGGTCGGCGGGATCGCGCTGCTGTACCTGCTGGGCCGTCCCGGGCTGGTCGGGCAGTACCTGTACCTGTGGTTCGGCATCACCATCCCGTTCAGCACCCTCGCGGTGGTGCTGGCCGAAGCCTTTGTCGCCATGCCTTTTCTGGTGATTTCCGTGGAGGGGGCGCTGCGCACCGCCGGCACCAGGTACGAGGTTGTCGCGGCCACCCTGGGCGCGGGTCGGTGGACGGTGTTCCGGCGGATCACGGTGCCGTTGGTGTTGCCCGGGTTGACCTCAGGCACCGTGCTGTGCCTATCCCGGGCGCTGGGCGAGTTCGGCGCCACCGCGCTGTTCGCGGGAAACGCGGCCGGCATCACCCGCACCATGCCGCTGGAGATATACACGGCGTTCAACGGAACCGCCGCCGACCAGGACGCCGCAATCGCGCTGTCACTGCTGCTGGTGGTGGTGGCCATCGTGTTCCTGCTGCTGATCCGCGGCTGGCGGGCGGAGCGGGCATGACCGGCCAGCTGGATGCGCGGGTGGTGCTACGCCGGGGCGAGTTCACCCTGGACGTCGCGGTGTCCGTAGCGCCGGGAGAGGTATTGGCGGTCCTCGGCCCGAACGGTGCCGGCAAGTCCACCCTGCTCGCCGCGATGGCCGGCCTGCTGGTCCCCGACCAGGGGAGCATCACCTTGGGTGGCCGGCTGCTGACGGGCCCCGGGGTGCTGGTGCCGCCGGAGCGGCGCCGGGTGGGGCTGATGGGGCAGGACCCGCTGCTGTTCCCGCACCTGTCGGCGCTGGAGAACATCGCCTTCGGCTTGCGCTCCCAGGGCCGGGGGCGCGAGGCTGCTCGCCGGGTGGCCGCCGGCTGGCTGGAGCGGATGGGGCTGGCGGACTTCGGTAGCCGGCGGCCGTCCCAGCTGTCCGGGGGCCAGCGGCAGCGGGTGGCGCTGGCCAGGGCGCTGGCCGCCGAGCCGGAGCTGCTGATGCTGGACGAGCCGCTCGGCGCGCTGGACGTGGAGACTGCGCCGGAGATCCGCCAGCTGCTGCGCACCCAGCTGCGTGGCAGTGACACTGGTGGCAGTGACACTGGTGGCAGTGACACTGGGGGCAGTCATGCTGAACGGTCGCGCACCTCGACGATCCTGGTGACCCACGACGTGCTGGACGCCGCAGTGCTCGCCGATCGGGTGCTCGTGCTGGCCGGCGGATCGATGGTGGACTCCGGAGGTCCGGCCGAGGTGCTCTCCGCCCCACGCAGCGACTTCAGTGCGGCGTTGGCCGGGCTGAACTTGCTGACCGGGCCGATTACCGCGGCGGCCGGCCGGGGCGGCATCGCGTCGCTCTCCGATGCCGCCGGGCGGCAGGTGGCCGGCGTCGCCGATGAGCACATGACGGCCGGTGAGACTGCGGCGGCAGTGTTCGCACCGGCCGCCGTCTCGGTGTTCCCGTCCCCGGTGACCGGCAGCCCGCGCAATCACTGGCCCGCTGTGATCGGCGGGATGGAACCAGGCCCCTCTGCGATCCGGGTGCGCACCGCCGAGACCCCCGTCATCGCCGCGGACGTCACAGCGGCGTCGGTGGCCGACCTTAACCTGCATCCCGGTGCGCTGGTCTACCTGAGCGTCAAGGCCACCGAGGTGCGAATCTACCGACGCTGAGCGGTTGGTGTCGCCTGGCCTGTCAGGCTCGTGACGGAGCACGCTGAGCCGCCCCGGAATGCCCGATCGACTATCGCTGTTGGCCATAAGCGTGAGCATCGCTATCGTCGCGTCCGCCTTCGGCGGCCCTGAGGTCCTGTCCGTCACCGAGATCGACCCGCCGGTTCCCGGCCCTGGGCAGATCGGCATCGCGGTCCGCACCGCCGCCGTCAACCCGATCGACTGGAAGCTGTACTCAGGGGCCTTCGGAACCGACCCGGCGGCGCTGCCGATGCGGCTGGGCTTCGAGGTCGCCGGGACCGTCACCGCCATCGGTGACGGAGTTGCCGACAGGCAGATCGGTGACGAAGTAATCGCGCGCGTGCAGGGCGGCTATGCCGACGCAGTCGTCGCGGACGCCGATGCGGTGGTCGGCAAGCCCGCCGAGTTGGACTTCGTCCAGGCGTCCGGGTTGCTGCTGGCCGGTGGCGCCGCGGTGCACTGCCTGGTGGCGACCGGCGTCGGACCCGGCGATACGGTGCTGATCCACGGCGCCGCCGGCGGGGTCGGGCACCTGGCGGTGCAAGTGGCGGTGGCCAAGGGTGCACGGGTGATCGGCACTGCCAGCGAGCGCAACCACGAGCTGATCCGGCGCCTGGGCGGCGACCCGGTGAGCTACGGGCCGGGTCTTGCCGATCGAGTGCGGGCGCTCGCGCCGGGCGGTGTGACGGCGGCTATCGACACCGTCGGTACCGACGAGGCGTTGGACGTTTCCGAGGAACTGGTCGCCGACCGGCGCCGGATCGCCACCATCGCCAACTTCGAGCGCGGCAGCGCGGACGGCGTGCTGGTGCTCGGCAACGGCCCTGGTGGCGACCCCGGCGATGCGATCCGGCGGGCCGCCGGTGACGAACTCGCCGCGCTGGCCGCCGACGGCAGACTGACCGTGGAGATCGGGCCGACCTTCGGCTTGCGTGATGCGGCCGCGGCGCACCGGGCCGGGCAGAGCGGCCACGGTGCCGGAAAGATCGTGCTGCAGGTCTGATCCCAGCCGCGGTCAGCCTGCGGTGTTGGTCGCGAGCGGGTGGTAGCCGATGGGGTAGAGGCGGTTTGTTGGGCTGTCGATACGACGATGGGCTGGCTGGCACGTCGGGTGGGCAGGTCCGGTCTTCGATCAGTCACTATTCCGAACGAGGTGGAAGGAATAGGCGCCCTCCACGAAGTACGTTCGCGAGTAGGCCAATAGTACGTGGTCGCGGGTGTAGTGCAGTTGGTCCAGCAAGATGAACAGCCTGTGCCGGCCTGCGTCCGGGCCCCAGGAGATGTATGTGGAGTCGACCGCATGAACCTGGGCCACGGCCAACGTCGGATGCAACCCCAGCCTTGTCTCGAAGTAGTGGAACATCGAACCGGTCATCTCTTCGGCGCTGAACGCGGCCGGGAACAGGCTCCGCGGGATGATGTCATACGAATAGGCCACGACTTGGTCGTCGGCGGTGATTCTACGGCGCAGTTCCACTACCTCGGTGTCGGCCGGCACCCTCATCCGCTCCGCTTCGTCTGGTAGCACCTGTCGAATCGCCCGCCGAGCATAGATATGGCCCGGTTCCTTTCCGCTAGCGCGGATCGAGTCGGTGATCGAGCCCATGCGTTCGAGGCCGTCGAGTACCGACGGTTGTTCGGTGACGAAGGTGCCCACGCCGTGCCGGGTCCGGACCAGGCCGAGTACGTTCAGTTCTTTCACCGCGGCACGAACCGTGGGCCGTGACACACCGAAGCGCTGACACAAGCTCGACTCTGTCGGCAAGCGGGCGCCGGCGGCGTACCTGCCCTTCCGGATGTCGTGCTTGAGGGAGTCCACGATGGCGTCAGCCAGTGCCGTGCGCGTCCGGACGGCCATGTCGAGCATCTTGACATAGCTTTAGTTGTCTGACAACCTATCGCCAGTCGACGACACCGAATGCGGCGGAATCGGCTTTCGCAGGAAGGGCCGGGCGGATGCGTGCGATTGACTGGATACCTGCGAGCGGACCCGAGCCGGGGTCTATCAGGCTCGATGGTCAGACCGCGCTGCCATGTGGCGCAACATATCTCGGCATCCGCGAGCCCTCGGTTCCGATGGATGCCAGCCAATGACGAGCGGTCCCGGGGCGCCTGCGCTTGGCATCTCAGGTGCGATGGGAGCGGCGCCGACTGTCGCAAAGATGTCAGACGACAGAGCGAGCACTGTGATCGTTGACCCGCGCGTAGCTCGGCCAACTGAGGTGAACCATGGCGGACAGTTCCAGGTCGAGGACCGCTGCGCGGGCGCGGGTGTGCACCTTTCAAAGGCGCACGCGCCGATGGGGGCAGCGACGTCCCTAACTCGGCCTTTGAGGTGACACCTGCAGAGCTGAGCACCCCCCCGTGCCCGACTCGTTGGTGTCAACCACCGGATGGTGAGACGCCGGCAAACCGCCGACGTCCCGTTGCGACACACTGCCCTACAGGAGGAAAGATGAAATCAAGAGTGCTGCGCGTCGTCGGTATCACCGCTATCGCGGCGATGGCCCTCGCCGGCTGCTCACAGAGCACCAGCGCGCCGGCCGGCTCTAGCCAGCCGGGGCCGACTACCGGACAATCGACTGGGAGCCCAGCATCGAGCGCCGGTGGCACGCCATCTGGTAGTACAGCGTCGGCATCTGGCAGTGAATCGGCAACCGGCGCCGCAACTTCAGCGAGCCAGGCCCCCGGAGCACCATGCAACCGCACGGTGCAAGACGACTTCGCGCTCCCCACCGACAAGCCTGCCGGCTTGAAAGCGGGCTTCAACGTAGCGCTGGTCCGGCAGTCCGGTGTCGGAGACTACTTCCAGCAATGGGGCAGCGGCGCGACCGCACAGATCGAGGCCGCTGGCGGCAAGGTGACTGCCTATGACGCCCGCGGGGACAACGGCAAGCAGGTCACCATGTTCGACCAGGCGATCAACTCCAAGCCGGACGTGATCATCGTCGATCATGGTCTTGCGGACTCGGTCAACCCGAAGATCGACCAGGCCATCAAAGACGGCATCCCAGTGGTGGTGTACGACGTGGCGATCGCCAACTGCGCCGCGATGTACATCTCTCAAAACGATGAGTCGATGGCGACCGCGATCCTGGGTGACTTGAAGAAGGAGAATCCCAACGGCGGCAAGATCGCGTATGTCAACGTGTCCGGGATCGCGCCCCTGGACTCCCGGGACAAGGTGTACCAGCAGTTCCTCAAGGACAACCCGTCGTTCACCCAGGCCGCGCACTTCGGCAAGTACACCGAGTCGGTGGCCAGCGACACCGCAGCCGAGGGCGCCGCGGCATTGAAGGCAGCGCCGGACACCACACTCGTGTTCTGCGCCTACGACGAGTTGTGCAAGGGAACCCTGATCGCGTTGCGGCAGGACAACATGATCGACAAGGTCAAGGTGTACGGCATCGACGTGTCCACCGCGGATATCCAGCAGATGACCGCCGACGGGAGCCCGTGGCGAGCCACCGCAGCCACCGATCCCGCCAACGTCGGTGCGATTGTCGCCCGAGCAGCGATCGCAGCAGGAGCCGGCGTGAAGATGCCGGAGAAGATGACCATTCCCGCGGCGCTGATCACTCAGGACATGCTGCGCGAGAAGAAGGTCGCGAACATGGACGATCTACGCAAGGCGTTGCCCGAGTTGAGCACCCCGAACATTCTGGGCGCGTCCTGGATTCCTGAGATCAAGCCTGGTCAGTGAAACCCCCCGGGCGCCGGTACCGCAGTCGCCGCGATGCGGTACCGGCGCCCGGACTCATCACCGGCGACCCTCGGGACACCGACAGCCGCACTGATTTGCCGGAGGAAGGCAACCATGAAGCCGGTTCTCGAGGTACGGGATATCGTCAAGAGCTTCGGTGCCAACCAAGTGCTGCGTGGAGTCGGGTTGTCGGTGACCGGCGGCAGCATCTACGGACTGATGGGCGCCAACGGTGCCGGTAAGTCGACGCTCATCAAGATTCTGTCCGGGGCCGAGCAGCCGGATAGCGGAGAAATCCTCATCTCGGGTCGGTCGGTGCATTTCGCCAACCCGCTGGCAGCGCAGCGATTCGGCGTCGGGACTGTGCACCAGAATCCGAACGACGGGGTGATCCTGGACATGACGGTGGCCGAGAACCTGGCCCTGGATCGGCTGACGGACAGCAGATCCGGGGTCGGGTTCACCCGGCGCCGCGCCGAATCGCAGGCTCGGACCGTCGCCGACACTCTGGGTCTGAAGCTCTCGCGCAGCGTCCTGCGTTCTCCGGTACGCACTCTCGGCGTATCGGAGCGGCAGTTGCTGGTGTTGGCCAGGGCGCTGTCCCGCAAACCCGAGATCCTGATCCTGGACGAACCGACCTCGGCCCTGTCCCGCGAGGAGACGGACCGATTGTTCAAGCTGGTGAAGTCCCTGGCAGCCAACGGTATGACCGTGCTTTTCGTCACTCACAAGCTCGCAGAGTTCGACGAGATGTGCCACCACGTCGGAGCGCTCCGCGACGGGGCCATGCGAGGCGAATTCTTCCGCGGGGACAAGGCCGGCTTCGACTGGCCAGAGGTCCTTACGGTCCTGTTCGACCGCTCGCCGTCCGACCTGCAGCGAACCGCCGGCACACCCGGGAAGGCTGTGCTCTCGATGAGCGACGTGCGGATCTTCGTCGACTCCCGGCCGTTCGATCTGGATCTTCATGACGGTCAGGTCACCGTGCTGCTCGGCCTGCTGGGCAGCGGAAAGACCGAGTTCCTGGAGTGGATCTTCGGCGCGCGCACCGCCGAGTCCGGGCGACGGACCTTGGATGGCAAGGCATTCGCCCCGACGCACCCGCACGCGGCGATCCGCGACGCGGTGTACCTCGTTCCGGAGTCCCGGCACGAGCAGGCGATCATCCCCGGCTGGCCGATCTACTCCCAAATGACGCTGCCGTTCGTGAAGAAGTTCTCCTCGGCAACCCTGATGCGCCCCGGTGCCGAACGACGGGCGGTGCGATCGATGATGTCCCATATAGGCATCCTCGCCCGCGGTCCGTCCAGCCCGATCGGAACGCTGTCAGGCGGGAACCAACAGAAGGTCGTCATCGGCCGGTGGCTGCTGGGGACCCCCCGGGTGCTCCTGCTGGATGAACCCTTTCGCGGTGTCGACATCAACGCCCGGCACGACATCGGCTCCACCGTCCGCGATCTGACCAAGAGCGGCGCCGTGCTGGTGGCGACGTCGGATCTGGACGAGGCGCTGGAGGTCGGCGACCGGTTCGTGGTGTTCAACAGCGGTACGATCACCGCCGATCTGACCCTGGCCGAGGTCACCCGCGACCGGCTCATCACCGCGATGAGCGAACCAGCAGCAGCACTGGCAGCCACCGGGCCGACTCGCAGTGCGTCGGCAGTCGCACTGGTCGACGCCGACGGAAAGGATAACCTATGACCGCGCAGGTATCGGTTGCCGAACGAGAGCCCTTCTCGCTGGCCGACTTCTTCGTTCGCTACGGTGTTGTCCTCGTTGGCGTCATTATCGCAGTGGTGTTCTCCATCGTCATTCCGAACTTCGCGACCGCAGACAACGTGGTGTCCATCTTGCAGACACAGGCGGTGGCGGCCATCGCCGCACTGGGCATGACGCTGACCGCGGTGGTCGGCGACCTGGACCTGTCCGTCGGGGCGATCGCCGGACTGTCGGTCACGGTCGCGGCCATGGTGATGATCCGTTACGCGATGACCGGGCCGACCGCGCTCGTCGTGTGCCTGATCGCGGGGCTGATCGTCGGCAGCGTCAACGCCGTCATGATCGTCATGCTGAACATTCCACCCCTGCTGGCCACGCTGGGGATGATGTTCACTATCCAGGGGCTCAAACGCTGGCTGGTGGACGGCCAGACACTGGTCACCGGTATGACGCTGCCCAGTGGCGTCCAGGTCAAGGGTCGATTCACCAGCGACTTCGCCGCCATCGACAGCAAGAACGTGTTCGGCGTGCCGATCTCGGTGTATCTGTTCGTGTTGATCTCTCTGCTGGTGTGGATTTTTCTGGAGCGGACCCGCTACGGCCGGCTGTTCTACGCGGTGGGCGGCAACGCTGAGGCGGCCCGGTTGGCAGGCGCGCGGGTGCGGCGCTACCAGTTCGCCGCGTACGCCATCTCCGGGGTGCTGGCCGCCATCGCCGGCATCATCCTTGCCTCCCGGCTGCGGCAGGGCGACGTCACCGCCGGCGACTCCTCGCTGCTGGACGCGGTGGCGATGACCCTGGTCGGCTACGCGGTGCTGGGCGCCAAGAAGCCAAACGCACTGGGCACATTCGTCGGCGCGATCTTCATCGGCCTGATCCTGCAGGGCCTGACCCAACTTGGCCTCGCCTACTACACCCAGGATCTCATCAAAGGCTTGGTGCTCATCTTCGCGTTGCTGATGTCCTTCTCCCTGCACCGTCGGCGTCGGGCGCGTCATGCTGCCCACCAGATCACCGAAACACCGGCCGCTGGAGGTGGAGTTGATGCTGACTCCTGAGGCGGTCCCCGACTACATTGCCCATCGGCCGGCGATGGCCGCGCAGGTTGACCCTGGAACGCTGCAGGTCGCCGAGGTCGGTGACGGCAACTTGAATCTGGTCTTCATCTGCACGGATGCGTCCGGCCGTGGTCTAGTGCTCAAACAGGCACTGCCGTACGTCCGACTGGTCGGGCCCTCGTGGCCCATGACCGAACAGCGCGCCGATCGGGAAGCCGCGGCGATCGGCGTGCATTCCGCGTTGTCCGATGACGTCTGCCGGCTGATCGATTTCGACGCCGACGAGCACGTCCTGGCGTTGGAAGACCTTTCCAACCACGAAGTGCTGCGCACCCGGTTGAACAACGGTGGGCCGCACGATCAGGTGGCCGATCGGCTCGGCGTGTTCGTGGCGGACATTGCGTTCGGCACGTCGTTCCTGGGGCTGGGTGAAGAGCAGTTCCGGCTGCGCGCCGCCGCCGCCGCCAACCCCGAAATGTGTTCGATCACCGAGGATCTGATCTTCACGGAGCCTTTTCTGGGTGCGGAGCGGAACTCGGCTCGGCCGGTCGTCCGATCCGAAGTCGGCCGACTGCAAGCCGACGACGAGTGGGTCGGCGCCGCGATGGCGATGAAGTACCGGTTCCTGTCCACCCAGGAGGCACTGTTGCACGGGGACCTGCACTCGGGCAGTGTCTTCGTGCGCGGCACCGGTCCGGGAATGTCGGTGAAGACGTTTGATTCCGAGTTCGCATGCTACGGGCCGGTGGGCTTCGATCTTGGCTTGATGTGGGCAAACATGCTGGCAGCGAGCGCCAGGGCGACAGTGCTCGGGGAGCCCGAGCGGGCCTCGAGCCTGCTGGCGACGGTGCCGTCCAGCTGGTCGGCCTTCCGCGGACGGATCGCCGAGCTCTGGCCTCGACGGCGCTCGCCGGAGAAGTACCCAGAGATGTTCTGTCGTGACTGGCTGGCTCAGATTCGACAGGATGCACTCGGCTTCGCCGGATGCGAGATCGCACGGCGGATCATCGGATTGGCGAAGATCAGCGACATCGAATCGCTGGAGGACACCGAATACGCCGCCGCGGTAGGCGTGCTGCTGTCGTGGAGCCGAGCCCTGCTGGTCGATAGGTCGGAGCTTGATTTCACCACGTTGACCGAGAATGCCCCGGAGGCCGCCGACGGGCTGGCGACGGAATGACGAGAACTGCCGCCGGCCTCCGTGATCGGCAAGGGCTCGCGGTGGGAGGGGGTGCGGCCAGGCCGCGGATCAACCGCCGATGTAGGACATCTCGATGCGCTTGCCGTCGTGCCTGAGCTCCTCGGTCAACGAGCTGCGGATCTCTGAATACCTGTCCGTACGCTTCCGCCAGATCTGCGCCATCGCGGCGGCCAGGTCCTCATCGGAACAGCCGTCACGCAGCATCGCCCGCAGATCGTGGCCATGGTCGGCGAACAGGCAGGTGAACAGCTTGCCCTCGGTGGAGATCCGGACTCGGGTGCAGGAGTGGCAGAACGGCTGGGTGACCGAGGAGATCACACCGATCTCGCCGGTGCCATCCCGATATCGCCAGCGGCTGGCCGTCTCACCGGGGTAGCGCGGGTCGATCGGCTCCAGGCCCAGTTCGGCGTCGATCGTGGCGACCACCTCGGCCGAGGGCACCACCTGGTCCATCTGCCAGCCGTTGGTGCTGCCAACGTCCATGAACTCGATGAACCGCAGCACGAACGGGGTACCCTTGAAATGCCTTGCCAGATTCACGATGTCGTGATCGTTGAGCCCGCGCTTGACCACCGTGTTGATCTTGATCGGGCCTAGGCCGACCTCGGTAGCCACCTCGATCCCGTGCAACACCTTGGCGACGGGGAAGCGGACGTCGTTCATCGCCTGGAATGTTGCGTCGTCCAGCGAGTCCAGCGACACCGTCACCCGCTTCAGGCCGGCCTCGAACAGCGAGCGCGCCTTGACCGCCAGCGCGGAGCCGTTGGTGGTCAGCGCGATGTCGACCTCGCCGCCCTCCGGGGTGCGCAGTTCGGCCAACATCCCGACCAGTTCTTCCAGGCCCTTGCGCAGCAGCGGCTCCCCGCCGGTGAGCCGGATCTTCTCCACCCCGTGCGCCACGCCGACCCGAGCCAGCCGGGTGATCTCCTCGAAGGTGAGGAGCTCCGTGCGGTCCAGGAACGCGAAGTCGCGCCCGAAGATCTCCTTGGGCATGCAGTACACGCAGCGGAAGTTGCACCGGTCGGTGACCGAGATGCGCATATCGCGCAGCGGCCGACCCAGCGTGTCGACCTCTGCGGAACTCATGACCTCAGCGTAGCCAGTGGCGGGCGAAGGGTCGAGGTCCCGGTTGGGCTGCCAGCGCGCGCCGGGCCGGAGGTCCCGGTTGGCCGACTGACCTGGCGGCCTGCCCGGCCCGGGGTCAGGATGGGATCGTCGTCCGTCACGATCCCAGGAGGCAGCCGCGTCATGTCAGGACATGCCATGTCAACACCAGTTGCGTCAGCTCCGGCCCTGTCGCCATCGGTGCTGCCCTCCTACGCCAGCGCCACCGCCGACAAACCGCTGCTGGGTGACACCATCGGCGACAACCTGGCCCGCACCGTCGCCGCCTTTCCGGATCGGACCGTGCTGGTCGACATCGCGGCCGGCAAGCGGTACACCTACGCCCAATTCGCCGCGGAGACCGATGCGCTGGCGCTGGCCCTGCTCGATGACGGCGTGCAGATCGGCGACCGGGTCGGCATCTGGGCACCGAACTGCGCCGAGTGGATGCTCACCCAGTACGCCACCGCCAAGATCGGCGCCGTGCTGGTGACCATCAACCCCTCCTACCGCACCAGCGAGTTGGAGTACGTGTTGCAGCAGGCCGGCATCTCGGTGCTGGTCACGGCAGTGCAGTTCAAGTCCAGCAACTACGCCGAGATGGTTGCCGAGGTGGCCCCGCGCTGCGGCGGCCTGCGCAAGGTTGTGCATATCGGCCAGGAGTTCGACGCGCTGGTCGCGGTTGGACGGGGCAAGGACCCGTCGGTGCTGGCGGGGCTGCCGCTGCACGCCGACCAGCCGATCAACATCCAGTACACCTCGGGCACCACCGGCTTCCCGAAGGGCGCCACGCTGTCGCACCACAACATCTTGAACAACGGCTACTTCGTCGGCGAGGGCTGCGGGTACACCGAAGTCGACATCATCGCCACCCCGGTGCCGCTGTACCACTGCTTCGGCATGGTGATGGCGAATCTGGCGGCGACTTCACACGGCGCGGCGGTGGTGTACCCGTCACCGGGGTTCGACCCCGTCGCGACCTTGCAGGCGGTGCAGGACGAGAAATGCACCTCGCTGTACGGGGTGCCGACCATGTTCATCGCGCAGCTCTCACTGTCGGACTTCGACTCCTACGACCTGTCCAGCCTGCGCACCGGCTGCATGGCCGGCTCGCCCTGCCCGGTGGAGGTGATGAAGCAGGTGATCGACCGGATGGGGATGACGGAGGTGACCATCGCCTATGGGATGACGGAGACCTCGCCGGTGTCCACCCAGACCGGGGCGCAGGACGATCTGGACCGGCGCACGTCAACCGTGGGTCGTACGCACCCGCACCTGGAGTCCAAGGTGATCGACCCGGCGACGGGGCTGACCGTGCCCCGCGGCACCCCCGGCGAGCTGTGCACCCGCGGTTACTCGGTGATGCTCGGCTACTGGGACCAGCCGGAAAAGACCGCCGAGGTGATCGACGCGGCTCGCTGGATGCACACCGGCGACATTGCTGTGATGGACGAGGCGGGGTACCTGAACATCACTGGCCGGATCAAGGACATGGTGATCCGCGGCGGGGAGAACGTGTACCCGCGGGAGGTTGAGGAGTTCCTCTACACCCATCCGGACATCCTGGATGCGCAGGTGATCGGGGTGCCGGACGAGCGGTTCGGCGAGGAGCTGATGGCCTGGCTGCGGATCAAGCCCGGTGCGTCTGCGCCCACCGCTGCGGACGTTGCCGCGTTCGCGCAGGGCAAGCTGGCCCGCTACAAGATCCCCAAGTACGTGCACGTGGTGGAGGAGTTTCCGATGACGGTGACGGGCAAGGTGCGCAAGGCGCAGATGCGCGAGGAGGCGATAGCGATCCTCGGACTGCAGGACGCCGCCGCGACCCGCCACGCCTGACCGTCACTGCTGCCGACTGTCGCTGGGCCTGTCTGCCGCGAGGTCCGGATGCCGCTGGGTTGGGTACTCGGTCGGTCTGGCCTGCGGTAATCCACCGAGGCTGGGGTCGCCGACCCGGCCAAGGGCACGCCAGATGAGAACCGCGAGCAGGAAGCCGAGTGCCGCGCCGCACGTATTGGCCAGCACATCCTTCAGCGTGCCGTCGCGCGCGGGCAAGGCTACGGACTGGATGGTCTCGATCGCGCCGGAGAACGCTGCGCAGGCCAGGATGATGAGCCATCGGTGTCGGCGCAGCGCCAGCGCCCCAAGGAGGCCCAGCGGCAAGAACATCACGATGTTGGCGGAGAACTCCACCAGGTTGAAGCTGATCCAGGTCGGGAGTCCCTCGCTGTGCAGGCGTATCAGCCACTTCTCCAGCCTGTGCTGCCCATCGATGTCGGGAGCGGTCGGCCAGAAGACGATTGCTACCACCACCAGCACCACGGCAACGAGCAGCGCCCGTGCGGTCAGGCCGACCCACCGCTGTTTCGAACTGCGCGGCTGGTGCATTCGTCGATGCTACGTTCGGTGCCTGGATCGGTGACGCCCGTCACGCGGTTGGTAACCATTCGGTCACCGTACGGACTCATGCTGGCCCGACCGGTGACTGACGACCGTTGCGCCCGTACCCTCGAGGGGTGAGCTTCACGGTCGGCTTCGACCTCGACATGACCCTGATCGATCCGCGTCCGGGCATGGTCGAGCTGTTCGGCGTTTTGTCACGTGAGACGGGGATCCCGCTGGATGGCCCCGGATTCGTGACCAGGCTGGGCCCGCCGCTGCAGCAGGAGTTCGCTCGCTACCAGCTCGACGAGGCGACCATCGAGAACCTTGTCGGGCTGTACCGCAAGTACTACCGCGAGATCGTGATCCCGTTGACGACTGCCATGGCAGGCGCCGTCGGCGCCGTTCGAAGCGTGTCGGACCGGGGCGGGCGCACCGTGGTGGTCAGCGCGAAGGCGGACCGGCACGTGGCTGCCCATCTGGACGCGCTGGGAATCGTGGTCGACGGAGTCGCCGGCCTGTTGTGGAGCAGAGGGAAGGCGCAGGCCCTGATCGCTGAGGGCGCAGAGGTGTACGTCGGGGATCACCTGGGCGACATCGAAGGGGCCAGGGCGGCCGATGCACTCGCGGTCGCGGTGGCGACCGGACCGATCAGCGCCGAGGACTTGGCGACGGCCGGCGCGGACGTAGTGTTGCCGTCGCTGGTGGAGTTCCCCGCGTGGCTGGACAGCTACCTGTTGGCCACTGTCCACTGATCCTGTACAGCACTGATCCTGTACAGCACTGATCCTGCTGCCGCGCTGTCCGATAGTTGCGATTGGCGCCAGGCGGCGCGACCCTACGGGAATGGCGCGGTACCGTCAGTCAGAGTGGCGAGCATCCAGCACAGTTGCGGTCAGGCCGATCGCCAGGCCGATCACTGCCAGCGCTGCGGTCAGGTTCAGCCAGAGCGGCAGATGCCTGGTGCCGGAGGCAAACAGCACCACGTCGGCAATAAGAGCAACCAGCCCGACCGCGAAGACTGCCATCCCGATCTTTGTTAGCGGCGAGGCCTTGCGCCGGTTCGGCCACCGGCGCAACGTGCGGACGCCGGGGGGCCGTGGATCTGCACTCTTTGCCGACTGCCGGGCAGCGGCTGCCGGGGGATCGACGGCGGTCTCGGGGGTTGCTGCTGAGTCGGCCACGAGCGCCATCGTAGACGCCACAGTCGGTCTATTGCCCGGGCTGGACGTTCCTTGCCCAGGGCGGTGGCCCTCCATCACGGCTCAGCGTCCGGCGGCGGGCCGTAACACCGACCCGGCGGCGGGGCGGTGAAGCCGACGGCGGCTGATAGCCCGGCGGTCGGTGACTCGAACCGGGACCGAGTGGGGGGCGGCGACTGGGCCGGACCAATTCCAGCCCCGGCGGGCGCCGTCACCATCGCGACCAGGTCTGCGGCGGGTTGTCGGCCGTCGCGGAACGCGCGGTCGGCGGCCCTCGTGCCCGCCAGTACGCTGATGATGCGTGGATTGCGCGGAGGGCGGCGATTCACGACCGCCCAGCAGGAAGACAGGTGAGTGTGGTGCCGACCGGCAGAGTCAAGTGGTATGACGCGGAGAAGGGCTTCGGCTTCATCGCTCAGGAGAGCGGTGACGACGTCCACGTGCGCGCCTCCGCGCTGCCCGCCGGGGTCGCGTCCCTCAACCCGGGCCAGAAGGTCGAGTTCGGATTGGCCGACGGCCGCCGTGGGCCGCAAGCGCTGCAGGTCAGGTTGGTCGAGGCGCCTCCGTCGGTTGTCGCGGCGACGCGGCGGCCGGCCGAAGAGCTGCACGGTCTGATCGACGACATGATCAAGCTGTTGGAGTCCAAGGCGCTGCCGGAGTTGCGGCGCGGTCGCTACCCGGAACGGGCGATAGGCGGTCGCATTGCTGCCGTACTGCATGCCGTGGCCAACGAACTCGAGGGCTGACCGCCGGGTAACCTGCCAGAGGTAGCCCGATGTTGGCGCGACACGCCGGGCAATTCGGGCTACCTGTGCCCACTTCGGGCTACCTCTGGACCGGCGCAGGGCTCGCGGGACTCGGGCGGCGCCCGGCGGGACCGGCGCGGGACCCGGGCGGCGCCCCGCGGGCTAGCCGATCGGCGCATCCACCAACAGCACCCAGGTACGGAACGCCGGGTAGTCGACGCCGTTGGTGGTCAGGTTCTGCACCTCGACCCGGGTGAGTTGGGCGCCGGCCGATGGTTTCAGGACCCAACTTTGGGTCGTGCCGGGGGAGAAGATGGGGCTGCGGGCGCCCTCCGCGGAGCCGCCCGAATCCCGGTAGGAGAAGACCACCGCCCACGGCGCGGCCGAGACCGACTCCGGCACGCTGATCTCCAGCTGGGTACCTGGCGCCAGCGCCAACCGCGGCAGGCTGGCGTCATCCGGCTCCGCCGCGCACGAACTTGCCTCCCGCGGGTTGTCGCACCAGGCCGCCGCGGGCACCGTGACCGCAGTCCCGTCGGCCGACATCGTCACCGCCGGATGCGAAGCCGCCGAACAGGCGCCGAGAAGAACCGCAGTCACCAGCAGGATCGCCGGCAGCACCGCCCTGCGGAGCCGGCTCACCGCGGCTTTCCCGCGCGCCGCGGCGTCCGCTTCGGCCCGGCGTCAGCGCTTCTAGCCGAGGACGATCCGGCGTCGTGCAGCCGGGTGGTCGGGGTGGCCAAAGTCCCAGAACCGTCGGCGAAACCCGTTGCAGCGCCGGCCAGCGGGGCGGTGGGCGTGGAGCTCCTGCGCACCCTCGGCTTCGGCAGGTGCAGCGCCGGCAGCAGGGTGCGTCCCATCCGCACCATCACGCACTGCACGGTGCCGACGGTCAGCAGGCCGCCGATCACCCCGAACCCGACCAGGTAGACCGAATGTCCGTGCAGCGACCAGACGCCGCCGATCAGCAGCCCGAGCACGCCGCCGAACACCCAACACAGCTGCAGGACCGACTCGCTGCGGCCGAACGCCGAGGCCCGGCTCGCCTCGGGCAGGTTGTGCTGGATCACCGAGTCCAGACACACTTTTGCCAATGAGGACGACGTGGAACCGACCAGTGCCACCACGCCGGCGGTGATCAGCCCCGGCGCGGAGAAGGCGACCAGCACGGCCAGCAGCACAGCGCCGAGGCAGAACAGCGACACTGTTTCCGGGGTGCGCAGCGGCAACCGCGCGCCGAGCGCGTTCCCCAGGAATCCGCCGAGACCCGCGGCGGCGCCAATCGCGCCGAGCACCAGCAACTGCATCAGGCCGGAGTGGTCGGTGGGCGGGGTGTGCACGGCTCCGGTGGCCACTACCGAGCTGCTCGGTTGGTACTCGCTCTTGATGACGAACGCGATGAACAAGGCCAGGAACCCGGTCTCCACCCGGATGGTGCCATTAGTCCACAGGGTGCTCGTGACGCTGCGGGGAAACACCCGCCGGCGCTTGGTCTTCGCATCCTGTCGGATCGGCACCTCGCCGGCGGTCGACTCGACCCAGGCGGGGATGCGCAGGCACAGCCAGCCACCGACCACACCGCAGATTGCGGTGAACACCAGGGCGCCAGGGGAGTTGATCAGCGCGGCCAGCCCGGCTGCGATCGCGCCGGCCACCCCGCCGGCGATCAACCCGAACACCGACAGTCGCGAGTTCGTCTTGACCAGGGTGATCTGTTCCGGCAGCACTCGCGGGGTCAGCGCCGCTTTGAGCACCCCGAAACCCTTGGACAGCACCAACATTCCCAGCGCGCAGGGGTAGATGATCCAGGAGTCGAAGTTGAGCGCCATCACCATCGCCAGCACCGCGCGGCCGAAGCTGGACACGGACAGCGCTAGCCGCCTGCCGTTCTGGATGCGGTCGAGCAGTGGCCCAATGAGCGGGGCGATCACCGCGAACGGCGCGACGGTGAGCAGCAGGTAGAGCAGCACCTTGCCGGTGGAGTCGGCCTTGGCCGCCGCGAAGAACAGCGTGTTCGCCAGCGAGACCGCCAGCGCGGCGTCCACCGCGTAGTTGGCCATCACGGCGTAGGTCAGGTGGGTGAGCCCGGATCGATCGGCCCCGTCGGCGGAGACCGCGCCGTGGAACTTGACCACCCCGCGGTGGGTCAACTCGCGGCTGCGCAAGGCGGCAACCCGGGTGACCGTCAGCTTTCGTGGCGCGCGGCCCCCCGTACCAGGCGGCGTGGCCAGGGTGCGCGCGGGACCCGCCGGGTCGGTGTACGGCGGCAGGTGGCTGCCGCGGCGCCCGCCCTGAGCACGGACCGCATCGGTACCCTCCGGATCGGTGATCGGATCCTGACGGTAGTGCTGCTGATCGTCGCGCGGGCGCTGGCCTGGATCGTGGTATCCGGCCGGATCGTCGTACTCGCTGCGGGCGTCCGTGCCAGTGCGGTATTCCTGTGAGCGCCTACGCCGATCGGTGGCGTCGTAGTCGTCGACGTCGCTGCGGTCCTGGGGGTAGTCCCGCTCGGAGTAACCGCGCGGGTTGCCGGCGGAGGCGGATCGCCGGCCGCGACCGGAATCTGGCGGGTAGTCCTGCGGGTAATCCTGATAGCCCTCGTCCCAGCCGTCGGATGGGCGGCGCTCCCGCGGGTAGCCGCCACGGTAGTGCCGGTCGAAATGAGGACGATCGCCATGCGGAACCTCCGCAGGGCCAGAGTCCGGATACTCGGCGGCAGCGTCTCCAGGGCGTTGGTGTGAATCCTGCCGGTACGCAGCGCCGCGGTACTCATCGCGCGGATAACCGTCCGAGTAAGGCTCGTCCTGGTAGCGGTCCGCCCGCTGCCCCTGCGGACGGTAAGGCTCGTCCTCGCGCCACCCGTCGGAGTATCCGTCCGTGGGCCGGCCGATTCCGGTGTCGCCGCGACGGCCGCTGCGGTGATACGGGTTTCGGCCTTCGTCGACGCCGGCGGGCAGATCAGCTGCCGCCTCGCCCGCCGGCCCGCGGCCGGCCATCCGCTCGCGGAAGCGACGTCCGGCGGCTTCGGCCGGACGAACCGGGCCCGCGGATCGCGGGTACATCTCGCTCGGCTGCCCGCCTGGTTGCTGGTGCGGATCGCCGGCCGGCGCCGGCGGGCGCTGAGGTTCGCCTCGTGGCGCAGGCGGGTACCCGGCATCGTCCGGTGAGAACTGGGTGCGCCCGTTCGGAAACCCGGCCGCCGGCCTGGGTCGCCGCAATACCTGGGTCGGGTTCTCCTCATCTGGCGCCTGTTGGTGGGCGCGGATGGAGGGTCGGACCGGTACGCCGGCGGGTGCCGCCGACGGCCGGCCGTTGGCAACGGGCCAGGCCGGAGGCACCGCCTGGCGGGGACGGCGAGGCAAGGCCGTCGTCGGTTGGGTCCCGTCCGGATCAGGCTCCATAGCGGCAGCATCGACCCACGCGCCGGGCCCTTCCGCACGCCGGCGCGGGTCGACTCCGCCAGGATCGGCGCCGGATCCGCTCACCCTCCTATCCTGCCCCACCGGATGCCCCGTAGTCCCCCAACGACGGGGCCGATCTGCCGCAATCGGACAGCGGCCGAAAGTGCGGGACCGACAGTGCCAACGTCCAGGGCCAGCGACAAGGGCCGTGTCAGGGCCAACGGTCGCCGTCAGAGACGGCGCCAAGGGCGGGCACATCGGTGCGGCATGATGATGTGGTGAATCCACACAGCGATCCGACCGCGCCGGCGGCCTCGATCCGCGAGGACGGCGCCACACGCGCCGTCACGCTGGACGACCGGACCATCAGCCTCGCCCGGCAGGCCGCCGAGTCCGAGGCCGGCGGGTCGGACGCGATAGGCGGGTACAGCGATGCGGTCGCCGAGGACGAGTGTGTCGTCAGCGCATCATTCGAGTCGACCGCCAGTGGCTACCGCGGGTGGCGGTGGGTGGTGTCGTTGGCGCTGGTGGATCCCGAGCACCCCACCGTCAGCGAAGTGGTGCTGCTGCCGGGGCCCGACGCGCTGCTGGCCCCGCCGTGGGTGCCATGGGAGCGACGGGTGCGGTCCGGTGACCTCAAGGTCGGCGACCTGCTGCCGCCGGCGCCCGATGACTTCCGGCTGGCTCCGGCCTACCTGCTGTCCGACGACCCCGCGGTCGAGCAGGTCGCGCACGAGCTCGGGATCGGCCGGGTACGGGTGCTCAGCTGGGAGGGCCGCGAGGATGCCGCGCAGCGGTGGCACGAAGGACAGTTCGGCCCCGCGGACGCCATGGCGATGCACGCCCCCGCACATTGTGTGACCTGTGCATTCTATCTTCCGCTTGCCGGCTCCCTCGGGGCGATGCTCGGCGCCTGCGGGAATGAGTACTCACCGGCCGACGGTCGGGTGGTGGACGCCGGCTTTGGCTGCGGCGCGCACTCCGAGGTGTTGAGCCTCGCGGACGTGCCGGCCCGGTCGGCTGCTGCGGCGACGGTGATCGACGAGTTGCGGCTGGAACTGCACGACCGCCCCGACTCGACAGTGCCGGCGCTGATCTCTGATCCCGGCGGCACTGATCTCGACACGTCCGGTTTCGACAGCTCTGATCTCGACACGTCCGGTTTCGACAGCTTTACCACCGCCGCGTCCGAAGACGGAGCGAACGACACTTCGACCGGTGACGGCCTTGTCACCGGCGAAGGCGCCGCCGACGGCATGGACCCAGCCCCGGCTAGAGCTGACGGCGCGGCGGCTGCGGCAGTGAGCACCGATGGCGGTGTCGGCACCGCATCTGGCGGTGCTGTGTCTGGCGAGGTTGTGTCTGGCGGTGTTGTGCCTGATGGTGTTGTGTCTGGTGTCCGTGCTACTGACCGTCCTGATCGTGGCACCTCCGTGCTCGACGTCCCAGTGACAGACGCCGCCGACGACGGCGGACCCACTGCGCACGCCGACTGACCGGCCCGGCCGCGGCGTCCGTCCAGTCGGCGGTGCGCAGGCTGACGACCCGGTGGACCCTGGCTGGTCGGACACCGACCCGTTCGAAACCGCTCGGATTCGCCGAGTGGTGCTGGACGCCTGGGCTGCGTCACCGTCCAGATTCCGAGAGGACGCCAACGCCGAGGAATCCCTCGCACTGGGTGGATACGCCGGTCGGGCGCTGGTTGAACTGGCGGCCAACGCTGCGGACGCCGCCAGGGCTGCGGGCGTCCCCGGCGAGCTGCTGATCGACTTGATCGGCGACGAACTGCGGGTGGCCAACACCGGCACTTCGCTCACTGCGGCCGGAGTCGCTTCGCTCGCTTCGCTCCGGGCGTCGGCCAAGCGCGAGAGCGGCAGCGGCACAGGACATTTCGGTGTCGGCTTCACAGCGGTGCTGACGCTCTCAGAGGCGCCGAGGATCGCCGGCCCCGCCGGCGGCGTTGTGTTCGATCGGGCTGCGACGGCGGCCGAGGTCGCCGGACTCGGGGTTCCGGAGCTGGACGCTGAGGTGTCCGCGCGCGGCGGTCAGGTGCCGGCGCTGCGGCTGCCCTGGCCGTGGGCCCCGCCCGAAGACGACCCGATACCGCAGGGGTTCACCACCGAGGTCCGGCTGCCGCTGCGGGACCCCGTCGCAGCCGCGCAGTCGCTGCGATCTGACGAAGGATTGGCCGAGGCACTGCTCTGGGCGCTGCCAGAGCTGTCCGCGGTGACCATGCTGGGCCGCCGGTTGACCCGTCGGAGCGGTGAGATCAGCAGGGGTGACATCAGGAGTGGTGACGGCGACTTCGGTGACGGCGACTTCGGTGACGGCGACTTCGGTGACGGCGACTTCGGTGACGGCGACTTCGGTGACATCGTAATGATCTCTGACGGTGCGGTCGACCGGCGGTACCGGGTAGCGACCGCGCAGGGGACGGTTCCGGCGCTGCTGCTTGCCGACCGGCCGGTCGAGGAGCGCGGTCGGGACCGCTGGCGCATCAGCTGGGTGCTGCCGCTCGGCCCCGGCGACCGACCGCTCGGAGTCGGTTCCGGTCCGATGGGTTCCGGCCCACCAACCAACACCATCGGCGCGCCCACCACCACCGACGAGCCGATCACCCTGCCCGCGAGGTTGCTGGGCACCTTCCCGGTGGACGACACCCGCCGCCGGCTGGCGCCCGGCCCGCTGCTGAACGAACTGCTCGGCCAGGCCGTGCAGGTGTACCTGGAACTGGTGCGCGGCTGCGCTCCAGGGGATCGAATCTTCCTTGTTCCGCGGGCCGGGTTCCCGGCCGGGCAGGTGGACGCAGAGCTGCGGGATGCGGTGCTGCGCACCATGTCCCGAGCGCCCATTTTGATGGCAGCGATCGGCGGACCGCTGGCGCCGAACGATGCGTGCATGTTGCCCGGCGCGGGGCCCGTCGCCGCCGAATTGATCGGCCAGGCGATCCCGACCCTGGTGGCCTGGCCAGATCGGGCCGCCGGGGTCGAGTCGCTACGGGCGCTGGGCGTCCGCACGCTGACCGCTCCGGAGGTGACCGGCGCGTTGGCCGCGCTGGATCGACCGGCCGACTTCTGGCAAGAGGTGTACGCGGCGCTGGACGGATTGGGCGCAGATGCGGAGGATCTGGCCGACCTGCCGATACCCCGCAGGGGCGGCGGCACCATGATCGGTGCGCGCGGGGTGTTGGTGCCCGGCCCGGACGCGGTGCCGGAGGCGTTGCTGGACGCCGCTGCCGCAGTGGCGCCCGGTTTGCGAGTGGCCGCCTCGGGCTGCACGCATCCGTTGCTGCTCCGGTTGGGCGCAGCCGTGGCCGATGCCGACTCGGTGCTGTCCGATCCCGCACTGCACGCAGCAATCCGGGAGCTGCGTGACGACCTGGAGGAGTTCGACCCCGACCCCGAACGGCTGGCCGACCTGACCGGGCTGGTGCTGGACCTGATCGAACAGGGCGGACGGACTGACCCGGCGGTCCTGGCGGACGTTTTGCTCACCGACGCCGACGGCGAGCCGTGGCCGGCTGGCGACCTGCTGTTGCCGGATGCGCCGTTGGCGCGGGTGCTGCGCGATGATGCGGACCTGCCGACCGTCGAGTCCCGCTGGGTCGGCCACTACGATCCCGAAACGCTTGCGGTGCTCGGTGTCCGATCCGGATTCGCCGTCCGCACCCTTGCTGCCCCGCCCGGCTCCGACGTCGACCTACCCGACCTCGAAGGTTGGTGGGCGGCCGTCGAGCGACCAGGCCCGATGCCGGAAACTTTTTGCGCCCTGGTCGATCTGGACCTGGTTGCGGCCGAATCGTGGCTCGCGGCGCTTGCCCTAATTGCCGGCGATCGCACCGCTCTGGACGCGCTCGCCTCGGACGGATGGCCGATCTCCTACAGCGCGTGGTGGATTTCCCGTCATGCCCGGATCGACGGCGCTGCCCCGTCGGACTGGCGGCTACCGTCTGCGGCAGACCTGGCCGGCCTTTACGAGGTGCTGCCGACCGGGCTGGATCCGGTCCTGGCAGAGCGGATCGGGGTCGCCACCTCACTGGCCGGTGCGGTCGCCGCCAACCCGGTCGGCATGCTGCAGCGATGGGGCGATCCCAGCCGGGACGTGCCGTCGGCGCGGGTTGCGGCGATCACCGAGGAGCTACTGGCCCACCTGCCGACCGGCGAGCAGTTGGACCTGCCGCTCGGCGTCCGGACGCTGTCCGGGCACGTCGTTCCGGCCGACGACGCGATGGTGCTGGACGTTCCTTGGCTGGCGCAGGTGGTATCGCCGCGGCTGCTGGTACCGGGCGGAGCCGATCCGGGGCGAGTAGCCGACCTGCTGGACCTGGACCTCGCGTCCCATCGCGTTACCGCACGGGTGGTATCCGGCGGGCAGGCCGGCAAACCGGCGCCGGTGAGTATCGCCAACCTGCCGGGTGGGCGTGCGACGATGCTGGCCGCTGCGGCAGGTGCTGGCGTCGACGGCGTGGCTGTCCTGCTGGATCCGGATCTGATGGTCGGCGTCGATGACAACGATCCGGTGCGGGTGGCCTGGTGGAGCGAGGGTGACCTGCTGTGGGTGGACGGCTCGCCGGCGGCCGTCGGCCGGGCCGTCGCTTGGATGACCGGCCGGTGGAGCCAGCGACATGAGCTCATCGCAGCGGCCGACGACGATGCCGTGGAGATCGCCGAGTCCGGACTGCGGTGACGGTACCAGCGACGGTGCCGGAAGCCGTGTCGTTCGTCCGCTACGCTGATTCCCGCGGTCGCGTGGACGGCCTGCTGTCGGCGCCGCACGACGAGAGGGGTTGTCATGGGGCTGGTCTGGACGGTGCAGAACACGGGGAAGCTGGGGGACAGCATCGTCATCACCGCTCCCCCTACCCCCGGGGCCGACCGGGCTACAGCCGCTGCAGTGCCGACCGGATTCCCTGCGAACTTCGTGTTCGGCTCGGCGACTGCCGCCTATCAGATCGAGGGCGCCGCGGCGCAGGACGGCCGCACTCCGTCGATTTGGGACACCTTCTCGCACACCCCGGGCAAGGTGCTCGGCGGCGACACCGGCGATGTGGCTTGCGATCACTACCAGCGGTATGCGGCCGACGTCGAGTTGATGGCCGAGTTGGGGCTGGACGCCTACCGCTTTTCCGTTTCCTGGTCGCGGATCCGTCCCGGCGGCACCGGTCCAGCGAACCAGCAGGGGATCGACTTCTACTCCCGGCTGGTGGACGAGCTCTGCGCGGCGGGGATCTCCCCGGTGTTGACGCTGTACCACTGGGACCTGCCACAGGAGCTGGAGGATCAGGGCGGCTGGACCTCTCGCGATACCGCCTACCGGTTCGGCGAGTTCGCCGACCTGGTGGCAGCGGCGCTCGGCGACCGGGTGGACATGCTGACCACGTTGAACGAGCCGTGGTGCAGCGCGTTCCTCGGCTACGCGCACGGGGAGCACGCCCCCGGTCGCACCGAGCCCGCCGCATCGATCGCCGCAGCACATCACCTGCTGCTCGGCCACGGGCTGGCCGCGCAGGCAGTTCGCGCTCGGTACGCGGACCTTCCGGTGTCGATCACGCTGAATCCCGCGGTGGTCCGTGGGGTAGGTGAGGGGAACATGGAAGCGGTCCGAAGGATCGACGGCATCGCCAACCGGATCTTCACCGGTCCGCTGCGCCGCGGTGCATACCCGGCGGACGTGGTCGCCGACCTGGCCGCCATCACCGACTTCGCGTTCGTCGCCGACGGCGACCTGTCGATCATCAATACACCGTTGGATGTGCTGGGGCTCAACTACTATCAACCGATGCTGGTCGCCGACCCGGAGAGTACCGAGCATGCCGACGCGCCTGCAGCGGGCGCAGCGTTCCCGGGGTCGGAGGGCGTCAAGGTTCCGCGACTGCAGGCGCCGCGGACCGGGCAGGGCTGGGCGATCGACCCCACCGGGCTCACCGAGCTGCTGGTTCGGACCGGCCAGGAGTGTCCGGGGCTGCCGCTAATGGTCACCGAGAATGGTTGCGCCTTCCCCGATGTCGTTGACGCCGACGGTCAAGTCCACGACCCGGCGCGGATAGACTTCCTGCGGCGTCACCTACTGGCAGTGCTGGACGCGAGAGCGGCGGGCGTGGACGTACGCGGCTACTTCGCCTGGTCGCTACTGGACAACTTCGAGTGGGCCTTCGGGTATTCGCAGCGGTTCGGCATCGTGCACGTCGACTTCCAGACCCAACGCCGCACGATCAAGGACTCCGGACGATTCTTCGCCGAGGTGATTGCCTCGGCGGCGCGCAGCCAGGCCTGAGCCGCAGACCGGTTGGGCTGGCCCGCCGGTGCGGGCAGCGCGCAGCGGGAGCATCCTGGACGTCATGCAGACGGCGCTGATGAGCATGTTCGACCTGCGGGTGCCGGTGGTGTCAGCCCCGATGGCGGGAGTGGCCGGCGGACGGCTGGCCGCTGCCGTGTCTGCCGCCGGTGGGCTGGGCATGGTCGGCATCGGATCAACAACGCCACCGGAGTGGATCGACGAGCAACTCGCCCTGGCGGCGGCGGGCGGAAGGCCCTATGGCGCGGGGCTGATGGCGTGGGCGCTCGATGACGATCGCACCGCCCTGGATCGGGTACTGGCGGCCCGCCCGTCGCTGGTGTCGGTCTGCTTCGGCGACGTGGCCCCGTGGGTCGCCGAACTGGTCGGCGCCGGGGTAACCGTGGCGGTGCAAGCAGGCACGGTGGCCGACGCGGTAGCGGCCGAGCGCGCGGGGGCCCAGCTGGTGGTCGCCCGTGGCGCCGAGGCAGGTGGTCACGGACGCAATGCAGTGGCGACATTGCCGCTGCTGCAACAAGTCTTGGAAGCAGTATCGGTCCCGGTACTGGCTGCCGGCGGCGTCGGATCTGCCCGGGGATTGGCCGCGGTGCTGGCGGCTGGTGCGGCCGGCGCGTGGGTGGGCACTGCGTTCCTGTGCTGCGCCGAGGCAGCGAGCGGCCCGACCGCACGAGCTGCTCTGATCGCCGCCGAGTCGACCGATACCGTGCATTCCTCGATCTTCGACATCGCACAAGGGCTTGCCTGGCCTCCGGAGTTCGGCGGCAGGGCGCTGGCGAACGAGTTCACTGCGGCCTGGCTGGGCCGTGAGGAGGAACTGGCCGCCGATGAGGATACGGCGGCGGCGATGCGGTTGGCTCGCGTGCACGGCGATGTTGCGACGGCCCCGGTATACGCCGGCCAGGGGGTCGGCATGATTTCGTCGGAAACGACCGCGGCCCAGGTGCTCGCCGATTTTGCGATGGCGGAGGACCTGCTGCGCGCTGCTGCGGGCTGACCGCCTACGGGCCGAGGGCGGCGTCAGATCCGCTCGTCCAGCGCCAACGAACTGGACGCCCGGGATCCGCGTCGCGCCGCCGCGCGCTGCCATGCGTAGATGGATAAGCCGATCAGGCCGAGAATCCAGCCGGCCAGACACGTCCACAGCCAGATCATCGCGTGATTGGCCCGCAGCTGAGAGGTGAAGAACAGCAGCACGACGAACGCGATGAACCAGAGCGCGGTGGCGGGGACGACGACATGCGCCAAGCCGCCGGCGCGCACCGGCGGCAGCGGTGGCGGGGAGTACGTCGGGGCAGCGTCGTGCTCGGCGTCACCACGGGCGGTCGAGGGTGCTATGCCGCCGACTTCGGTCGGGTCGGTGCCTGAACTGTTGGTGCCTGCTGGGTCGACCACGAGTGCAGCGTATCCGCCGACTCGGACAGCGGACTCGGATATGGCGCCGACGGGACCGCGCAGGGCCGCCCAGAGCAGGGTCGGTGGGACAATCCCTAAGGTAGACTAACGATCATGCCCGAAGTCGCCGCGCTCGCAGCCGACCTGCGGCTTGCGGCCCATCGGCTGACCAGGCGGTTGCGGCAGCAGCGCCCACAGGACGGACTCACCCTCACCCAGCTGTCCGCGCTCGCGGTGATCTGGCGTGAAGGCCCGCTGACCGCAGGCGATCTGGCAGTCCGCGAGCAGGTCAAGCCGCCGTCGATCACTCGGGTGCTGGCGCTGCTGCAGGCCGAAGGACTGGTGAAGCGCTCGGTTGACGCGGACGACCGCAGGCACGTGCTGATCCAGATTACCCCGGTGGGTAGCGCGCGGTTGGAGGCCGACGTGCAGGCCAGGGAGGCGTGGTTGGCTCGGCAGCTGGACACGCTCACCCCGCAGGAGCGAGACCTGCTGCGGCGATCGGTTGCGCTGATCGACCGGTTGGCCGAGCAGTGACCCCTCGCGTCCCGGAGCGGCTACCGCCCCTCGGAACGCCGGATGCCACCATCGAAGAGGACTGGCAGTCGGCGTCTGCCGCCATCATCGGCGCGCCAGCATCCGCCGCCGCGACCTCCGCAGGTGCAGCAGTCGTCACCGGCGCTGCGAAGTCCGAGGCGGTGGCGCACTCGGCCGAACCGGCGATTCGCTCGGCCGGCGGCACCTTCCGCTCGCTGAAGGTGCGCAACTACCGGCTGTACTTCACCGGAAACCTGATCTCCCAGACCGGCACCTGGATGAATCGGGTCGCGCAGGACTGGCTCGTGCTGCAGTTGACCAACGACGACCCGGTCGCGCTCGGCATCGCTACCGCGCTGCAGTTCGGGCCCACCCTGCTGCTCAGCCTGTTCGCCGGGACCGTCGCCGACCGGTACGACAAACGCCGGCTGCTGATCTGGCTGCAGGTGATCCTCGGATCGGTCGGCGTCGCGCTGGGGTTGTTGGCCACCCTGCACGTCGCGCAGATTTGGCACGTCTACCTCGCCTGCGTGCTGGTCGGGGTTGCCGCGTCGTTCGACGGGCCGGTCCGTCAGGCGTTCGTCATGGAGATCGTCGGGCAGCGTGAGGTGACCAACGCCGTCGCGCTGAACTCCATGGGGTTCAACGGGGCCAGGATCGTCGGGCCGGCCGTGGCCGGCGTGCTGATCTCGATGATCAACAGTGGCCCGGTGATGATGGTCGCCGGATTCGGCTACGTCGGGGTGATCGTCGGCCTGGCGATGATGCGGCCGGCGGAGTTGGTGCCGGCCCGCAAGGTGGTCAGGGCGAAGGGTCAGATGCGGGAGGGCCTGCACTACGTGGCCAAGCGCCGCGACCTGCTGCTGGTGATGATGCTGCTGTTCCTGGTCGCCACCTTCGGGATGAACTTCCAGCTGACGTTGGCGATCATGGTGAAGATCGTGTTCCACCGTGATGCCTCGTCCTACGGTCTGCTGACCACCACTCTCGCGGTGGGTGCACTGCTCGGTGCGCTGGTGTCCGCCCGCCGCCAGAACGCGCCACGACAGCGACTGCTGATCGGCTCGGCGCTGGCCTTCGGGCTGGTGGAGGTGGCCCTCGGCTTCTCCAGTTCGTACCTGATGCTGTCGCTGCTGCTGGTTCCGCAGGGCATCTTCATGCTGGTGTTCACCAACGCCGCGAACGCCGCGGTGCAGTTGACCACCCAGTCCAGCATGCGGGGCCGGGTGATGGGCATCTACACGCTGGCCTTCCTGGGCGGCACTCCGTTCGTATCGCCGCTGCTCGGGGTGCTGGCCGAGCAATTCGGTGGCGGCGCGCCGCTGGTGCTCGGCGGGGTGGTGTCGGTGCTGGCCGCGATTGTGCTCGGCACCTGGATCGCCCGGCTGCATCACGTGCGTGTGGAGATCCGGGTGCACCCGGTGCCGCACGTGCATTTGGCCAATCCGCTGGCCCCGGACGAGGAGCGGGTGTCGGAGTCGCTGGCTCACTCGGTGCAGACAATTGCCGGGTCGGCCAGGCGCACTGTGCGACCGGCCGCGAAGGGGATGCTGCGGGCGGGGCGGATGGTGCGCCGGGGCGGTCGTCGCCCCCGCGGGTCCGGCCGGGGCCGCTGATCGGCGAGTCGTCCGATCGGATCCGCGACGATTGGCGCTGATCGGCCGGCGTGGTCGGTCGCTGGCTGGCTGGCGTCCTTCAGCCATGGTCCGGCATCCTGGCATAGGTTTCGCGGTCCTCGCATCTGCTGCGGCATGGGCGAGGATGACGGAGCTGTTGCGAGGATGCGACAGCTCCCGCTCCGCTCGTTCGATTCCGGCCATGATCGGCAGGGATCGCCGGTGCTGGTCGATTCGAGGAGGCTGGATTCTGAGGAGGCTGGATTCTGCGGAGGCTGGGCCGGTACCAGGCGGACCCATCGAGATCGCCGACCCCGATGACCCTCGACTCTCGGACTTTCGGGATCTGACCCGTGCCGATCGACGGCCGGACCGGCCAGGCGGCAAGGGGCTGGTGATCGCCGAGGGCGTGGTGGTGGTGCGGCGGTTGCTGGCTTCGGAGTATCCGGTTCGCGCGTTGCTCGGGGTGCGTCGCCGGTATGACGAACTCACGCAGGACCTGGCTTCGGTGGCCGCGCCGTTCTACCTGACCTCGCCGGACGTGATGGACGCTGTGGTGGGCTTTCACCTCAACCGGGGTGTGCTGGCCACGGCCGACCGGGTGGTGTTTCCGCCCGCCGAGGAGTTGCTGCAGCGGGTGGTCAGCGTGGCGGTGCTGGAGGGGGTCGGGGATCACGAGAACCTCGGCTCGATCTTCCGCAACGCCGCGGCGCTGGGCGTTGGTGCGGTGCTGCTCGCCGACGGCTGCGCCGATCCGCTGTACCGGCGAAGCGTCAGGGTCTCCATGGGCACCGTCCTACGAGTGCCATTCGCTGCCGTGAACGTGCCCATTGCGGAGGTGGTCGAACTACTGCGCGCCGCCGGTTTCACCGTGACGGCGCTGACCCCGCGGAGCGACGCGGTAGCGATCGGGGAGGCGGAATTCGGCGCCCGGCCGGCGGTGCTGCTCGGGTCGGAAGGTCCGGGGTTGACGGACGCCGCACTGGCCGCTGCCGATTTGCTGGTGCGGATCCCGATGGCGGCAGACGTCGACTCGCTGAATGTAGCCACCGCCGGCGCGATCGCCTTCGCGGCGATGCAACGTCGCGGTGGCTGCGACGCGACGGTCCCTAGGTCAAGGTGAACCCCGAGCCGTTCGGATCAAGCTAGGCAAGCGCTTTCATCGTGTCGGGTCAGCTGCCGACCAGCAGGGCCATGAAGTTTGCGGGGGAGTAGACGGGGATCTGGTCGGCCAGGCATTGCAGGTCGCTGTCGCCGGAGACGATCACGGCCCTGGCCGCTTGGGCAACGGCTCGCCTCGTCCTCGCCGAGGTCGCTCTTGGCCCAGAGCCCCTCGAGCAGGTCCAGGCCCAAGTGGCGGCGGAGCGCCGCCGATTTCGTCAGCGCTGCCACGGTGACAAGCACCCGGATGACGGCCGGGTGTCCAGCCGGTGGCGCCGGCTGGTGGACACTGGAGTGATGAGCAGCGCCCCGGATCGCGACCCCTTGGCGGCGCACGACCCTGCGTCGGCCCTGGACGTCGAGCGGCCGGTTGGCGAGGTTATGGCGTCCAGCGAGGGTCAGGCCGTCGACGGCAACCTGGTTCTCGCTGACGGGGCGGGCCGGGGCGACCGCCCGAACGAGGACCGGGACCGAGACTGGGCATGGGTCGAGGAGTGGCGCCTGTCGGAGGAGCCGGTGCCATGGGGGCCGGGGCTGGCCGTCGCGGCGTTCTGCGCGCTGGTCGTCGGGATCGCGGTGTGGGTGCTGACCGCCGGCCTGGCGGACATCCCGCTGCTGTCACTTGGCGCGAACGTTCTGGTGGCGCTCGGGCTGGCGCCCGCGCTGTGGCTGTCCCGTTCACTCCCGGTGTTGCGCTGGATCGCGGGCGGCGGCGCGGCGGGCGTGGTCATCGCCTGGCTGGCCGCACTGGTCGTGCTGACCTGAGCCCGGAATGGCGCGCCCAGTGGACCGTGCGGCGTGGTCGGGCAGGACCGGTTAGTGGGTTCCCGGCGTGCTGATCAGTCGGCGGGTCGCCGCGTTCTCGCCGGCCGGGCGTCCAGGTGGATGCCGGCGATCATGCAGCGCACCGACCCGCCGGCGAGCTCGATCGTCGGGACGTCCAGCGGCAGGATTCGGCAGCTGGCCTCGATGGGTGCCAGCTGGTCCGGACGCAGGCTCCGCAGCCCTCGGCTGGAGATCGCCAGCAGCGGCCCGGTCGGTGTCCGCAGCTCGATCGCGTTCCCGGCGAATTCGCAGACCTGCTGGTAGCTGAGTTCGATCAGCGTGCGACCGTACTCGGTCAACCGATCGGCGACTTCTCCTCGCCGGGCTTTCGAGGTGATCATTTCCAGCCCGATGAGCGCGAAGTCCGTCGCGACGCACATCATCACGTTGGTGTGGTAGACCTCAACCCCCGCCGGATCGGCCGCGTCGAAGACCATCGGCTCGTAGCCGAAGTTCGTGCAGAACCGCTCCAGCGCAATCGGATCCGCCCGGTTCGACCGCGCCACGTAGGCCACTCGCGAACTGTGGTCGAGCACCATCGCGCCGGTGCCCTCCAGGAAGACGTTGTCGAATTCCAGGCCTGAGTAGTCCACCACGTCCTGTACCCGGTACTCGCGCTTGAGGAGCTCGATCACGTCCCAGCGGCGTTCGGTGCGCCGGTTCTCGGCGTACATCGGGTAGACGGCCATGTGCCCGCCGGCGTGGGTGGACAACCAGTTGTTAGGGAACACGCTGTCCGGGCAGGTTTTCTGCTCGTCCTCGAACAGGTGCACCCGGATGCCCTCGGCGGCCAGTGCTGTAGCCACCGAGGTGACCTCGGCATAGGCCGCCGCCGCGACCGTGGTGGCGTCCTCATCGGGCGCGGCATCCATCTGGAAGACATTGTCGGACGCGGTCAGTGGGTTCGGCGTGAAGTGGTGCGGGCGGATCATCACCACCGCCCCCGGGGCCTGGCCGGACATCTCAGACCGCGATCCGTCGGATTCGCGCGACAACAGTGCCTGGCATCGGTTTCCGGCTTCCTTCTGCAGAGCGGGGTGACATCATCGCTCGAATGGCAGCGTATCGGTCAGCCGGGCCGGAGTCGTACTTGACGTGCGTCGTTGGCTCCGCGGCGGGCAGGGACCGGAGGCCGAACTTCTCTGCTGGTGACGGAGCCACCGATCGGCCGCGTGCGGCAGCCACCAGCGGCCGGCTGGACCGACACCCGCCACCGGCTGGTAGTGCCTACACCAACGACTCGCGCCAGGCCTGGTGCAGGCCGGCGAAAGCCCCGTCACCGCCGATCAACTCGGCCGGCGTGCCGTCCTCGATGATCCGCCCGCCGGCCATCACCAGCACCCGGTCGGCGATGGCCACCGTGGAGAGCCGGTGGGCGATGATCACCGCGGTCCGGCCGTGCAGCACCGAATGCAGCGCCGCCTGCACCGCTCGCTCGGATGGGATGTCCAGCGACGCGGTGGCCTCGTCCAGCACCAGCACCGCGGGGTCGGCCAGGAAGGCCCTGGCGAACGCCACCAGCTGACGCTGGCCGGCCGACAACCGCCCGCCGCGCTTGCGCACGTCGGTGTCGAAACCCTCCGGCAACGCCCGGATGAACTCGCCGGCACCGATGGCATCAGCGGCCGCCTCGACCTCGGCCCGGGACGCAGACGGCCGGCCCAGCGCGATGTTGTCCGCCACCGACCCGGAAAACAGGAACGACTCCTGCGTCACCATCACGATCCCGCGCCGCAGGTCCACGGTGGACAGCCGCGACAGGTCGATCCCGTCCAGGCTCACCGTGCCATGGGTGGGGTCGTAGAACCGGGCCAACAACTTGGCCAGCGTGGACTTGCCGGCCCCGGTGGCGCCGACCACCGCCAGCGTCTGGCCCGCCGGCAGATCCAGGTCGAACCGCGGCAGCACCGGGACGTCGGGGTGGTAGGCGAACTCCACCTCCGCCAGCCGCAGATGGCCGACTATGTCGCCAAGGCGCTCCGGGTCGGCGGGCTCGCGGACCGTCGGCTGCTCCTCCAGCAGCCCGGAGATCTTCTCCAACGCGGCCGACGCCGACTGGTAGGCGTTGTAGAACATCGCCAGCTCGTCCAGCGGGTCGTACATCCGCCGCACGTACAGCAGGAACGCGGCCAGCACGCCGACTGCCATGTCCCCGTCGATCACTCGGATCGCGCCGACCAACATCACCACCGTCAGCGTCAGGTTCCCGATCAGCCGGACACCTGGCGAGTACTTGGCGATCGCCACCATTCCGTCGCCGTTGGCCACCGCATTCTCATCGTTGAACCGCCGGAAGATGGCCTCGTTGCGGTCCTCCCGGCGGAACGCCAGCACCGCGCGCAGTCCGTTCATGGTCTCGGCGAACTGCACGATCAGCGAGGCGATGGCCCGCCGGGTGCGCCGGTAGATCACCCGAGAGGTGCGCTGGAACCAGCGGGTGAGCGCGAAGATCGGCAGGAACGCGGCCATCGCGATCAGACCCAGCGGCAGGTCCAGGACCAGCAACGTTCCGGTGATCACCACCACCGACAGCAGCCCGGAGATCAGCCCGTCCAGGCCTTCCTCGGCCAGGTCGGACAGGGTATCTAGGTCGCTGGTGAGCCGGGAGATCACCCGCCCGGAGGTGTATTTCTCGTGGAAGGACAGGCTCAGCGCCTGCGAGTGGTCGAAGATCCGCCCGCGCAGATCCAGCAGAGCGGCCTGGGAGATCGCGGCGGCAAGCCTGACGAACACCGCCTTGGCGCCCGCGTTGACCACGCCTGCAGCGAGGTAGCCGATCACCGCCAGGGTCAGCGGGCCGCCGTCCCCGGCTCTGAGCGCAGGCACCGCGCCGTCGATGGCATAGGCGACGATCAGCGGCCCGAGCATGAACGAGGCTTGCTCGACCACGATCACCGCCACCGCGAGCAGCATCCGCGTCCGGTGCGGTCGGACCAGCAGCCGCAGCAACCGGCGAGACCTGGCCGCCATCCTCAGCCCCGCGTGCGTGCTGACCTCGTCGGCGTCCTCGGCGGCCACCCCGCGCCACTCGTCGTCGATGTCGAGGGCGGGGGGCGCACCTGATGACGCGTTGTCTATCCGCCGGTTGTCTATCCGCCCGCTGCCGATCCGCCGTCGCCAACTGAGCGTCCTCGGCGCTGGCCAACAGGTCGCGGTAGGCCGGCACGGTGGTCATCAGCTCGCTGTGGGTGCCGATCGCCGCGATGCGACCATCGGCCAGCAGCGCCACCCGATCCGCCAGCATCACCGTGGACGCCCGGTGCGCCACCACCAGAGCTGTGGTTCCGGCGAGCACCGAACGCAGCGCATCCTCTACCTGCGCCTCGGTGTGGATGTCCAGCGCCGACAACGGGTCGTCCAGCACCAGCACCGCAGGATGGCCCACCACTGCCCTGGCCAGCGCCAGGCGTTGTCGTTGCCCTCCGGACAGGGACATCCCCTGCTCGCCGATGCGGGTATCAAGACCCCAGGGCAGCTCGTCCACGAAGCCCGCCTGGGCGACCTGTACGGCGGATCGGACCTGCTCCTGGCTGCCGCCCGGAGTGCCGAGCAGGACGTTCTCCCGCACCGACGCGGAGAACAGCGTCGGCTCCTCGAAGGCGACAGCGACCCTTGACCGCAATTCGGCCAGGTCCAACTCCCTGATGTCGACTCCGTCCAGCGCGATCGACCCGTCGGTCACGTCGTACATCCGGTTCACCAGGCTGGTGAGCGTGGTCTTGCCGGAGCCGGTCGCGCCGACCAGGGCGAGTGTCTCCCCGGGGTTCAGCTCCAGATCAATGCCGCGGAGCAGGTCGTCGCTGCTGGGCGCGGCATCGGCGAAGTGGAAGCGCACTCCGGAGAACGTGAGGCGCCCACGGGACTGCGGCGCCGCAGTCGGATCGGTCGGGGAGGTAACGGTGACCGGCGAGTCCATCACCTCGAAGAACCGTTCGGACGCCGAGGCTGTCTCGTTGGCCAGCGCCATCAGCCAGCCGATCGAGTCGATGGGCCAGCGCAGCGTCATCGCGACGCCGAAGAATGCCACCAACGTGCCTGCGGTCAGCGTGCCCGCGGCGACCTCGCGGATGCCGAGCAACAGCGTCAGGCCGAGCGCGATCTCCGGCAGCGCGATGATCACCGCCCAGAGCAGCGAGACCACCTTGGCCTTGGTCAGCTCAGTGGTGCGCAGCCCGCCGGCCAGCTTGAGGAACTCCCGGCCGAGGTGGGCGCTGCGCCCGAACGCCTTCAGGATGCGGATCCCCAGCACCGACTCCTCGACGCTGGTGGCCAGGTCGCCGACCTGGTCCTGTGCGCGCCGGGCGAGCACCCGGTAGCGGGACTCGTAGACGAACGACAACGCCACCAGCGGGACGGCCAGCGCAGCGATGATCAGGCCGAGCTCCCAGGACAGGGCGATGAGGATCACCACGCCGATGACGAATGTGGCCAGGTTGACGAACAGGAATATCAGCCCGAAGGCCAGGAACCGCCGGATGGTGGACAGGTCCGAGATCGCCCTGGACAGCAGCTGACCGGCTGGCCAACGATCATGGAAGGCGACAGGCAGTTGTTGCAGCTTGGCATACAGGTCGTCGCGCATGTTGGCCTCGACCCGCATCGCCGGCCGGGCCATCAGGATCCGGCGGACGAAGAACAGCCCGGCCTCGCCGATGCCGAGCACGATGAGCGCGATGCCGAGCGGCCACAGGCCCGCCAGATGGTGTTGCGCGATCGGCCCATCGATGATGCGCTGGATGATCAGCGGGAACGCCAGGCCACAAACGGTGGCGATGGCCGCGGTTACTGCCGATCCGATGACGAACGGCAGCGCCGGCCTGACGTACGGCATCAGCCGGCGAAGTGAGGCGATGGTGGACAGCTGGTGTGCGCCAACCTGCGCGGTTCCGACCTTCTCGGGGAGGGCGGGTGCCGACCCGGGATGCTTCGCCCGGCTCGTGTGCTGGCCGGTGGCTGGGTCTCCGGTTGCGGGTTGTCCGGTTGCGGGGTCTCCGGTCGCGGCGGCGGTGCTGATCGTCATGGCACTTCGAGAGTACCGGGGGTGCCGGAGAGTGACTACCGGTTTTTCCGGGCGCACCGTCGCTGTGACTGTCGCAGATCGGCACCGCCGCGTGCCCGGGCGTACGACATCGGATACCCGGCACTGGACCTCGATCAGCGATGGCCATTGACGGCCGGAAGCTGGTGTCGCGGGCACTTGTGCTGGTGATGGCGTGATCGTGCCCGTCTCGGGGATGGACCGGGTCGTCGCTCACTGGTTGCCGTTCCCGCGGGTGGCTACGCCTGGGCGTTCGGCTGGTCGATGACCCAGCGCCAGGACCCGTCGGCTTGCCGGCGGGCCACTTCGGTGGTGGTGCGCCCGTCGGGCAAGCGGGTCGACGTCAGCGCGAGATCACCGCAGCGCAGCACCGGTCGCTGCTCGCCGCCGGTGTCGTCGAAACCTTGCCGGCCTTGCAGGAGCTTGGCGAAGACGGCCGCTATCGCGTGGCTACCGAGGGTGATTTCGTCCGGTGGCAGCGCCAGGATCGCGTCGTCCTCGTAGAGGGTGGCGAGCCCGGCGAAGTCGCCGGCTTGCACGAACGCCACGAACAACCGCGGAATGTCCCCGGGGTCGTAGGCCTTTTCCCGCTCGATTGCCATGACCTACCTCCTGCGCGTTCTCATACCGACCCCCGGCCGGGGGTCGGTGTCGATCTTGGTCGTCGCCCCGCGGTTTCAGAGCATCGAGCCGAGGTCGGATCCGACCGTGGGGTAGGCGGCCGTCGCGGACTTGAGTTGGCGCGTGGTCAGGCCGAGCTTGATGGCCAGGCCCAAGGTGTTGACCAACTCGTCGTACCCCGGTCCCAGCAGGTGGGCGCCGACGATCTTGTCGGTTGCCCGGTCGATGAGGATCTTCACTGCCGCGGTGGTCTCCCCGATCCGATAGTTGGAGTACCAACTTCCGGTGTCGCTGTAGCGGATGGCCAGGTCGATCCCGTGCTCGCGCGCTTCGGATTCGAGCATGCCGACCCGGGCGAGGGTGGGGATGGTGAACACCGCGGTGGGGATGCCCGTGTAGTCCGGTGAAGTTCTCGTGCCCTTGATCATGTTGGCGGCGGCGACCTTTGCCTCCGAGATCGCAACGGGGGTCAGTGGCAGCCCGGCAGTGTCGGCGGAGTCCCCCGCGGCCCAGATCGCCGGGTTCGATTCGCTCTGAAGATGCCCAGCGACCCGGACCCCGTGCTCGCCCCACTTGACCCCGGCGGCGTCCAGCCCCAGCTCGGCCAGGTCGGCGACGCGCCCGGCGCCGTGCACTACGAGGTCGGCTTCGACCGCCTGGCGGACCCCTGAGTGTTCCAGCGTGACCTGGTAGCTGCGATCACGGTGCTCGACTGCTGCGATGGTGGTGCGGCGGCGCACGTCGATGCCAACCTGGCCGCCGCGGTCGATCAGCAGCTCGACCAGATCGGGGTCGAAGCCCTTCAGCGGACGTTCCCCGCGGTCGATGATCACCGTCGAGCTGCCGACGCGCGCGGCGAGGTGGGCGAACTCGAAGGAGACGAAGCCGCCCCCGACGAACATGATCCGCCCAGGGGGCGCGGCCAGGCCGAGGAAGTCGGTGCTGTCGATCAGATGCTCGTGGCCCGGGAAGTCAAGGGGCCGCGGGCGAGCGCCGGAGGCGATCAGGAAGCGGTCAGCGTCGTAGCCGGCGCCGCCGATCTCGATGTGGGTGGCGCCGGTGAACCGCGCCTGCCCGTGCAAGGTGGCAACGTGGTTGGCGGCGAGGCCTTCCTCCACCTTCTTCGGCACCGGGTCGGTGAAGTCGTGCTTGTGCTTCATCAGGTCGGGCCAGTTGATCACCAGACCCGGATCGTCGATGCCCTTGCCGCGCATCAGGCGAGCGCCCTCGATGATCTCCGCGCCCCGGCGCAGGATCTTCTTCGGATCACACCCACGAAGCGCGCAGGTGCCGCCGTAGGGCAGAGCATCGACAATGGCCACCCGCCATCCGTGTGCTGCGCACTTGTTCGCCGCGGCGATGCCGGCCATGCCTGCACCGATCACGATCAGATCAAACTTGTGAGTCATGGGCCTGCTTCCCGCATGAGGGTGTTCTGGCCGGACGCGTCGTATGCAGGCGTGCCGCCACCGGCAGGTCGCCGACGCTGTCTTGCGCCGCCTGGCCCACCGTGCGCAGCCGCCAGCTCACTGCCGGCCCGCACGCGTTCGAGCCGGCAGCGCCCAGCCCTGCAGTCCGGGACAGTGTGACGGAGTTCTGCTGCATAACCTGGCGTCGCAGCCGACGGACCAGGGTATCCACTGGTGCGCTCGTTCGTGCGATTCTCCGGGTCGGAGTCAGCGCCCCGCAGACCGGGTGCCGAGCAAGACGTCCTCCCATGAAGGCATCGGCGGCCGCTGACCTCGCTTGCCGCTCCTGCCGCTGGCGTGTTCGGTTCCGGTGCGGGCAACCTCGGCGCTCGCGGACGCCGGCAGGACGCCTGCCCGCTCGTCGGTCACCGTGTCGGCCACGGCCTGCTCGGCGGACTTCTGCGTTGCAGGGTTTTCGGCTGCCGGGCGTGCCTGCCCGGAGAGTGCTTGCCCCGACGGTGCTTGCCCCGGAAGGGACGACGCCGGTGCCGACATGCTGGCCCGGCCGGCAGGGTGCGCGGCGGAAGGGTTCGGATTCGTCGTCCCCCTGCCCTGCGGGGAGCTGCTGGGGCCGGTGCCGCCGGAGGGCAGCGCAGTCGTCGGCTCGTCATCGGAGCGGATCGTGCGCAACGGTCGCGGCGCCGGGTCGACTATTTCTGCGGCAGCGTCGTCGCGAGGCGTCAGCGTGCCACCGTCGGCTCCCGGGTGGTAGGCCCACTGTGCGCGGTTCTCGCTGCGGCCGGCGCGCCAGCGCAGCATCAGCACCCAGGTGCCCTGCTCGCGGAACGCATCCCAGGTCACTGCCTGCCCCTGGCCCCGCTCGGCGAGCGTGTCGGCGACGATCTCCTCGACGGAGCGTTTGGCCGGCGACCCGGCGATCACCGGCCGGGCACCCCTCGCCCTGGCGGTGACCGAGCTGCGCTCCAGCAACACTGGGTAGGCGTAACCCTCGATGCGCTCGGGAGCGCATCCCGCCGCGGCAGCTACCTGTTCAACTGTCGATCCTGCCCGGATCCGGGCCTGGATCTCACGGGGGCGAAGCTGCGGCTGCATCTCGATCTCCAACTGGCCGAACCGGGACAGGTCGCCGCGGGCGGCGGCGCGCAACTTCTCGTCGGCGGGCAGCGCGAACTGCTCGCCGCTGGTCGGCTCTTCGCAGACCAGGTGCTCGCCGTCCTCGGCAAGGCCGAGTATTCGCAGGGCGCGCATGGGCGATCTCCTCCCGGATAGGGCGTACCCGCCACGCTAACGCCGGCGCTGCGGGCCGCCGGACAGGCGCGCCGACGCCGTCGGCAGCGGTCTTGACGGATCGTCCGACACGGTCCCGCTACGGGTGGCAGCGGTCAGATCAGAGGTGCTCGACAACATGATCGATGCACGCCGTCAGCGCCGTCACGTCATCGGGCTCGACCGCCGGGAACATGCCGATCCGCAGCTGGTTGCGGCCAAGCTTCCGATAGGGCTCGGTATCGACGATCCCGTTGGCCCGCAAGACCTTCGCGACCGCTGCGGCGTCGACATCGGCAGCGAAGTCGATGGTGCCGACCACCTGGGAGCGCAGCTCCGGCCTGGCCACGAACGGCGTCGCGAACGTCGATGTCTCTGCCCAGCGGTACAGCCGACCGGAGGAGTCCGCGGTCCGCGACACAGCCCAACTCAGCCCGCCCTGGCCCAGCATCCATTCGATCTGGTCGGCCAGCAGGAACAGCGTCGCGACCGCCGGGGTGTTCAACGTCTGGTCCTTGATGGAATTGTCCAGCGCGGTCGCGATCGACAGGAACTCCGGGATCCACCGGTCGCTCACGGCGATCTCCGCAATCCGCTGCAGCGCCCGGGGGGAGGCCAGCGCGATCCAGAGGCCCCCGTCGGATCCGAACACCTTCTGCGGGGCGAAGTAGTAGACGTCAGCCGCAGCGATATCCACCGGCAGCCCGCCCGCGCCGGAGGTGGCGTCCACCAGGACCAGTTGGTCGTCGGTGGCGCCGGCCGGCCGGATCACCGGTACCGCTACGCCGGTCGACGTCTCGTTGTGCGCCCAGGCGTACACATCCACGTCGGGGTTGGCCTGCGGGTCGGGGGCGTCGCCGACCTCGGCGGTGATCACCTGCGGCTCGGCCAGGAACGGCGCCCTGGCGGTGACTGTGGCGAACTTGGCGGAGAACTCGCCGAACGTCAGGTGCTGGGCCCGCTTGCGGACCAACCCGAACGCGGCCGCATCCCAGAATGCGGTGCTACCGCCGTTGCCGAGGATCACCTGATAGCCCTGCGGGAGGGCGAACAGCGTCGTGAGCCCCTCACGGACGCGGTGCACCAGGCCTTTTACCGCGCTCTGGCGGTGGGAGGTGCCCATCAGCGAGCCACCGCTGGCAGCCAGTGCGTCCAGCGCTTCGAGTCGGACCTTGGACGGCCCACAGCCGAAGCGACCGTCGGCGGGCTTGATATCGGCGGGCAGGATGATGCTGGCGGCCATCGAGGCAGAGCTCCTTGGAACGTGTGCAGTGGGAGTGCGTGCGGTGGGAGTGCGTGCGGTGGGANNNNTGCGTGCGGTGGGAATGCGTGCCGGGGAGTGCTGGGATGGGTCTGCGCGGCGGCGCTCGACCGAGCCCAGTGTCCCACCCCGTTGGGCGTCGAAGCCTCGGGGGCGCGTTGCCGTCCGGCCGGGCGTAGCGTGCTCTGATCGACAGCAAGAGCCTGGACGGGTGAGGAACATGGGCGGGGCCGACGACATGGCGGCGATGCGGCGGAACTACTCCGACGAGGGGTTGTCGGAAGGCGATCTTGCTGCCGACTGGCTCAGCCAGTTCCGCCGCTGGTTTGATGACGCAATACGTGCCGGGATCACCGAGCCCAACGCCATGGTGCTGGCCACTGCATCACCGGACGGCACCGTCGCTGCCCGCACCGTGCTGGCCAAGGGAATCGACGAGGACGGCATCGTTTTCTACACCAACTACACCTCGGCCAAGAGCCATGATCTGACCGCGAACCCGCACGCGGCGGTCACCTTCCCCTGGTACGACCTGCAGCGCCAGGTGCACCTGCGCGGCACCGTCGCGAAGGTCGACGCCGCGGCCACCGCGGCGTACTGGGCGGTGCGGCCGCGCGGCTCCCAGATCGGCGCCTGGTCCAGCCCGCAGTCCACAGTGCTGGCCGACCGTGCGGCGCTGGACGCCTTGCAGGAGCAGGTGGAGCGGCGATTCGGTGGGTTGGACCCCGACGCGCCCATCCCGGTCCCGCCGCACTGGGGCGGCTGGCGGCTGCGGCCGACCGCCGTGGAGTTCTGGCAGGGGCGGACCGGCCGGATGCACGACCGGCTCCGCTTCCGGAGGACCGAGACCGACGGCTGGGTCGTCGAGCGCCTCGCCCCGTGACGCTGGCGCAACCCGACAGCCCCGACCAACCGGGCGATGATGGCGCGCATCCACCGACAGGCCGGCTGAGGCGCCTCGGGCCGGACACCCGGCCGCTGGCGGTGCCCGCCTTCCGCCGGCTGTTCCTGTCCGGGATCGTCACCTCCGTCGGCGCGCAACTGACCGCCGTCGCGGTACAGCAGCAGGTTTATTCGATCACCAACAGCAACGCCTGGGTCGGCTTCGCCTCACTCGTCGCGCTCGTTCCCCTGGTGGCGTTCGGCCTGATGGGGGGTGCTATCGCGGACAGCTACGACCGGCGCAAGCTGTTGTTGTTCACCTCGACCGGGATCGCGCTGACCAGCCTGGGTCTGTGGGCGCAGGCGTTGTCCGGCGGCACGTCGCTGTGGATGATCTTCGTGCTGCTGGCCTGCCAGCAGGCCTGCTACGCGGTGAACTCGCCCACCCGCAGCGCGATCATCCCGCGGATCGTGCCGGTGTCGATGGTGCCGGCTGCGAACACGTTGAACATGACTGTCTTCAGCCTGTCGGTGATCATCGGTCCGGTGCTGCTCGGGTTGCTGCTGCCGCTCACCGGGCTGAGCTGGCTGTACTTCATCGACGCGGCGACGCTGGTGGCGGCGCTGTACGCGGTGATCCGGCTGCCTTCGATCCCGCCGCTGGGCGACCTGCTGCGTCGGGCGCGGGTCCGCGATGGTTTGGCGTACCTGTGGCTGCGGCCGTTGCTGATGATGACGTTCGTCATCGACATCATCGCCATGGTGTGCGGGATGCCGCGGGCGCTGTTCCCGGCGATGGCCGAGCACACATTCGGTGGCCCGTCCGGTGGCGGGTTGGCGCTCGGCGTGCTGAATGCGGGCATGGCCATCGGCGGCCTGCTCGCGGGGGCCACCGGCGGCTGGATTCCCCGGGTGCGCCGGCAGGGCGTCGCAATCGTGGCGGCAGTGGTGCTGTGGGGACTGTCGATGGCGGCGCTCGGCACCACATCAGCGCTCGGCCTGGCGGTCGTCTATCTGGCTGTTGGCGGGTTTGCGGATACGGTCAGCGCCGTCTACCGGTCGACGATCCTGCAGGTGGAGGTTGCCGACGAGATGCGCGGCCGGCTGCAGGGAGTGTTCACCGTGGTGGTGGCCGGCGGGCCGCGGTTGGCCGACCTGGTACACGGCGTGGTGGCCGATGCCACATCAGTAACCACTGCGGTGGTCGGCGGGGGGCTGCTGTGCGTGCTGCTGGCGCTGATCACCGGCTGGCTGGGCCGCCCATTGCGGCGTTACGACGCGTTCGGGCCGATACGCTGATCCGTGTGGACGGCTCGCGCCGGAGCGGTGCGCGAGGTATGCCTGTTCCGGACGGGAGGGGCATGACGTACGACGAGAACTATTACGGTGCCCGGCCCGCGGCGACGCCGTACGGTGGCCCCTCATCGCCGGGCTACTGGACGGAACCTCCCGAACCCGGCTACCCGGCCCCTGGGTCGGGCGCGCCCTCAGTACCGGACTCGGTAGGCAACTCATTCGGCTACCCGGGTTACCCGCCTGCTGCTGTGGCACCGTCGCTGCAGGCGCCGGGGCCGCCGCGTCGCTACCCCCCTTACGGCGGATACCCGCCCTATGGCCCGGTATATCCGACGAGCCCGAAGCGACCCGGAACGCTCACCGCCGCGGCGGTGCTGGCGTTCGTGCAGGCTGGCCTTGTACTGATGGGCGGGCTCATGACGCTCTCCGGCGCCTCCACGATGTCGGCCTTTAGCACCGTCGGCTGGTCCCCAGGTCACGACGTCCGCGACGAGTTGGCGATTGTCGGTATCGCGGCCATCGTGGCCGGCGGACTGCTGATCGTCGGCGGGGTGCGGGTCCTCGGCGGTTCCGCCAAGGGCTGGGCCGCGTTCCGGTCGTCGAGTGGCCGATGACGGGCAGCCCGATCGCCTCGTGGTCGGGGTCGCCGTCAGCCGTGTCTTTGTTGTTCCCGTAACCCCGCCCAGAAAGGCCGTCGCATGACACCCCCGACTACGCATTCCCCCCAGGATTGGGCGCCCTACCCGCAGATCGCGGAAGCCGCCCGCGCATACCTGCGGGACGCCGACGCCGCCCTCGAGGCGCTGTCCGGGGTGATGGACCTGTCCGCTGTCCAGGCCTTCACCTTGGAGCGGGTGGAATCGACGCAGCCGTGGGGTGAATCCCTGTGGCAGGAGGCGGCGGTCACCGATGGGCGGCGGTTGATGTTGTGGCACGGTGACGACGAGGTCGACGACGACCATCCTGATCAGCGGATGTTCTCCTCGTCGGTGCGGACCATTCCGTTGACCGCCATCGTCGATCAAGGGTTGCGGAACCGGTTTCGGACCGAGGCCAGCGGCGCCCGCACCATGCACGCGGTGATGTTGTACCTGTCGACGCAAACCCCGGAGCGGTCCATGACGGAACTGGCCGAGGCCAACGAAACCCGCACGGTGCAGTACGTGGAGACCTACCGATTCTCCAAATCGGTGACCGACGGCGGCCTCGCTCAGATGCAGCGGTTGCTCCAGTTCGGCAGGGCCATCTCCTACTTCGTCGGGCAGCCCCGGTGACCGGAGCCGCTGCGGACGCTGGTCCCCGCCCGGCGACAGGGCTGCAGTTCCAGCTCCGGCACGGCGATGTGGCAGCCGTCATCGGTCAGGTCGCTGCGGTACTGCGCGAGTTCTCGGTGGGCAGCACCCATTACACCGAGCGCTGGCCGGATGACCAGGTGCCGCCGATGGGCTGCGGCATCGTGCTGATGCCGTGGCCGAACCGAGTGGCCGGCGGACGGTGGACGCACGATGACGTCGAACTGCAGCTGGATATCACCGAACCGGCCAGAGGTCACGCCATTCACGGGCTGCTGCGCAATACCCCGTACCAACCGGTCAAGGTGGCAGATGATGCGGTGACTCTTTCTGCGCCGATCTACCCCCAGCACGGCTACCCGTTCACCCTGGACACCGCTGTCACCTACGCGCTGGCCGACGTCGGCCTGCGGGTGACGCACCGAGTGACGAATGTGGGACAGCGTCCGGCGCCGTTCGGCGTGGGTGCCCATCCGTATCTGCGGGTCGGTGATGTGCCGATCGAGGACCTGGTGATCTCCGTGCCGGGCGCCAGCTATGCACCGACCGACCAGGCGATGATCCCGACGGGCATAGAGCCGGTCAACGGATCGGGCAGGGATCTGCGAGGCGGCGTGCGACTGGGTGACCTGTCGGTCGACGCCGCGCTGACGGACCTGGCGGCATCGGGCGGGCGGGTGACGCACCGGCTGACCGCTCCGGACGGCGGCGGAGTGGAGCTGTGGGCGGACGAAGTGTTCGGCTGGGCGCAGGTGTACACCCCGCGGGACTTTCCCGGGCACGGGCCGGGGCGCCGGCTGGCCGTCGCTATCGAGCCGATGACCTGCGGCGTCAACGCCCTCAACACCGGGCGGGACCTGCTGGTGGTGCAGCCCGGCGAAACCTGGACCGCGTGCTGGGGCCTGTCCCCGTTTTAGCCCGTTGCAGTCCGCCAGCGCTCACCAACCTCCTGCGACGTCACTTGCCTTGCGAGAGGTAGCCCGATATTGGCGGGACACGCCGGAGAATTCGGGCTACCAGTGCCGAATTCGGGCTACCGCTGGTGAGCCCAGCCCGCCAGCGCCCGTCAGCGCTCGTCTGAGGGGACGTAGTCGCGGGCCGGCGAGCCGATGTAGACCTGCCGCGGGCGGCCGATCTTCGTCGCCGGGTCTTGGATCATCTCGCGCCACTGGGCGATCCAGCCGGGCAGCCGGCCGATCGCGAACAGCACGGTGAACATCTTGGTGGGGAAGCCCATCGCCTTGTAGATCAGCCCGGTGTAGAAGTCCACGTTCGGGTAGAGCTTCCGCTCGATGAAGTAGTCGTCGGACAGCGCGACCTCCTCCAGTTGCTTGGCCAGGTCCAGCAGTTCGTCGCTGGCGCCAAGGCCCTCCAAGATGCCGTCGGCGGTCTTCTTCACGATGGCTGCGCGCGGGTCGTAGTTCTTGTAGACGCGGTGGCCGAAGCCCATCAGCTTCACGCCCGGCTCCTTGGCCTTGACCCGCTTGACGAACGAGTCGATGTCGTCGCCGTCATCCCGGATCCGCTCCAGCATCTCCAGCACCGCTTGGTTCGCCCCGCCATGCAGGGGGCCGAACAGCGCATTGATGCCTGCCGAGACCGACGCGAACAAGTTGGCGTGGGACGAGCCGACCAGCCGGACCGTTGAGGCCGAGCAGTTCTGCTCGTGGTCGGCGTGCAGGATCAGCAACTGGTCGACGGCCTTGGCCAGCTTCGGGTCCACCTCGTAGGGCTCGGCAGGGAAGCCGAAGCTCATCCGCAGAAAGTTCCCCACGAAGCTGAGCGAGTTGTCCGGGTACAGCAGCGGCTGGCCGACCGTCTTCTTGTAGGCGTAGGCGGCGATGGTCGGCAGCTTGGCCAGCAGCCGCACCGTCGACAGTTCGACCTGCTCGGGATTGAACGGGTCGAGCGCGTCCTGGTAGAAGGTCGACAGCGCGGAGACTGCGGAGCTGAGTACCGGCATCGGATGAGCGTCGCGGGGGAATCCGTCGAAGAACCGCTTCAGATCCTCGTGCAGCAGCGTGTGCCGGTTGATCTGGGCGGTGAAGTCGGCCAGCTGCGTCGGGGTGGGCAGCTCTCCGTAGATCAGCAGGTAGCTGGTTTCGATGAAGGTCGAGTTCTCTGCCAGCTGCTCGATCGGGTAGCCCCGGTACCGCAGGATGCCGGCGTCACCATCGATGAAGGTGATCGCCGATGTAGTGGACCCGGTGTTCGTGTACCCAGGGTCCAGCGTCACCAGCCCGGTGGTGGACAGCAGCTTGGAAATGTCGAAGCCGGATGCCCCTTCGGTGCTGTGGGTGACCTTCATCGACAACTCTGCGCCGTTGTACCGCAGCACGGCCTCGGAGTCGCTGCCCGGCGAGCGGTCTGCGGCGGTCTGGTTGGCCTCGGACATGGGCTCTTCGCCTCTCGTTCACGCCGGCTAGCGCCGACAGGCGCGGTCGACCCGGGATCCCCGGCTGCCGCGCTCTTAGACTGGACCTACGTGTTCCAGGCTAGTTGTCGATGGCTCGCGCCGCCGCCGCGGGGCAGGTCTTCGGGGTAGTGACCATGGGGTTCGGGGGCGGGCCGCCTCGTGCGGCGGGCCACTACGCTGGCAGGTGTGACGCGGATCTCCGCCGGGTGGTAGCCCCCGCCCGGCCGGTCTGCTAGTTAACGAGCGGAGCGCACAGGATGAGCCTGACCCTGGCCAGCATTCTCGCGGAGTCGGCGAGCCGATTCCCCGACACGGACGCGGTGGTGATGGGGCCGGAGCGAATCACTTACGCCGGGTTGTGGGAGCAGACGCGGCGGTACGCGGCGGTACTGGCCGAGGCCGGCGTCGGCCCGGGGGACAGCGTGGCCATGCTGATGCCCAACGTCCCCGACTTCCCCCGCGTCTACTACGCGGCGCTGTCGCTGGGCGCCGTGGTAGTGCCGGTGCACGCACTGCTGGTCGGTCGGGAGATCGCGTACGTGCTGCGCGATTCGCACGCGAAGGTGCTCATCGCCGCGGCGCCGTTGCTGGAACAAGGAGCAGCGGGGGCCGCAGAGGCCGGTGTCCCGGTGCTGGCCGTGCTGGGCGGCGATGGCGTGGACCGGTTGGACGAGAAGGCTGCGACAGCGACGCCGATCGACACCTACGTGCAGCGAGAGCCCGAAGATCCGGCAGTCATCCTGTACACCTCCGGCACCACCGGAGTGCCCAAGGGCGCGGTGCTGACCCACCTGAACATGACGATGAACGCGGTTGTATCTGCGACATCGGTGATAGCGCTGCAGCGTGGCGACGTCACCCTCGGCTGTCTTCCGCTGTTCCACTCCTTCGGGCAGACGGTGGTGATGAACGCGGGGTTCTTCGCCGGCATCACCATGGTGCTGATGCCGCGGTTCGACGGGGCGACCGCGTTGGACCTGTTGATCAGCGAGAAGGTCACCGTGTTCACCGGGGTGCCGACGATGTACATCGCGCTGCTGGCGGCCGCCAGGAACGACCACCGCCGACCGGCGCTACGCATCTGCGCCTCCGGTGGCTCCAGTCTCCCGGTCGCAGTGATCGACAAGTTCGCAGACCTGTTCGGCGTCGACATCTACGAGGGTTACGGGCTGAGCGAGACCTCGCCGGTAGCCACCTTCAACCAGCCGGTATTCGGTCGAAAGCCCGGCACCGTCGGCCGCGGAATCTGGGGATGTGACGCGGCCATCGCAGCCGCCGAGGTGGAGGAGCGCATCGACCTGCTGCCGCCCGGTGAGATCGGTGAGGTGGTGCTGCGCGGGCACAACATCTTCTCCGGCTACCTGAACAATCCCGAGGCAACACGCGCGGTGCTGGTCGATGGCTGGTTCCGCACCGGTGATCTTGGCACGGTGGACACCGACGGCTTCATCTCGATCGTCGACCGCAAGAAGGACATGATCTTGCGCGGCGGTTTCAACGTGTACCCGCGGGAGGTGGAGGAGATACTCGCCGGGCATCCTGGCGTCGCGCAGGTCGCGGTGGTGGGATTCCCGGACGACGTGCACGGTGAGGAGATCTGCGCGGTCGTGGTGCGCTCTCCGGAGGGCGCCGACCTGGACGGGCCCGGCCTGATCGAGTGGTCCAAGGAGCGGCTCGGTCGGTACAAGTACCCGCGACGGGTCGAGTTCACCGACGCCCTGCCGATGGGTCCGAGCGGGAAGATCCTGAAGCGGGAGATCGTGACGACCCTGTGAACCATCGGGCACGTCAACTATCGGGCGCCGTGAGCGAGGCCGGAGCGAGGCCGGGCCGTCGCGACGAAGTTGCAGGTCTGTCGAGCGGAGCGCCGAGTGAACAATCGGGCAGGTAAATGATTCACCGGGCTCGGCTGTGTCGACGACCGGTTTGTGTAGTTCGTCGTGAGACCCTGGTACCGGATGCAACTGGGTGTCGGTTTGGGCGGATCGTCCCCGCCGGAGCAACGGATCGCTACTGCAGGGCGTCTACTGCTTGACCTACCACAAGGCTCCTGCCGGGCAGGGCGACTGCGAGATCGCACGACAGCCGACCACGGACGAGACGACAGAGGCGAGGAAAGTGCATGCGAGCCAGGTATCTGGTGCTGGGAGTTGTGCTGGTGCTGGCCGCAGTGACCGGCGTGCTGATCTACCGGGGCAACGCCACTACCGAGGCCGGGCAGAGTGGGCCGGTCACGGTGACACAAACCTCCTACGCCTCTGCTCCTGGCACGACGAGTTCGGCCACGACCAGTAGCGGTGCGGCGGCACCGACCGAGACCGGCGCCGGTGCGTCAGGCAGCGTCAACTCCTCCGGGCTGGAGCCCTCAACCGGCGGCAGCACCATCGGTACCGCGCTCGACAGCGCGACCAACGAGGCCAGCAGTAGCGCGGCAGCGCCAGCCGCCGACCCCGGCCGGAAGCCGACCAATGTGCCGATGACCAAACTCAAGCCGGGCGAGAAAGCGCCGCAGTTCGTCATCTTCTCTTTCGACGGTGCCGGATCGCACGAGAAGTGGCACGAGTTCATGGATGCCGCTGAGCCAACCGATTCCCGATTCACCGGCTTCCTGACGGGCATCTACCTGCTGGATACCGACCACCGCGACGCCTACACCGGCCCGGGACACTCCCCGGGCAAGGCGTCCGTCGGTTTCGGCGGGAAGAAGGACGACGTCATCACCGAGGTCAAGGACCTGAACGAGGCCTACGCCAACGGGCACGAGATCGGCACCCACTACAACGGGCACTTCTGCGTGGGCGCCGAGCCCAGCGGGGCGACCTGGACGACGGCGAACTGGAGTTCCGAACTGGACCAGTTCTTTGATTTCATGACGAATTGGAAGACGATCAATGGCTACCCCGACGCCCCGGATCTGACGGTGCCGACTTCTGCGGTGAAGGGTGGCCGGACCCCGTGCCTGGAAGGCAAGTGGGATCAGATGGTGCCGGCGTGGAAGGCCCACAACATGACGTACGACACGTCAATTCCCGCGCCCTACACGGGCATCGCCTGGCCGAAGCAGGAGGATGGAATCTGGGAGTTCCACATGCCGACGGTGTACTCCCCGGGATTCCAGGGCATGGTCATGGCCATGGACTACAACTTTTGGTACAAGTTCAACCAGGCGAAGGACCAACCAGAAACCGCGCCCAAATTGCGGGGGATCGTCAAGGCCACCTACGACTTCATGTACCAGCAGGCCTACGACGGGAATCGGGCGCCGATCTTGATCGCCAACCACTTCAACAACTGGAACGGAAACTCCTTCAACGGGCCGGCGCTGGACTTCATGAAGGACGCCTGTGGCAAGAAGGACACGTACTGCGCCACCTACACCGACGTGATCGACTGGATGGAGCTTCAGGACCCCGCGGTGCTGGCCGCGCTACAGGAGCAGCTGCCGGTCGCCGCATCCGCGTCCGGCTGAGCTGGGCGCAACACCATCCCACCGACACCCTCACCGGCGCCGAACGCGACTTTCTCAGCGATACGGGGGAGTGTCGCCGGATGCGTCGACCCGCGTCGGCCGGCCAAGCCTCGGCAACGGGTCGCGCTCGCGGCACCGACAGCCGCCAATGGGCGACAACCCCCCGGCCTCGCCGCCATCGTGGTCGACGCCGCAGAGTAACCAGGCTGGCCGATCAAACTCATCTAGCGGCAACGGGCGACACGGGTCCACAGGTGGCGAAAATCCCCGCGCAGACTGCCCACGAGCGAGGATGATCAATTCTCGGGTGGCGCTCAGCGACGGGCGGTGAGATGTGGACGGTCAATCCTTGGACCGCGAGGCGGTTGCGCAGGCTCGGACTACGAGCCGACTGTTGCCGATGGCGGCGCGCCGGATGGTGCCGGCGTTCGCCCTGGTGATCTTTGCCGCCACGCTGCTGCGGCGGGATCCGGAGATGCCCTTCGCTGCGGTTGCGTTGTTGATCACCGTCCGTGGGGCTGTGTTGCACCGCCCAGCGACCTCGATCCGGGTGGTCCAGGCGCTTGTGGTGCTGTGCGTTGCCGCGGTGGCCGGCAAGATGGGCGACGTTTTGCCCGCTGACCTCGCCTTGCTGGTAGCCGCAGTGCTCGCCTGCCGCCCGGCACCGCCGCCGCGACCTGCGTCGGTCGCCGAGCGGGCGCGAGCTGCGATGCTGGTGGCGGACACCCGCGGCGATCCGCTGGCCCCGTTTGCGCTGCGCTCGGACAAGTCGCTGGTGTTCTCGCCGGACGGCGCGGCGGCCATCGGCTACCGGGTGCGGTTCGGGGTCGCCGTCGCGGGTGGAGACCCGGTGGGGGCCACGGCTTCCGGTGCTGCTGCGATCCAGGAGTTTCTCCGGTTGGCCGAGGCGAACGGGTGGCGGTCCGCTGCGCTCGGCGCCGGGTCGGCGACCGCGCAGCGGTGGGCAGTCCACGGGTTCATGCGAGTGCCCGTCGGCAGAGACGTGGTAATCGACGTCGGCAGTTTTGAGCTCGCGGGTCGCGCCTTCCGGAACCTGCGCCAGGCTGTGCATCGTGCGAGCAACGCCGGACTGGCTGTTGCAGTGGTGCGCGAGGGTGACCTGTCAGAGTTGGAATGCGCAGAATTGCGCCGGGTGCTCGACCTGTCTGGCAAGCGGCGGGCCCGCGGCTTCTCGATGATGCTGGACGGTGTTCTGGACGGGCAGCATCCCGACTCACTGCTGGTGATCGGGCGCATTCCGGGAGGCAAGATCGTTGCGGTATCACGGTTCGCGGTGGCCGGCGGGGGCACCGACCTGTCTCTCGATCTGCCGTGGCGGCTGCCGGAACAAGCGCCAGGCGGCAGCGATGAAGGCCTGGCTGCTGCGGTGGTGGCCTGGGGCGCCGCCAACGGTGTGCAACGGGTGTCGCTGGCGTTCGCGCCGTTCCCCGACCTGTTCGCCGACCCGGGCCGCAGCCTGCGGGTCCGGGCGGTGCATGCGACCGTGCGACTGCTCGACCCGCTCATCAGGCTGGAGTCGCTGTACCGGTTCCTGCGCAAGTTCCACGCATTCGGGGGGCGCCGCTATGCACTGCTGAACATCGTCGACCTGCCGGTCGTGCTCGCAGCGCTGCTCCACCTGGAGTTCTCGGGCCGGTAACGGACGGAGTTCACGGCAGGCGGTGCTGACGGCAGGCGGTGTTGAAGGTAGGCGGTGTTGAAGGTAGGCGGTGTTGACGGCAGGCGGGGTGGGCTCCCTGGGGAGTCAGGCCCGGCTGCGCCAGTGGCGCGGTTTGGTTGGCCGTGTGGCCCAGCGCCAGCAGACGAGCGCGCACACCAGAATCAACGCGACGCCGGCGGCAAGGAACAACCAGGGGTTGAGTTGATCAACACAGGTGACGGAGGCCCCCGTCCCGGTGCAGTACTGCCCAGGGCCGTGCCGGTGCAGGAATGCCAGATAGAGCGCGATCAGGGCAAAGCCGGCAATGCTGCCTGGCCAACCGTCCGGCCGCGTGTAACCCATGCACATGACGACGGTGACGATCAGTGCCACCGGCATCAGGAACATCCCGATCGACAGCATCGTCACGATCGAGAGCGCCCACAGAGCCCCGACCGCTAGCCAGCCGAGAAACGGCCCCGGCGTTATCCGTCGCCTGGTGAGCGTCGGAGCGTCCCCGGTCGACTTCGGGCTCGGATCTGCCATGCCCGTCACGGTACCGGGATGGTGGGCCGTCGTCGGTCGCTGCCGGGTCGTGGCCAGCGCGTCGAAATCTCCTGCGCTGGAGATGCGCCACTCGGGTAAGGACCGCCCGCACGCTGCTACTCCGCAGTACGCAGGGACTTTGGGCCGGATTGCCCTGCTGGCGGCGGAGCCGCGGGATGGAACTCCGTCGGCAGGCGACGCACCCCTGCTGGCCGGGTCCCGGCGGAGGCGAGCGGCTCACCGCGAGAACCCGGTGTGGGCGGGAATGCCAGCTCGCCCACACCGGGCTCGGTGCTACGGTCTGTTACTGCCAGCTGTTACTGCCAGTCGGCGCCCTGGTCCGGGTGCCGGCCCGCTGTTACTGCCAGCCGGCGCCCTGGTCCGGGTGCCGGTCCGCATTCGCGTGGATCGCGTCGTGCACCCACTGGGCAAGACCGGGCGCGAGGTCCTCGTAGGTCTTGGTGAACCGCTCGTCGGCCAGGTACATGTCCGCGAGTCCCCGCTGCATGGCGTAGGAGCAGGCGTAGTACTGCGCGACCATGCCGCGGTGCTGCTCGGCCAGGTCCATCGCCTGCTCCGAGTCGGCGGCCAGGCCCGAGGTGAATGCGGCCAGCAGAGCGGCGTTGAACTCATCGCCCTCGGCCTTCACCCGCAGCCAATCGTCCTTGGTGAACGACTTGGTCCGGGACGTCGACTGCTGCCACGCCTGGGTGCTACCCCAGCGCTGCTCGGCCTCGGCCTCCCACGACGGGTCGTAGTCGGAGCCGAAGATCTCCAACTTCTCCTGCGGTGTCAGTTCGTTGCCCGACATCGTTGCCTCCATTTCCTTTTCGATCGCCGCGACCATGTCCCGCACCCGAGCAAGCCGTTCGGTGAGCAGCTTGTGTTGGTGCTGAAGGTGATCGGCGACGTCGGTGCTGTCGTCGATCAGGGTCGCGATGTCCTGCAGGCAGAAGCCGAGTTCGCGGTAGTACAGGATCCGGGTGAGCCGGTCCAGGTCGGTCTCGGAGTACAGCCGGTATCCGGCACTGCTGCGCGATGACGGGATGAGCAGGCCGAGTTCGCCGTAGTGGTGCAACGTCCGGATCGTCACACCGGCGAGGGCTGCTACCTTGCCCACCGGATACGCCGACCGTCGGGTCGTAGCCCGTGCCTGACGTGGCCCGCTCTGCGGTGCCCCGTCAGCGGGTCTGTCCCGCCGGCTGTCGGTGGTGCCCATCGACTTCCCCTTTCGGACGTCCCAGCCGACTCTCGGCCGCGACATCGCCCAGCGTGCAGCCTCACGTTACGTGAGGGTCAAGTCGGTTTCTGGAATTGCTGGGAGAAGCGTCCGGCCGGGACCGATCGGATGCGATGAAACCCGTTCCGCCGATGCCGAGGCTCGGTTGCGGGAAGACGTAGCACGTATCCGTCTTTCTCCCACACCATCGAAGCTGTGCAATGGCGACTGTTGTACGGCTCGGGGATCGGGCCGCTTGGTCCTGCCTGCGGAGCTTCGACACCGGCTGGGCTTGCAGGCCGGCGACCAACTCCTGGCCACAGTCGACGATGACGCTACGGTCCGTCTGATTCCTAGGCGCGCTGCCGCGCTGGACCTGCTCGGTGCTGCAAGGACCGACCGTGACTCATCCTCGCCCGTCGATGAACTGTTGGCGAAGTGGCGCCGAGAGATAGTGTGCGATGAGGCCCTGCCGTCGGAATCTCCCGCGTGAGCAAGCCGACTACCGTTTCTCGATGCGAGCGCCGTCGCAACCTTGCTCTTCGCCGAGCCCGATGGCGTGCGTGTCGCGGACGCCATCGCCGATGGCGCTGCGCTGTCTACGGTCAACCTGTCGGAACTCGGCACCCTGCTGTTGCGTCGCCGGCAGGACCCGGTACCGCTGGTTGCGCGGCTGATCAGCCAGATCGACGTGTATCCGTTCGACGCCACCGACGCCATGGCCGCAGCTGCGCTCAGCCCGCTCACCCGGACCGCTGGCCTGTCCTTGGGCGACCGAGCTTGCCTTGCTCTCGCCCAGCGACTCGCCCTGCCGGCCCTCACCGCCGTCATACCGTGGACCACGCTGTCACTGCCGATCATGGTTGGGGACGTTCGCCGCACCTCATAGTTGTGCCGGCGGCCGGGGTTGCCGGCCGCCGGCGTGGAATCCGGTCAGCGGGTCGTGGCCGGTAAGAGGGTGTAGATGGTGGTGTTGCTCACGGTGGTCGCCTGGTAGTTCTGCTCCACCCAGGAGGTGATCTGCTCGGCGGTTCCGGAGCTTCCGCGGCCGAAACTGCCGCCGCCACCGCCGTCACGACCGCCTCCTGCGATGAAGTAGGTGATGCGACCCTCGGCCACGTACTGCTGGAACTGGGCCAGAGTGGGGGACTGGTCAGTTCCGCTGAAGCCGCCGATGGCCATCACCGCGGTGTCGGTGGACAACTCGTACGCCGCCGCCGACTGGGAACCGATGACGGCGGCGGCCCAGGTGGAGCGTGTCGCGTTCAACAGCGCGGTGATCGAGGTATCCGCGCCGGCCGTTCCCGGAGCACCGTCGGACCCTGCGACCGCGCCGCCTGCGCCGCCGGCGTCGATACCCGTGGAGCTGGGAGCTTGTGGGGCTGCGCCGATCTCGCCGCCGGCTGGCAGGCCGTCACCAGTGCTGGCGCCACCCGCTCCGCCTGCCGCTTGGCCGCCGGGTCCGCTCCCAGGTGCGCCGCCGCGGAAGCCGCCTGGGCCGACTCCATCTGGGCGGTCACCGGGCACCCCGCCACCGAACCCGCCGCCGAACCCGCCGCCTGCAGATGACGGTCCCGAGGTGGGAATCGATCCGGAATGCGGGGTGGCCGCGGTTGCCACGGTGAACCCCGCCGCGCCGCCGACGGCGCACAGCGAACCGACCAGCAGCGCGACCACCGCCATCCGGCGGAATTGCCCGACGGAGATCATCAGCAGCGCTGCGCCGGCGAAGGAGCCGGCCAGCACCACCCAGCGGAGCCAGGGCAGCCAGCCGGCCGCCTGCAGTGCCAACAGTTGCGCGCCCCAGAGCCCGGTACCCGCGATTCCGATCGCCAGCAGCGATCGGACAATCAAGTTTGCCCTGCCGCGCCACAGCTCTCGGCCGACAATGGCTACCACAGTAGCGATCGGCGGCGCCAGCACCACGACGTAGTAGGGGTGGATGATGCCGCCCATGTAGGAGAAGACCGCGACGGTGACCAGCAGCCAACCACCCCAGAGCAGCAGCGCCGCCCGCGTTCGATCAGTACGCACCGACCGCCAGGTATAGGCCAGTCCCACAGCGAGAAACAGCAACGCGGCCGGCAGCAGCCAGGAGATTTCCCCACGGAAACTCGAGTTGAACATCCTGAGCAACCCGGTGGTGCCGCCGAACCCGCCGCCACCTGGGCCACCACCACCACCACCACCACCGGCCCCGCCACCCGGGCTCCCGTCGCCGCCGGCCAGCCGGCTGATGCCGTTGTAGCCCAACGCGAGTTCGAGCAGGGAGTTGTTGGTGCTGCCGCCGATGTAGGGACGGTCTGCCGCCGGCCACAGTTCGACAAGCGCCACGTACCAGCCGGCCGAAACTACCACCGCACCAAGAGCAATGAGCAGGTTTCGCAGACGAAGCGGTACCCGCACCGGTGCGGCCACCAGATAGGCAGCTGCGAAGCCGGGCAGCACCAGCAGCGCCTCGCCCATCTTGGTCAGGAATGCGAAGCCGACAGCGGAACCAGCGAGCAGCAGCCAGCGAATCCCGCCCCTACCGCTCGCGGTCTCGATAGCGCGCAGGGTGCAGTACGCCCCAGCGACCAGCAGCAGCGTCAGCAGCGCGTCGGGGTTGTTGAACCGGAACATCAGCGCAGCAACCGGAGTCAGTGCAACCAGCGCCCCGGCAACCAGTCCGGCGGCCGGACCGGACCAGCGCTTCACTGCGGCATGGGTCAACGCCACCGTTCCCACGCCCATCAGCGCCTGCGGAAGCAGCATCGAGAAGGATGAGAAGCCGAACATCCTGGCGGACAACACCATCGGCCATAGTGACACCGGCGGCTTGTCCACGGTGATCGAATTGCCGGCGTCCAGGGACCCGAACAGCCAGGCCTTCACCGACTGGGTTCCGGCCTTCACAGCCGCGGCATAGAACTCGTTGGCGTAACCCGACGCCGACAGGTCGACCAGGTACAGCGCGGCTGTCCCGGCCAGTAGCAGCCACAGCAGCGGTCGTGCCCAACGAGGCTGCTCCGCCGGTCCGAACAGGATCGCACTGCCACCGGAGCGCCGGCGTCTTGACCCGGTGTCGGCGGGAGCGGAGGCAGCGCCCGGATCGTCGGTCGGCGCGGCGGGCGTTGAATGCGGAGGAGCCACCGAGTGCGGCGCGAGGAAGGTGCTCATGTCAAACCATCCTCGGGGTTGAGTGGGTCGCCGACATTGTGGCGCCTGCAGCAGCGACACTCTTTGTATCGCCGTGTGTCTCACGCAAGCCGCGGGTGCTGACAGTACCGGAGGCACTGTTTGGAGCGAAAATGCTGCCGGCGTTGAGGGTGCTGTCGGTGTCGATAACCGTGCCGGTGTCCGTGTGGCGGAACATCCAGCTGCGCATCAGCAGGAAACGCAGCACGGCGGCAACGACGTTCGCGGCGAGCAGCACGGACATTTCGGTGATGGTGGATGCCTGCGGGTGCAGCAGGTGCAGCAATGCGAGGGATCCGCTGGTCACTACCAGGCTGAGCAGGAATAGTCCCATTCCCTGGAGTTGATGCCGGCCTGCTCCGGACGAGCCCCGGATGCCGAAGGTGAGGCGGCGGTTGGCTGCAGTGTTGGCCACCGTGGTGATGATCATCGCGATGAGGTTGGCCAGCTGGGCGGGCGCGGCGGTCCGCAGCAGCGCGTAGAGCAGCAGGTACGCGGCGGTCGACACGGCACCGATGAAGGAGAACCACACGGCCTGCCGGGTCATCCCGGACGGCACCCCTTCGGGCTCGGACCACTGGGGATCACGCCCCAGGTGGGCACGGATCTGCGCCAGCGGCAGAGCTCGGGTGGCCAGCGCTCGGCCGAGTCGCCAGATCCCCTTGAGGTCGGCAACAGCGGTCGATGCGATGGCCACGCGAGAGCCCGGGTCGTCCACCCAGTCCACCGGCACTTCGTGGATGCGCAGGCCGGCTCGTTCGGCCAGCACCAGCAACTCGGTGTCGAAGAACCACCCGGTGTCGCGGACCAGCGGCAGCAACTGCCCAGCGACATCGGCTCGGATCGCCTTGAACCCGCATTGTGCGTCGGAGAAGTGGGTGCGCAGTGTGCTGTGCAGGATCAAGTTGTAGCAGCGTGAGATCGCCTCGCGCTTAGGGCCTCTGACAACTCGCGCCGCCCGGTGCAGCCTGGTGCCGATGGCCACGTCGGAGTGGCCGCTGATCAGCGGCGCCACCAGCGGCAGCATGGCGGCCAGATCGGTGGACATGTCGACGTCCAAGTAAGCCAGGACGGAGGCATCGGACGTCGACCACACGGCGGCCAGGGCTCCGCCGCGGCCCTTCTCGGCGATGCGCACCACGGACACCGCAGCGAACTCCTCGGCCAGCGCGTCGGCGATTGCCGCGGTCGCATCGGTCGAGGCGTTGTCCGCGATGGTGATGCGAAAGCTGAAGGGCACCGCCGTCGACAGATGTTGATGTAGTCGCCGGATCGCCGGTTCCAGGTCCGCCTCTTCGTTGTAGACCGGGACGACGACGTCCAGCACTGTGCCGGCAGGCGGCTGCGGCTCGGCAACCGAGGCCGCAGCGCTGGGGAGGGGTGCCGAGGCGGTGTGAGTGATCATGGGACTGACACTCGCCTGCTCCGCTGTGTTCGTCACAGCCGTAGGCTGTGCGCGTTCTGTGAGGCCGGAGCAGGTCCGGCCATCGCGACGAAGGTGCGCGCCGTCGAGCGGACGGTGAGCTGCCGCCCGGGTATGGTCGACCGTCCACGCCATCGCTGATTTCGACCGCAACGGCGTGACCGTGGTGACGGACATGCAGCTTGCCGCACCCATCCGGGGCTCCCGCGGCGACGCCGCCGTCATGGCATCCGACTTCGAGATGAAGATCGGCGATCAACAGATCAGAACGAGCGCGATCGACGTGATGGAGTTCGACGAAGGCGGGAAGATCCAGCGAATGCGCGCCTATTGGGGACCGAGTGACACGCATCGGCAGGAGCCCACCCATGGCTGAAGTGACACCGCGCGGGCTCCGGTGGGGAGCGCTCGGCACGGCAAGCGTTGCGTCATGGGCGTTCCTCCCGGCCTTGCGTGAGGCGAGAGGCACGGCTGTCGTGCTCGGCGGCCGCTCTCCGGAGCGAGGCGCCGGCTGGGCACGAGCCAACCAGGTAGCGCGCCGACACTTGTGCCCGGGTGTTGGACGACTCTCAAGTCGAGGCCGTCTACATAGCATTGCTTGCAGGCAGGCGAGGCACAGCGTTGCACCTGGCGGCGGCTGGTGCGTTAGCCCAAGCTGGCGCCATGGACCTGGTACGCGCCGGCGCGATCCGGTGATGACCACATGAAAGCCCTATTGCACGTTGGTCGCTGGGCTGCCGAACCCAGCGGTCAGGTCGCTACCGATCGACTTGGCGCATCGTGAGCTGGCGCGCCTACGTGACCTGATTCGTCCGCTTGATCCGTAGCAGCCTGGTTCGGTGGGCCGGCGGACATCGACGTCTGCTTCTCGGGTAGGGCGGAGGGTCGGCAGGGCAGGCGGACCTGGAAAACCGTTCGCCCCGGCCGGCTTTCCAGCGTCACCGCGCCGTGGTGGGCGCTGACGACCGCGGAGACGATGGCCAGGCCGAGCCCGGTCGAACCGGCGGCGCGGGAGCGGGAGGAATCGCCCCGGACAAAGCGACCGAACACCTCGCGCTGTTGCCCGGCTGGAATGCCCAGTCCGTCGTCGGCCACAGTCAGCACCACGTCGTCACCGGTTGCCGCTAGCCCGGTTACCACCACGGTGCCCGGAGGCGTGTGTGTCCTGGCGTTGGCCAGCAGGTTGACCAGCACCTGATTCAGCCGGGCGGGATCGCCGATCGTCGTCACCGGGTCCTCCGGCAGGTCCAACCGCCATTTGTGATCGGGCCCGGCGACCCTGGCGTCGGAGACCGCGTCGATCACCAGCATGGTCAGATCGACGTCCTCTGCGGCCAGTGGCCGTCCCGAGTCCAGTCGGGCGAGCAGCAGCAGGTCGTCGACCAGGGTCGACATGCGGGAGGACTCCGACTCCACCCGGCCGAGCGCGTGCGCGATCGTCGCCGCATCCTGCTGGCCACGGCGGGCCAACTCCGAGTAGCCGCGGATGGCCGCCAACGGCGTGCGCAACTCGTGCGAGGCGTCGGCGACGAACTGCCGCACCCTGGTTTCCGACGCCTGCCGCGCCTGCAGCGCGCTGGAGACATGGCCGAGCATCTGGTTCAGCGCGGCGCCGACCTGACCGACCTCCGTCCGCGGATCCGTGTCGCGGTCCGGCACCCGCACCCCCAGGTCGACCTCACCGCGGTCCAGCGGCAGCGTTGAGACCTGCGCCGCAGTCGCGGCAACGCGTTCCAGTGGGCGAACCGATCGCCGGACGATCCAGAAGACTGCGACACCGCCGGCGACGATGGCGACACCGGCGACGATGGCCATGATCACCGCGAGTCGCAGTTGGGTAGCGGAAACGTCGCTCATGGACAGGCCGGTCACCTGGACGTCGCCGTCCGGCGTGGTTCTCGCGGCAACCCGATAGCTGCCTGCCGCGCCCAGCGAGACTGTCACCGGCGGCGCGTTGGGGACGACAGACGCCAGCGCCGATGACGCGACGGCAGGGAGATTCTGGCAGTTGCTGAAGCTTTCCCGTAGCACCGCGACCGCTACTGTGCCGCCACGAACCACCGCGTACAGGCTGCCGTCGGGCTGCCGGCTGACGGTGCCGGAGTCGGTGCAGGTGAAGCGGGTGTCGAGGACAGGCGACGGGGTACCGGTGGCTCCTGTTGGGGGCGTCTCAGTATCGGTGGATCCTTGCTGGCCGCCGGTGGCCGCGGTGCTGGGCGGGGTGCGCTCAGGGCCGCCGCCGGGGACGAAGCGTTCCTGAGTGGAGACCAGCCGGGCGTCCAGTTGGTGGACCAGGTACTTGCTGAGGAACACCTCGGTAACCACGCCGATCACCGCGCAGACCGCAACGATCAGCGTGACGAAACCGGCAATCAACTTGGTGCGCAGCGTATATGGACCCCGCCACAGCCGCCTGGCAGCGTGTGCTTGCTCAGCGGGTGGGCTTGAGGACATAGCCGAAGCCCCTCATGGTGTGGATCATCGGTTGCCGTCCGGCGTCGATCTTCTTGCGAAGGTAGGAAATGTACAGCTCGACGATATTGGCCTGCCCGCCGAAGTCGTAGTTCCAGACACGGTCCAAGATCTGCGCCTTGGACAGCACCCGCTTGGCATTGCGCATCAGGTACTGCAACAGCTCGAATTCCGTTGCGGTCAGGGCGATCAACTCTCCGTCGCGATGTACCTCACGGGAGTCCTCGTCCAGCGTCAGGTCGCCGACGGTCAGGGTTGAGTCGCCCGAGGTGAGCGCGAGATGGGAGCGGCGCAGTAGAGCGCGTAGCCGAAGCACCAGCTCCTCGATCGAGAATGGCTTGGTGACGTAGTCATCGCCGCCGGCGGTCAGGCCGGCGATCCGGTCCTCCACCGCGTCGCGGGCGGTGAGGAACAGCACTGGCAGCCGCTCGGTGTCCCCGCGCAACCGGCGGAGCACCTCAAGGCCGCCCATGTCCGGCAGCATCACGTCCAGAACCGCTACGTCGGGTCGGAAGTCGCGCGCAGCGGTCAGCGCGGAGCTGCCGTCGGACGCGGTCCGGACGTCCCAGCCCTCGTACCGCAGTGCCAGTGCCAGCAGCTCGGACAGCGTCTGCTCATCATCGACCACCAGCGCCCTGATCGGACGCCCTTCGGGGCCGCGCAGCGACTGCCGGTCGGTATCGGCCTTGACGGTGAGGTTGGCGAAGGGCGCGCTGGTCGTCATGCACACATCCTGGGGGTTGGCTGTGTGTTCACCCTTGGTGGTTCCTGTGGATGCCCTGTGGGCTCGGGGGCGGGCTACATGCCGGTTCAGCTCGGCCGAGCGTCCATCACCACCCGGCCGTCGACCACCGACACCGCGACAGCGGCGAGCGGAAGTTCTGCAGGACCGCGCTGCACCGCGCCGGTCTGCGGGTCGAACGTCGACCCGTGGCATGGGCAGACCGCCTCGGCACCTTGGGCCCGGACCGTGCACTGCTTGTGGGTGCAGACCGCGGAGTGGGCCACTACGGCGCCACCGGCCGCCAGCGCCAGCAGGACCGGCCTGCCCGCGACCGCCACCACCAGCGCAGAGCCCTTCGGGATGTCGGTGACCGGGCCGAGGTCGGTGCCGGCCGGCAGCGGTGCTCGTGACTCGGCAGATGCTCCACAGCCGGCAATCGACGTCATCCCGAGTGATGCGGCGCCGAAGACTGCAGCGCCGGCGAGCGCTGATCGCCTGCCGATCCTCGCGCCGTGGTGCTCCGTAGCCCCGCCACGTTCCTCGGTCGGTACGTCGACCTCCACTGCCATCGAGTCCGCCCCGCCTACCGCCACGCCGATTCCCCCGTCACTCCGGTGCCGTCCGCCGCGGCCCGCCCACCGGCCATTGTGCCGTGCTTGATGGGCACCCGAGGCAAGCGAGCCGGGCAGCCTCGGATGACCGGCTTCCCGCATCGTGCCGGTGACTGTGGACCCCGGCATTTGCGCCGATCGGCTGATCCTGGTGCCGGTGTCGGTAAGTGCGCGCACGATAGGGGCATGACAGATGATCGAGTAGTCGTTCCCGGAAGCTCGCGGAGTGCGTTGGCCAGCGCCAGGTCGGTCGGCCCGGTGCCGGCGGATGCCGTCATCAACGCGACTCTGGTGCTTCGCCGCCGCGGCGACGCGCCGGACCCGACCGCAGGGGAGGTGCTGAGCCGGGCAGAGATGGCCGCCAGGTACGGTGCCGACCCCGCCGATATCGGCGCCGTCCGCGCCGCGCTGGCTGGTGCAGGCTGCACGGTCATGGCAGTGGATGCCGGATCTCGCCAGATCAGGATCTCGGCTCCGGCCGGGGTGATGAACTCGCTGTTCGGCACCACTCTGGAGCAGGTGACGCTGCCGCAGGAGGCGGGGGCTGCGCAGTTCCAGCACCGCACCGGCGAACTGAGCGTGCCTGCCGAGTTGGGTGGCATCGTCACCGCAGTCCTGGGCCTCGACACCCGCCCGCAGGGCCGGCCGCACTTTCGGACGGCGATTGCGGCAGCCGCGGCCCATGCGACCAGCTTCACTCCGCCGCAGCTCGGTGCTGTGTACCGGATGCCGGATGGTACCGACGGTTCCGGCCAGGTGCTGGCCATTATCGAGCTGGGCGGCGGCTTTCGCCGCAAGGACCTGAAGACCTACTTCGCCGGACTCGGCATCACCATGCCGAAGGTGCAAGCACGTGGGGTTGACGGCAGCCGGAACCGCCCGGGTACCGACGCCACCGGGGCCGACGGCGAGGTGATGTTGGACATCGAGGTCGCCGGGGCACTGGCCCCTGGCGCGACGATGAAGGTGTACTTCGCGCCGAACACCGACGCCGGATTCCTGGACGCAGTTGTCCAGGCCAGTAAGGAAAGCCCGACGCCCACGGCGATGAGCATCAGCTGGGGACAGAGCGAGGACGGCTGGACCCAGCAGGCGCGCACCGCGATGGACCAGGCGTTTGCCGACGCAGCAATGCTCGGCATCACGGTGACCGCCGCGGCCGGTGACGATGGTTCCGCGGATCGGGTCAGCGACGGCGCCGCTCACGTGGACTTCCCGGCGGCCAGCCCCCATGTGTTGGCCTGCGGCGGAACCTCGCTGACGGTGGGTTCGAACGGCGCCGTCACCTCCGAAACCGTCTGGAATGACGGGAGTTCCGGCGGGGCGACCGGCGGGGGTATCAGCGATGCGTTCGCCCTGCCCGGCTGGCAATCCGGGGTGGGTGTGCCAGCGCGCGCGGGTGGTGGCACTGGCAGGGGAGTGCCTGACGTGGCGGGTGACGCGGACCCGCAGACGGGCTACCAGGTGCTGGTCGACGGCAAGAGGATGGTCTACGGCGGCACCAGCGCGGTGGCACCGCTGTGGGCGGCGCTGGTGTGCCGGCTGGTCCAGTCGCTGGGACGGCCGCTCGGCTTGCTGCAAGCGGCGATTTACGGCGGCGTGATCGCCGGATCGGTGCCGCCCGGATTTCGCGACATCGTCTCCGGGAACAACGGGGCCTATAGCGCGGGACCGGGCTGGGATGCCTGCACCGGGCTCGGGGTGCCGGTCGGGTCTGACCTGCTGACCGCGCTTGCCGCGTCAGCGCCGAAGCCGAAGCCGTAGCCATCGGGTCAAGGCACGGCGTCCTGAACCGCTGCAGGCTGCTTGTCCGAATCCAGTTCGGTGTCCGACTCGGCGCTCGCCTGCTGGCTGCCTCGGCCGAGTCCGGAGTCCTGGCCGAGTCGCTGGCCCTGCTCTGGACGACTGCGTCCAGACCACCGACTCCGTGCCGCGTGCCAGGCCTTCCGGATCCCGGCGACGCCCCAGGCGCACCCGACCAGCACCAGGGCTGCGACGATGCAGTCCAGCCACCAGTGGTTGCCGGTGGCGACCACGACGAAGATCGTCAGCGCCGCATGCAGCGGGCCGATGAAGCGCCACCGGCTGGGGCTGATCTGCCATACGTAGAAGCCGACGCAGACGGCCCAGGCGGCGTGTACGGACGGCATTGCGGACAGTTGGTTGGCGTCGAATCCGCCACCGTAGACCGACTGGTGGTAAACCACCCCGGTGTCGACCACGCCGGGCAGCATCCGGGGTGGGGCGACCGGTATGAGCTGGATCAGCAGGCAGCACAGGGTGGTCAGCGCCAGCACCGAGCGGACCGGTCGGTATCGCTCACGGTGCCTGATGAACATCCAGATCAGGAACGTGAACATCATGGTGAAGTGCATGGTTGCGTAGTACAGGTTCGCAACCTCCACGATCAGCGGATGGGGCAGTATCAGGTCCTGCACGCTCGGCTCGGACGGCAGATGGATATCGGACTGGAACTGCTGGATCCACTGTGCCCGTCCCAGTGCGCCGTCGGTGGACAGCCCGTTCAGCCGGCCGGCCAGCTGCCACAGGCCGTACAGCACGCCGATCATCGCCGCTTCCCGCGCGAACGCGCCGACTGCCCGCACCTTGGCGCTGCGGGACCGGGACATCAGCCCGCCGCCGACCGCCAGCACGACGGCGAGTTCGCCGGCGTGCTGCCAGGTCATCGATACGGTTTGCACGGCGCCAACTATGCCTTGTCGGGGTGGTGGCAGTCACCTGGAGCCGCCGGCCGCGCAGCTTCCGTACCTGACAGCTTGTCCCGATCGCCCCGGTTCGCCCGAAAGTGCGTCGATCTCGTGACGAGCAGCCGGGTCGGGTGCGGCGGGCGTCGGGGTGATGCCGGATTGCGGTGACCTCGGCGACGCGGCGATCGTCGCCCAACAGATGCACGATGGGGTAGGTGCCGGGACCATGGCTGGTGTTGGCTGCTTCGCCACCGGTCCGTCAAGGGTGATGCGGACGACAACCCGCCCGGGTCCGCGAACTTTGCTCCATACACTCGTTCCTATGGCATCGTTCGTGATCCATCCTGGCGTATTGGCCCGCTCCTCGGCCGGGCCGTTCGTAGTGGTGGGCGGCGCCTTCGTGATCGCCGGCGGTCTCCTTTCGGCCGCGATGGCCCGAGCTGCCAGCTACCACAGCAGCTGGGCCGTCGCCTACATCGTCCTGGTCGCCGGCGTCGCCCAGGCGGTCCTCGGCCTGGCGCAAGCCGGCCTGACCGATGGTGACGTCCCTCGACGGATCTCGGGCGCCGAACTGTTCGGGTGGAATCTCGGCAACCTGGCGGTTGTCGCCGGGACCCTGCTGGACGTAAAGCCCCTGCTCTACGCCGGCGCTGCACTGCTGGTCGCCACACTCGTGCTGGTGCTGTACGCGATCCGCCACGCCCGACCCGGCTGGCCCCTCTTGACGACCCGAATCATCGTCGCCCTGCTCCTGGTCAGCATGCCGATAGGGATTGTGCTGCAGGCCGTCGGCCATTGAGTCGAATGTCGCCGCGCTTCAATGCCAACGTGACGATCCGATGCATCGCAACGGCCGACGTCCTCGGTATCCTCGAACCATGAGTGCCACTGTCGAGTCACTCGCGCACCGGGCAGGAGCACCGCGGCGCACTCGATGAGGTGTTGCGCCGCTACGACGCGAGTAACCCACGATTGTTCGGCTCGGTGGCCCGCGGCGACGTGACCTCGTTCAGTGACATCGACGTGCTCGTCGAACTGTAGCCAACCGGCGGCAACGATCTGCTGCGGGTTTCTGGCATTGCCGAGGAGTTCAGCCGAATTCTGGGCGTGCAGGTTGACGTGGTGACTGCGGGCCTGTTGCGCGCCGGCGTTTCTGCTAACGCGCTGGCAGGCGCAGTGGCGCTGTGAATCGATCGGAAAACGATCGCTCCGCGGACGTCCTGCAGGCGATCGAGCGAGTGCGACCTATGACGGTGGAGCGTGCGCCGATCGGCAGAGCCCCGTGCCCGAGTCTGTTGATCGTGGTCTGTCGTCGCCACTTCTGAGAAAGCGGACCGGTCCCGCGATCGGGCAGCCGCGATCTGTGGATCAGGCCAGCGATAGCGCGGCCAGGGCTGCGTTGACGATGGAGCCGGGGAGCAGGTCGTGCATTTCGTAGAGATCTGCAACTGACCCGGATTGACCGAACTGGTCGACGCCGAGCGGAACGCTGCTGGCCCCGAGTGCAGATCCGAGCCACGCCATGGTGTGTGATGCGGCGTCGTGCACGGTGACGACAGGGACCCGTTGGGTGAACGCGGCGCGGAGGGCGCCCGGCTCGGAGGGTGTGGTGGCGGTGCGCAGCCCTTGACGCAGGGTTCCTTGCCAGGCGCTGTAGAGCCGGTCGAGGGACGTAACATCGACGACGTTCGCAGCGATGCCCTCGCTGGCGAGGTCGGCGGCCGCTTGCAGGACTTCCGGCATCACGGCACCCGATGCGGCGAGTTGGACGAC
>CAJDUM010000044.1_pt1 | contig 75191 bp, 70 predicted proteins | sample 7390781 | NCBI WGS metagenome assembly CAJDUM01 (sample SAMEA7055661, study PRJEB34461) | soil metagenome | biome: terrestrial ecosystem; feature: Peninsula; material: soil | place: Antarctica | collected 2016 | reverse complement strand
GTACGTGCGTGGCACGGAGTACGGCTCATGCCCATAGACGATGCGCGGTGTCTCGGGGGCGAATTCGAAGCCAAGTTTGTCGAGCCAGTCGACGGTCTCTGGCGCCAGCGATAGCGCACGCTGCACGATATTCTCACGGATGGTGCCACCACTGATACGCAGCACATCGGCCAGGTGGCTCTCGACCGAGTCGGTGATTCCTTTCTCCGCTTGCCTTTTGGTTCCGGCGGCCGACAGATGGCCGCCCGTTGTGTGCAGCGTGCCGCCGATCCGATCGTCCTTGTCCACCAGCAATACTCGTGATCCAGTGTTCGCCGCCTCGATCGCACACGGGATTCCGGCCGTGCCCGCGCCGACTATCACCACGTCGTAGGCGTCTCGCTCAGTCACGTGAATCTCCATCGGGGGCAGAGGTTCGGTCCAACGCCGGCCGCAGGTGCTCCAGCGCCTCGGCCTCGTCGATCACGTCGGCGTACTTCAGATCCAGGTCGGCCAGATTGCTTTCGTGCAGTGCCTCGGTCCGGTCACCGCAGGCCTGCCGAACCACCATCGGCCGGAACCCGTACTGCATGGCGTCGGTGGCGCTGGCCCGGACGCAGCCGGAGGTGGACACCCCGCAGACGATCAGCGTGTCCACCCCCAGCGTGGTCAACGTGGCCGGCAACGAAGTCCCGGCGAAGGCCGACGCATACTGCTTGACGAGCACTGTCTCCCCCGCGCGAGGGGCGACCTCGGGCATGGTCTCGTGCCAGTTGTTGTCGGCGCCCTCGCAGAACAGCGCCAGTGCCGGGATCTTCCGCAGGAACAGCCCGCCGTCGGTCCCGTCGCTGCCAAAGCGGACGGTGGTGTGCACCACCGGCACCCCGCTGTCGCGGGCTGCCTGCAGCAGCCGGGCGCAGCTGTCCACCACCGCGGGCTTGCCGAGGTAGAACGGTGCGTCCTTGGTGAAGTACGCACGAACAAGGTCGACAAGCAGCAGCGCCGGCCGCGCGCCCCAACCGAGGCGGTGGCCGAAACCTGCTGGGGTCGGTTGCGATACAGGGTCGGTCACAGCAGCGGCACCGGCGGCTTGGGCGCAGGCAGGCCGGTCTCCTCGAAACAACGCTCCAGGATCTCGGCGAGCGGCGGGCCCATGTTGAACACCGGGAGCACGGCCGGCCGGCCCTGGCGCAGCTGCTCGCGCAGCGCCTCAGTTGCCGAGGCGTCGACCACCCCGCTGCTGTCACAGACGACCCCGTAGGCGCGGGCGCCGTCGGCAGTCACCAGGCCGCGCAGCACTTCCAGGCCGACCAGCTCTGGCTCCCGGGCCAACGGATCACCCCAGCCGCCGCCGCCCCAGGTGACGAAGTGCAGCAGTTCCCCGATCGCCACCGGGATGTTCTGGCACTTGCTGGGCAGCACCGTGGTGCTGCCGTCGGCGTGCTCCAGCCACTTGCGCCCGCGGGCTCCGGGGGCGCCACCGTTGACCCCCCAGGGATAGGTGAGCCAGCGGTCGTCGTGGATGGTGATGGTGCCCGGCTCCAGGAACCGGTAGGCGACGTCGACGCCGTTGCCGCCCCGGTGCAGCCCGGCGCCGCCGGTGTCGGCGATCGTCTCCCACCGCTCGATGCGCATCGGGTAGTAGGACTCCAGGTACTCGCACGGGATGTTTCGGAAGCTGGGCCACAGCGAGTAGCCGTCCGGGCCATCGCCGATCGGTCGGCCCGGGACGCCGCCGAAGCCGATCGAGTACAGCTGGAACCACTCACCGCGCCGGTCGCCGCTGGTGTAGTTGCCGGAGAACATGAAGTGCGGGGAGGAGGAGAATCCCGCTGCGTTCAGCAGGCTCGGGTTGGTCTGCCCCAGCAAACCGCCGAACAGATCGAAGACCCGGCCGATGCCGTGGTTTCGGGCGTTCAGCGCCGCTGGGTAGTCCGGCTTCCAGTAGGAGTGCTCTGGGATGGTCACGTCGACCAGCGGGTAGAAGCCGTCATTCCACAGGATCTGCGGATCGGCCACGGTGATCATGTAGATGCCGAAGAACATCCGCATCAGGTTCTCGTTGATGAAGTAGTTGACCGGCCCGGCGGCCTGCGGGGAGGAGCCGGTCAGATCGATGTGCACCTTCTCGCCGGTGCGGGTCAGCGCCATCTTCAGCTCATACGGGCCGTATCCGACGCCGTCGTCGCAGATGTAGTCGGTGAACGAGATCGTCTCGCCGTCCTTGAACACGGCGGCCAGCAGGATCTTCATTGCCTGGTAGTTCCGGTCCAGCAGTGCTTCAAGGGTGGACATGTACACGTCGGGACCGAACCGGTCGCACATCTCGTTCACTCGCCGGCCAGCGGTGCGGCAGGCGGCGACCAGTCCGTTCAGGTCCGCCTTGTTCCACAGCGGCATCCGCACCTGGTTCAAGATGATCCGCATAGCGGTCTGATCGAGCACACCGGAGTCGTACAGCTTGAACGGCGGGATGATCACGCCCTCTTCGAAGATGGTGCGAGCATCGGTCGGCATCGAACTGGGTGTCTTGCCGCCGACGTCCGTCATGTGCCCGAACATGCTCGCCCAGCCGACCAGCCGGCCCTGGTGGTAGATCGGCATCACCACCAGCCAGTCGTTGGCGTGGCTGATGGCCGCGCCGCAGGAGTACGGATCGGACGTGAGAAGGACGTCTCCTTCGCGGATCTCGCCGTCGAAGTTGGCCAGGAAGTCCGGTACCGACAGACCGAACTGGCCGACGACCATCTTGCCCTGCGAGTCGGCGATCAGCGGGAACTCATCGTGCTGCTCGCGGATGCCCGGAGACAGCGCGGTGCGGAACAGCACCTCGTCCATCTCGTAGCGGGCATTGCGCAGCGCGTTCTCGATCAGGTCGACGGTCACCGGGTCGACGTCGGCCCGCTGGTGCTGCTGCGGGGCTGTTTCGATGATGGTTGCCATGGCTCAGTCCTCTTCGGTCGAACTGTTGGGGCGGATCATCAGGCTGCCGGACGGGTGCACGGTGGCGGAATGGCCGGGCAGCACGAGGGCGGTCGAGTCCATTTCGGTGATGACGGCGGGTCCGGCGATCACGTCGCCTGCGCGAAGTTTCTCGCGGTTGTAGATGCCCGCGTTGACCCGCTCGCCGTCGGCGACGATCTCGGTGGTGGTGATCAGCGCGGCACGGGGGTTCCCGTCGCCGGTCGGTAGCAGTTGGGTGGCGATGCTGGGATGTGGTCCGGTGACCGCCGCCCTGGCGTTGACGATCTCGTGGTCGGTGTCCAGCACGAAGGAGAACAGCCGCTGGTGCTCGGCGTCGAAGGCTGCGGTGACGCCGGGCAGCAGGCCGACGCCGTCGCCGTCCAACCAGCTGGGGTCGACCGCGACCGGGATCTCGAAACCCTGGCCGTGGTAGCGGAGGTCGACCTCGTAATGCGCCTGGATATCGCTGACGCCCTGGGCTACCAGGCGTGCCCTGGCATCATCGGCCAGTTCCGCCAGCGTACCGGCCAGTTCGGCGCCGGTCAGCTCGCTGGTGCGGCGCAGGACCGTGCGGGCCGACTCGTCACGGGCAGATGTGGTGGCATCGCCCAGCGCGCACAGCACTCCGGGCGATGGTGGGATGATCACCGGCCAGGCCCCGGTCAGCCGGCCGAGGGCGTTGGCGTGCAAGGGTCCGGCGCCGCCGAAGGCGATCAGTGCGAAGTCCCGCGGGTCGAACCCCTGCTGCACGCTGACCAGCCGTAGCCCGCCGAGCATGTTCTCGTTCACGATGTCGACGATCCCGGCGGCGGCCGTCTCCGCGTCGGGCAGGTCCATGGCGTCGGCGATCTGCTGCACCGCGGCGCGAGCGGCAGCTCGGTCCAGGGTGATCTCGCCGCCGGCCAGTTCGGTGGGCAGGTAGCCGAGCACCAGGTTGGCGTCGGTGACCGTGGGCTCGGTGCCGCCCTTGCCGTATGCGGCGGGGCCGGGGTCGGCCCCGGCGGACTGCGGACCTACCCGCAGCGCCTTGGTCAGCGGCGGCACATGGGCGATGGAGCCGCCGCCCGCGCCGACCGTCCGGACATCGATCGAGGTGGCCCGCACCGTCAGGTCGCCCACCTTGGTCTCCCGGCCGATCCGCGGCTTGAGCTCGCGGATCAGCGCGATATCGGTTGATGTGCCGCCCATGTCGAAGGTGATCAGGTCGTGTAAGCCGCACTGCTCGGCCACCCACACCGCCCCGGTCACCCCGCCGGCGGGCCCGGACATCAGCATGTTCACCGGGGAGTCGGCGGCGAACTCGGCGCTGGCCATGCCGCCGTCGCTGCGCAGGATCGACAGCGACCCGCCGATGCCAGCCGCGGCCAGTTCCTGGGTCAGGTTGGACACGTAGCGGGCCACCTGCGGCCGGACGTACCCGTTGGCGACCGTGGTGATGGTGCGCTCGTACTCCCGCAGCTCGGGCAGCACGTGGGAGGACAGCGAGACCGGCACGCCGGGCAGGATCTCGGCGGCGATCTCGCCGATGCGACGCTCGTGGGTGCCGTCTGCGAAGGCGTTGATCAGCGACACGGCAAGGGATTTGATGCCGCGATCGGCCAGATAGCCAAGGGCCCGGCGTACATCGTCCTCGTCCAGTTCGATCACCACCGAGCCGTCGGTGGCGATCCGCTCGGTCACCTCGACGGTGTTCTCCAGTGCCGCTAACGGCTCCGGCTTGGGCCAGATGATCCAACCGGCCAGCCCACCGGGCACGAACGAGCGGGCGATCTGCAGCACCTGGCGAAAGCCCCGGGTGGTGACCAGCCCGACGGTGGTGCCCTTGCCCTCCAGGATCGCGTTGGTGGCCACCGTGGTGCCGTGCAGGACTTCTTTGATGTCCGGCAGGGCCGCCCCTGCCTTCTCGCACACCAGGCGGATGCCGTGCAGCACCCCGACCGACTGGTCGGCGGGTGTTGAGGCGGTCTTCGCCCGCCAGGTCTCGCCGGTTGTCGCATCCACCAGCAGCACGTCGGTGAAGGTTCCACCCACGTCGACGCCGAGCCGATAGCTCATCAGATCCTCCTCGTGCGGCTGGTGCCGCGGTTTCGGTCGGGGCGGACCCCGGTGTTCTCAGATAACCGCTTTTCAGATAGCTGTGTTGTCAGATCACTGTGTTCTCAAATGATTCCGCGTTCGTGCAGTCCTGCCAGTTCTGCGGCGTCAAGGCCGAGAATGCCGGTGTAGACGTCGGTGTTGTGCTCGCCGAGTTCCGGCCCGACGTGCCGGACCCGTCCTGGCGTGCTGCTCAGGCGTGGAAAGACGTTGTGCATGGCCAGCGAGCCGAACTCCGGGTGGGCCACCCGCACGATCGCCGCGCGGGCCGCGAAGTGCGGGTCGGCGAACATCTCCTTGGCCCGGAAGATCCGTCCGGCCGGAACGCCGCCGGCGTGCAAGATGTCCAGCAGTTGCTGGGCGTCCAATGTCGATGTCCACTCGGCGATCAGGCCGTCCAGTTCCTCCATGCAGGCGCCGCGGGCGCTGTGCGTCGCATATCGTTCGTCGGCGGCCAGCTCTGGCCTGCCCATCACCTCGGCGAGGCGGGCGAAGACGGTGTCCTGGTTCGCCGCGATCAGGATCAGCTGCTCATCGGCCGTCGGATAGACGTTGCTGGGGGCCACGTTCGGCAGTGTCGCGCCGGTCCGCTCGCGCTGATATCCGGCTACGTCCCATTCGGGTAGCAGGGATTCCATCATGGCAAGCACGGCCTCGTAGATGGCCGAGTCCACCACCTGGCCGTGCCCGCTGCGCTCCCGGTGATGCAGTGCCACCAGGGTGCCAAGGCAGGCGAAGACGGCAGCCAGCGAGTCGCCGAGGGAGATACCTGCCCGCGATGGTGGGCTGGCTGGATCTCCTGTCACGTAACGGATCCCACCCATAGCCTCGCCGATCGACCCGTAGCCCGCCTGGCCGGCGTACGGACCGCTCTGGCCGAACCCGGTGACCCTGGTGATCACCAGCTTCGGATTGGTCGCCCAGAGCTCCTGTGGCGCCATGCCCCAGCGCTCCAGGGTGCCGGGGCGGAAGTTCTCCACCAACACGTCCGCGGAGTCGATCAGTCGCCGGACCAGTCGCTGTCCCTCGGTGTCGCGCAAATTCGCGGTGACCGACTTCTTGTTACGGGCGACCACCGGCCACCACAGCGACTTGCCGTACGGCTTCTCCCGGCCCCACTGCCGCATCGGGTCGCCGCGGCCGGGGTCCTCGACCTTGATCACATCAGCCCCGAAATCGCCGAGCAGCTGGCCGCAGAAGGGGCCGGCCAGCAGCTGCCCGAGTTCGATTACTCTCAGATCGCCCAGCGGCAATGTGCCCTGCGGAACGCCCTGGGAGCCGGGAATGTTGGGCTCAGTCCGGTCCGGTTCCGTCATGGCTGCCTCAGCCTTCCGCACCGTCGTCGATCACCGGGCTGTGATCGGCCAGCAGCGCGGCGCGGGCGTTGCACAGATGAGCCCGCATTACTGCCTCGGCCCAGTCGGCATCGCGTACCCGCAGTGCCTGCACGATCTCCCGATGATGATTCAGGCTGCGCACCATGGACCGGTCGTCGTAGATCTCGAAGTTGTGCCGGATGACGGCACTGTGGATAGCGGTGGACACGGCAGCGCTCAGCGCCTGCTGCTTCGCCGCGCCGACCAGCAGATCGTGGAAGTTTCGGTTGGCCAGATGCAGGCCCGCGATGTCTTGGCCTGGCCCCGGCTGGCCGATCAGGTACATGCGTTCAGCCAGTTCGTGCAACCGGTCGATCTGCTCGTCATTGATCCGGGAGGCGGCGAGTCGGGCGGCGTGGGTCTCCAGCTGCAATCGCAGCTCGAAGACCTCGGCCAGCTGGTGCGGCGACCAGATGACGACCCGCGCTCCGCGATTCGGCTGCAGGTCCAGCAGGCCTTCGGCGGCGAGCCGGCCGATGGCCTCCCGCACCGGGGTGCGAGAGACGCCGAGACCCTCGGCCAGCTCTGCTTCGGCCACGTGATCGCCGGGTGCCAGGGTGCCGTCGAGCAGGCGGTCGCGTAGGGACTGGACCACGCGGTCAACAGCCCTGACCGGAACCGCGCCGTTCTTCACCGCGATCCCCTTTCGATGGCCTGGTCGACTCCCGGCATCCCCTAGGTCCGGAGGCGTAATCAGTTGGTTGCATGCAATCTAAGCCTGATTAGACGATTTGACAAGGTCTGAACATCGAAGCGGTGAATCTGGCGAGGGTATTGCATGCAATGCGTCGATGGCGTAAACACCGTAAACACGGGGCGTGACGCATGCGCCTGCCGCAGCACCGCCGCGAATCGGGGAGATCGGCCCGCCGGACGGGCTGCAGAAGCGGGAGGCCACCGTCGACGCTGAGGGGAAGTTCGAGCTGATCCGCCGACTGGTGGACGCGGGCGCCCGGCGGATCGCGGTGACCAGAACCACAGGCACCCGAACCTGAGGTATGCGAACCCGGGGTATGAGAACCTGGGGTATGAACCCGGGATGTGGACTGTGACCTGGTCGATCGTCGCCCGTGACCCGGCGACCGGACTTCTCGGTGCCGCCGTTGCCACGAAATTCCTTGCTGCGGCCGGGCTGTGTCTCGGTGTTGCCGCCGGGGTCGGGGCGTTGTCCACCCAGGCCACCATCAACCCGACCTTCGGGCCGCGCGGACTGCGATTGCTGCGGGACGGAAATTCAGCGCGCCAGGCGGTGGACGCCCTGGTCGCTTCGGATGCCGGACGCGATCACCGCCAGGTCCATGTCGTCGATGCGGCGGGGCTGTCGGCGGCGCACACCGGCGTTCGGTGCCTGCCCTGGTCGGGGCATCGCGACGGGCCCGGGGTGTCGGTGGCCGGCAACCTGTTGGCCGGGCCCGATGTCGTCGAGGCCACCCTGCGCTGCTACTTGGAGTTGCCGGAGCTACCGTTCGCCGAGCGGCTGATTGACGCGATGACGGCGGGCCAGCAGGCCGGCGGGGACGGGCGCGGGCAGCAGTCCGCCGGGATCCTGATCTACGGCACCGAGGACTATCCCGACGTATCGCTGCGGGTGGACGACCATCCAGAGCCGCTGGCGGAGCTGCGCCGCATTTACGATCTGTGGCTCATCGAGTTCGCGGCCGCGCGAAAGTACATGGCCACCAAGGCCGATCCGGTCGGCGTCTACGACGCAGCAGTGATCGGCGCCGAGGTACAGCGCAGGCTGGAGGATCCGGCCAGCCGGACCCCGCCGGTGTGATTGCTATCGCGACACAGCGGGTCAGGCGGACAGTTCGGCGACGATCGCCTCAGCCGTCTGCTGCCAGAGGAGACTGCCGGGGTCGATGACGGTGAAATGGTCGCCGTCGCCCTCGATCAGGTCCACCCGGTCACCGGCCGCCGCAGCGGCCGCGACGTATCGGCGGCTCATCTCGCGCAGGTCGGGACTGTCGGATCTGCCGATGACGACCAGCTGCGGAATCCGGATGGGCAGCCTCAGCAGCGGCGAGGCCTGCGCGTAAATCTCAGGAACCTCCGCTGGGTCGCCGCCGAGTGCCGCCGGCACAGCGCCGTTGCCGAGATCGCGGCTGTGCGTCTGCGCCAGGTCCACCAGCCCAGCCAGCTGCACCAGCACTGACGGGCATACCCGCTGTTCGGCGAGGGATTCGGTTGCGCCATCGGATTTCGTTGGGCCGGCGAGGTCAGCCGCGGCGGTAGCGGCCAGCTGGCCGCCGGCCGAGTGACCGACCAGCGCCGCCCGGTCGGTGTCCAGCCCGAACTCCGCTGCCAACGTGCCCAGATAGTCGATCGCGGCATGCACGTCGGCAACCGTTGCCGCCCAGCCGTGCCGATCCGGCCGGCGGTACTCGACGTTCCAGCTTGCTAGCCCGCGCCTGGCTAGATCGACTGCGAGCGCGTCCATCAGGTCCAGCTGCCAGCGGGATCGCCAGAAGCCGCCGTGCAGCAGCACGACCACCGGCGGTGGGTGCGGTGTCTGTCCAGCAGGCAATCGCAGTTCGCCGAACTGCTCCGGATCGGTTCCATAGCTCAGCGTGTGGACGGGCCAGCGGGCGTGGTGGCAAGCGGCCCGTAGCGCCCAGCGGACGCCGTCGACGCCGCGACCCTGGATGTGGGCCTGCAGCCCCGGCGAACGGTCAGGGTCGCGGGTGGCGACATCGACGCGAATCGTCATGGCGCCGCCCGCGACCGGCAGCCCTGTGAGATCCGGCTGTCCCGCGGTGGTGACCACGATCAGGGTGTTGACGCGCCCGGTCCGCCCGGCCCGCCCGGTCGCCGCAGCTATCGCGTCGTCGGTCCACTCCAGTTCACCGTCAATACCGAGAAGCTCGCATTCCTGCGCCACGAACTCGGCGAGCAGTTCCTCGTCCAGTTCCTGCCGCTGCACCAGCAGGTGGACAGTAGTTCTCAGGTCGCCGGGCGACCCGGCTGCCGGGCCGGCCCCCGGATCCCGATGCGGCACAGCGCCGATCGCGTCGGATTCCCCGTCATGTCGGGCCGCTTGGTGGTGGCCGTCGGTCATGTCGGGCGGCCGGTCATGTGAGGTCGGCGGAGTTCATCCGGCGGGTGCCGATGCGTTCGATGCGCATCACTGCACGCTCGTCCGGGTCGGGGCAGCAGGCGAGCGAGTCGCGCTCCAGCCAGTCGGCGGCGGGTAGCTGCCGCTGCTTGGCGGGGAGCAGCGGCAACACCGACTGAAGCGCGTACACGCAGAAGTGCCGGCCGGCTGGGATGCGCAGCTCCGAGCTGTTCACCAGCTCGAAGTAGTCGCCCACCTGCATGCCGCAGACGGATCTGCCCTCGATGCGCTCGATGGTCACGCGTAGGTCGAACAGCTCCATGTCTCCGTCTGCGTCACTGCCGGTTTCGGAAGGCATATCGCCAGGTTCGGCTCCCGCGGCTGCGTTCGGTCCGGCATCGCTGTCGGCGCCGTGGTTCGCGGTCGGTTCCGCTGCGCCGTCATCGGCAGGTCCGGTCATCGATGATCGCCTCCTACCTTGTCGTCGCGGACCACGCTGCCGCCTTTCATTACCCAACGGATGGTGCGCAGCGCCGCGATGCCCGAGGTGGGATCGCCGTCCATGGCGATCAGATCTGCCCACTTGCCGGGTTCGACGGTACCGACGTCGTGCTCCGCGCCGAGCCAGCGCGCCGGCGCGCTGGTTGCCGCGCGGAGCGCCTGTATCGGTGTGAGGCCGAACTCCGCCATGTGTTCCAGCTCTCGCACCGTCGCCGACGTACCGCCGGTCGGCCAGAACGGCGGCATGTCACTGCCCAGCAAGACCTCGACGCCGGCCGCCAGCGCCAGCCGGTAGCTCTCGACGTGCTGTGGGCCGGCGTCCAGAGAACGACGCTGCATCCACTGCGGAACGCCCAGGGAGTCGAAGAAGTCGCCGCACCGGGTGACGATCAGGGTTGGTACCAGGCTGGTGCCTGCCTGCGCCATCGCCGCCGCCACCGGTTCGGTCAACTGGTAGCCGTGCTCGACGCAGTCCAGCCCGAGCCGGACAGCCTGTTCGATCACCGGCGCGGGCCCGGCGTGTGCGGTGACCCGGCGACCCCAGGCGTGCGCCGTTTCGATGGCCGCCGACATCTCCTCGACGGTCAGCTGAGCGGTGCTGATCTGCTCGTGTCGGCCGGCGATTCCGCCGGAGATCATGATCTTGATCAGATCTGCGCCGGCTGCGATCTGCCCGCGGACGCCGCGGCGGAAGGCGTCGGGGCCGTCGCACTCCAGGGTGTCGTCACCCTCGTGGCCATGGCCGCCGGTACACACCAGCGCCTGGCCGGCGGTGAAGATTCGCGGCCCGGTGGCCAAGCCGGCTTCAATCGCCTCACGCAACGCGAAGTCGGCGTGCGACTTCTCCGCGACACAGCGCACCGTCGTGACGCCGCTCATCAGCGTCCGCCGCGCACCGTCTGCCATGTACAGAGCCAGCGCGTGCGGGCCGAGGTCGCGGATCCGATCGCCGCCTGGGCCAGGCAGCGAGAGCGAGAAGTGGGTGTGCATATTCAGTAACCCGGCCATCAGGTGAGCGCCGCCGAGGTCGATCTGAGCGATGCCCGCGGGGGCAGTGGCGCGGACCTGTCCGGCCGCGCCGACCGCCTGGATGCGGCCGTCACGGATCCATACCGCGGCGTCCTGGATCGGGTCGTCGGCGACGCCGTCGACGACGACGCAGTGGTGGATGAGGGTGTCGCGCGTGTCGGGCATGCACAGGTTCTATCCCATCGAACGCTGTAATGCCAGAGCGAACGTCAGAACAGCCGAGGGGTCACCACCGACACCACTACCGTGACTTGGTCGGTGTCGTTGTGCAGACTGTGCGGGATCGACGACGTCAGGTGCAGGCTGTCGCCGGGCAGCAGCCGGTGGGTGGTGCCCTGCACGGTGAAGCACAACTCGCCGCGCACCACGAATGCGAACTCCTCGCCGGCGTGTGCCTCCAACTCGCCGACGACCCCGCCTGGGGCGATCTCCACCAGCATCGGTTCCAGCAGCAGGCCAGGTGCCCGGCGGGACAACATCCGGTAGGTGCGCAGCCCCGATACGTACTGCGAGGTGTGCTCTCCGCTGCCCCTGACCAAGGTGAACTGCCCGGCCGGTGCCGACCACTGACGAGCCGAGACAGCCTCCGCCGCAGCGGAACTGCTCGCGGCTGACCCGGCTGCGGCGCCGTCCAGGATGCCGGGATCAAAGCACTCGGTGATGTCGTGACCGAGTTCCTCGGCCAGATCCCGCAGATTCGTCAGGCCGATCGAGGTCAGCCCGCGTTCCAGCTGCGACAGGAAGCCGACCGACAGGCCGCTGCGCTCGGCCAACTGGCGCAGCGACAGCCCTTGCTGTGCACGGAAAGTGCGGATGTGCCGGCCAATCACCTCGGACAGGTCGGCGGAGCCGCCGGCCCGCGCCTCTCGGCCGTCACCGGCCAGTGTCGCTGGGCCGTCACCGGCCGGTGCCCCGGTGCCACCGCTAGTCGGGTCGCTCGGATCGGCAACTGCGACTCCGGCACTCCGCGCGGCCATCGAAACCGCGCTGCCTTTGGGAACCGCGCTGCCTTTAGGGACCGCGCTGTCGTTGGAAACCACGCTGCCCTTGCGCCGCGCGGTCGCCGGAGTGGGGGCCATCTGATAGATCCTTCCGGTACGGCCCCGGCCGGGGCTACTGTTCGATGTCACCATAGGGCTGCCGTTCGATGCTGCTACATTGCGTCGGAATCGACACTATCGCCCGACAGGACCCGGTTACCCGAAGGCGGCGCCATGGACACAGACAGCGTGCACATAGACAACGTGCACATAGACAACGTGCAGATCGACAGCGTGCACACCGATACTCAAGCGACTCAGCCCGCCGTCCCTCGCGAGATCGACGGCTTCTTGCAGGCGTTGGAGACGACGCCGCCGGATGCCGTCACCGCCTGCCGTGGCTGGACCACCCACGAGATCATCGCCCACCTCACCTCCGGCGCCGACGCGTTCGCCAACCAGGTGGAGGCCCACCTGGAGGGCAGGGAAGTACCCGAGTTCGGCGCCTGGCAGGTGCGCGAGACGCCGTACCGCGCGATGGACGATGCTGCGCTCCGGCGCCGGCTGGAGACATCCGAGAAGCGCATGACGGCGGCCTTCCACGCGGCGCTTGCCGACGACCCGGCGGCGCAGGCGGCGGATGTCGGCTGGGGGCTGCCGATGGCCGAGCTGGTCAAGCACATGCGACAGGAGTATGCGATTCACCGCTGGGACCTGGTCGGCGACGACGAGCTGGGGATGTCCTTGCTGGCTCAACAGGACCTGCTGACCCATTCGGTGCAGTTGCTCGGTGATGGCCTGCTGGCAGTGGGGTTGGCCCGCGATCCGATGCCGGGCGAGCCGCTTACCGTGCGGCTCCGCTGCGCGGGCCTGCCCGACTTGGTGGTCGACGTGCAGGGTGGCGAGGGGACGCTGTCATTGAGTGACCCGATCGACGCGCCAGAGGTGATCGAGACAGATTCTGCCGCACGGCTGATCATCCTGTGGGGTCGCCGGCCGGCTGACGGTCGAAGGGTGCGCAGCACCCTTGCCCCGGAACGGCTGATGCGTCTGCAGACGCTGCTCGCCGGGTACTGACCGGCATGCCAGAGCCCGTGACGGAGCCACTGCACCCCTACGTCCAGTTCGCCTTCGATGCCGATCCGATCCTGGCGTCAAGCAGCGGGCACTACGAGAACTGGTCTGCGTTGGGCGATATCGGGCCAGATGCGGTCGCCGAACAGCAGCGAGTCCGCCGGCACATGCTGGCCGTGGCCGAGCGCAGTCCGCAAGCTACGGCCGGCACCACCGAATGGTTGGACCGGCAGGTACTGCTCACCGAACTGCGGACCGCGGTGCGCAGGGACGAGGAGGTGCGGGTCCTGCAGCGTGCGCCATATTTCTACGTCGAACGACTGGGCGAGGCGTTGTCGGTGCCGATGGGTTCGGTGTCGATGGGTTCGGTGCCGGCGTCGGCCGCACCCGGCGACCCGGCGGCCGGCGAGGCGCTGCTGGGCCGGCTCCGCGGCGTCCCGCAGTACCTGGAACAGGCGGCGGCGAACCTCACCGACGACACCCCGCAGCTCTGGGCCGAGATGGGCGTGGCGGCCGGGCGAGGACTCGGCGACTTCCTGGCTGTCGCAGTCCCCGGATACGCCGGCGCGCTGCCTGCCAAGTTGGCCGCAGATATCGGCGCCGCGGCGGACGGGGCAGCCACCGCGGTGGCCGGGTTCGTGGAATTTGTCAGCGGCCTGGCCGCCCGGGCTTGCGGAACCTGGGTGGCCGGCCGCGAGCATGTCGACTTCCTGCTGCACACCTTCCACCACCTGGGCCTGAACGCGGCTGAACTCGCCGAGCACGGTCGCCAGCTGGCCGCCGCCGATGAAGTTGCGCTGGTGGACTTCGCCGCGACGCTGGACCGGGACACGCCCTGGCAGCGGCAGATCGGCCGGATCAAGGACTGGCATCCCGAGCCGGAGCACTACCTGGACAGCTACGGCGCCGCGATGCGGAATGTTGTGGCGCACACCAGGGCATCCAACCTGGTCGGGCTGCCCGACGGTGAGGTCTGCGTGATGGACTGGGTACCGGAATACCAGCGGGAGGGGCTGCCGCTCGGCATGATGGCGACGACGCCGCCCTACGCGCCTGGCCTGCGCAGCGAGTTCCTGATCACGCCCGGCGACCCAGCGGCTTCCCCGGACCGCAGGCTGCAGCACATGAGGGACAACTGCTACGTGTTCGCTGCATCCATCGCCGGCCACGAGACCTACCCGGGGCACCACCTGCAGCAGGTGCACCACAAACTCGGCACGCCGCGATCCTCGATCCGCCGGTATTTCACCAGCCCGCAGTTCGTCGAGGGCTGGGGCCTGTACGTGGAGGACCTGCTGGAGGAAACCGGTTTCATGACTGACGACCAAGTCCGACTGTTCAAGCGCCGCAATGCGTTGTGGCGAGCGCTGCGGATCGTCATCGACGCGGGGTTGCACTGCGGGACGCTGAGCGTCCAGCAGGCGGTCGAGATGCTGCAGCTGCGCGCCGGCATGGACCACCACATGGCGGCCGGTGAGGTCCGCCGGTACACCCGCCACGACAACCCCACCTACCCGTCCTCCTATGCGATCGGCCGTGACGAGCTCCACCGGGTCAGGGATTCCTGGCAGCAACGGGCCGGCAGCGGGTACAGCCATCGGGAGTTCCACGACGCGTTGCTGTCCTTCGGCTCTGCACCGGTGGCCCTGGTCGGCCGGATGCTCGCCGACATCACACCGACGGGCTCGGCGAGGGTCGGTGCGGTGCTGGCCAGCGAGGCGCCGACCGCCCGGCCGGAGTAGTGCGGGGTCGGATCGGCGCGAACCGTTACTCGCCTGTGATCGGCCCGGTCATTGACGCAGCCCGGCGGACCGTGTTTAGTAGCAGCAAAGCTAGTTCGATCCCACTAGACAGCTCGGCTGGACAGCCTGCAGGGCGCGCCCCGCAGTCCACATGCCCCACAGTCCACATGCCCCGCAGTCGGCGGACACCGCACCTCGCGGTCCACCCGCTCAACGCAGCAGGCCGGCTGGCCATCGCTGCGCGGTGAAAGGAGCACTCTTATGGCAGGTTCCGCCTCTCGCAGGATCGTCAGCGCCTTGTCCGTCCTGGTGGTCGTCGCGGGTGGGCTGACCGCCTGCGGCAGTGACTCGCAGGACAGCGGTTCGAGCGCGGCAACCCTCACTGTCGACACCACCTTCGTGGTGAAGACCCTGGACCCCGGGCAGGTGTATGAGCCCACCGGGAACGTAATCGTGCACGCCCTGTACGACACGCTGGTCACGTTTGACGGGGCCGACATCTCCAAGCCGGTTGGCGACCTGGCCGAGTCCTACACGGCCTCACCGGATGCCAAGACCTTCACCTTCAAGCTCCGCAGCGGCGCGGTGTTCTCCGATGGCACCCCGATCACCTCGGCAGATGTGGTCTTCAGCCTGAACCGGCTGAAGAACCTCAAGGGGAGCGCCGCCGCCATCGTCAAGAACCTCACGGTCAGCGCACCGGACGCCCAGACAGCGGTGGTCACCAGTTCGATTGCCGATCCGAGCGTGCCGGTGATGCTCAGTATGCCGCCTGCCGGGATCCTGAACTCCAAGGTAGCCAAGGACAACGGCGGGATCGACGGCGAGGACGCCGCCTCCGGCGACAAGCTGACCAGCTACCTGAACAGCACTGCCGCCGGCAGTGGCCCGTACGTCATCGAGTCCTTCGACGCGGCGTCCCGGATCGTGCTGAAGGCCAACCCCAAGTACTGGGGCACCAAGCCGGCATTCGGCCGGGTGGTTTTCCAGAACATGGACGTGCAGAACCAGAAGTTGACCATCTCCAAGAAGCCGACGGCCGAAATAGCGCTTGACCTGTCCGGCAGCTCGCTGGACGGGCTGCCGTCCGACCTGCAGCAGACCAGCAGCCCGAATACCTACTACCAGCTCCGGCTGGACGCCGACCCCGCGGTCAGCGAGGTCTCGTCGAATCCCGACTTCGTGGCGGCCATGCGGGCCGCGATGGACTACCAGGGGATCGCCGCGCTGTTCGGCACCGGTGGCGAGCCGGCCGCCGGGGTGGTCCCCGGGGCGTACGCCGGAGCGCTGCCCGCCTCCGAAGCGCAGAAGCAGGATCTGGACGCCGCCAAGGCGCTGCTGGCGAAGTCCGGGCTGAAGGATTCGTCGATCAAGCTGCTGTACCCGGCGCTCACCTTCGGCGGGGTCGACCTGGGCACGATCGCCGCGAAGGTGCAGAGCGACGCCGCGAAGGCCGGCATCAAGATCGAGCTCGACCCGGCGCCGATCGCATCGTTTCTGGACCAGCGCAAGGCCGGGAAGGTTGCGATGAGCTTCAGCCCACAGCTGTTGGACTACCCGGTTGCTGCCTCGATTGTCGCGGATCTGATGCCAGGTGGATCGACTGCGGAGGCGGCCGGCTGGACCGCGGAGCGGGCGGACAAGGCAACCGTCGCGGCCGCTAACAAGGTGCTGGCTGAACTCGATCCGGCCGCTCAGGTCACCGCGTTGCAGGACTGGCAGCGGCTGATGAACAAGAACGGGCCGTACATCACCTTGGCATATAACTCCGGTGTGCTTGTCGCATCACCGGATCTGAAAAATGCCACCTATACCGCAGCCGGCTGGACGGTGGACGTCGCCGATATCGGGCGCCGTTGACCGGGTCGGCTGCGCCACCGGACGGGGCCGGCCCCCCCCTGGCCCCGTCCGGTGGACCTACCGGCAGTTCCAGCGAGGCCGGCCGTAGGGCCGCCCGCCGAACCCTCGCCCGGTTCCTCGGCCGCAAGCTGCTGATCACGGTCTTCCTGCTGTTCGGCGTGACGATCGTGACCTTTCTGCTGATTCAGCTGGTGCCGGGCGATCCGACCACTACCAACCTGTCGGAGACCGCACAGAAGGACCCCGAGGTGGTCGCCGCGTTCCGCGCCCGGTGGGGCCTGGACAAACCGCTGATCGTGCAGTACTTCACCTACCTGGGCAATGTGTTGCACGGGGATCTCGGGATCTCCCAGAGCACCGGCAACTCGGTGCTGTCCGACCTGGGCAAGTACGTGCCGGCCACGCTGGAGCTGGCCATTCCGGCGATGGCGCTGTCGCTGGTGATCAGCGTCGCGGTCGGCATGTGGGCGGCGGTGCGCAAGGACAAGGCGGCCGACCACACCATCCGCGCCGGCGCCCTGATAGGGCTGTCGACACCATCGTTCTGGCTGGCCATCGTCGTCCTGTACGTGTTCTTCTACCTGCTCGGCATCGCGCCGAACGGCTCGCGACTCAGCGCCAAGTTCACCCCGCCGCGGCACATCACCGGCATGTACACGGTCGACGCGCTGCTCACCGGCCGACCGGTGGTCTTCTGGGATGCGGTGTGGCACTTGGCCCTTCCGGTGCTGGTACTGACCAGTTTGACGGTGGCCGCGCTGATCCGGTTCGTGCGCTCGGCGATGCTGGAGGTGCTGGACCAGGACTACATCAAGGCCGCCCACGCCAAGGGCCTGCCGCGGCGGATCGTGTTGCGCCGTCACGTGTTGCGAGCCGGGCTGGTGCAGGTAGTGACCGTCAGCGGGCTGGCGTTCGCCTCGCTGCTTTCCGGCACTGTGCTGATCGAACAGATCTACAGCTGGCCGGGCATCGGGCAGTATGCCTATCGCGCCGCCGTCAATCTGGACCTGCCGGCGATCATGGGCGTCGGGCTTTTCGTGGCGTTGGTGTACACGCTGGTGAACCTGCTGATCGACCTCCTGTACGGGGTCATTGATCCCCGGATCCGGATCTCATGAGCGGCGACATGGTGACCGAAGGCCTGCCCGGCCCCGACCGCATCGACGATCCGAAGGCGGCGTCTGCGCTGGCCCCGCGGCGCTGGCTCGGGCTGCGCCGCGGCCGTCCGGTGGAACCGGGCGCTCCGGCCGGTCGGCGCCACGCCGGCGGGTTGACCATTGCTGCCATTGCCATCCTGGTGCTGTGGGTGGTGCTGGCGATCGGTGCCCCGGCGATCGCCCCCTACGACCCGCTGGCACAGACCGGCCCGTACTTCTCGCCGCCCTCCGGCGCGCATTGGTTCGGCACCGATCAACTTGGCAGGGACATCTTGAGCCGCATCATCTTCGGCGCCAGGCTGTCGCTGCCGCTGGCCGTGGTGATTGTCGCGCTGGCGCTCGCGATCGGCGGTGGGCTCGGGCTGCTGGCCGGCTACATCGGACGCGGCGTCGACGAGGTACTGATGCGGCTGACCGACCTGGTATTCGCCTTCCCGCAGATCATCCTGGCGATGGCGGTGTCCGCGGCGTTCGGGCCGAGCGCGCGGAACGCGGTGCTCGCCCTGGTGGTGGTGTCCTGGCCGATCTACGCGCGGGTGGTGCGCAGTGCCGTGCTGTCCATCCGCAGCTCCGACTTCCTGCACGCCTCGCGGATGCTCGGTGTCGGCCCGTGGCAAGCACTTCGTCGCGACGTGGTGCCCAACAGCGTCGGCCCGTCGGTGGTGCTGGCCAGCCTGGAACTGGGAAACGCGGTGCTGCTGCTGGCCTCGCTGTCCTTCCTCGGTCTGGGGCCGCGGCCCCCGGCACCGGAATGGGGCGCGATGATCGCGGCCGGTTCGACCGATCTGTCCAAGTGGTGGGTGAGCATCCTGCCTGGGATAGCCATCTTGTCGGTGGTGTTGGCGTTCAACCTGCTCGGTGACGCGGTGCGGGACTGGCTCGACCCCCGCACCAGGCAGGCCGGACGATGACGAGTCCCGAAGCGCTACTTCAGGTAACGGATCTGGTGGTGACGCTGTCCACGCCGGCCGGGCGGGTGGAGGTGATCAGGAACCTGGGTCTGCAGGTGGCCGCCGGTGAGATCGCCGGCATCGCCGGGGAGAGCGGATCGGGCAAGAGCCTGACCGCGCTCACGCTGCTGAACCTGCTTCCGCCGGAGGCCACCGTCACCGGCTCGATCCGATTCGACGGCCGCGAACTGCTCGGCCTGGACGAGCGGGAGTGGCAGCAGGTCCGTGGCTCGGAGATCTCTTTGGTATTTCAGGATTCCAGTGCCGCTCTGCACCCGATGCTCACCGTCGGCAGACAACTCACCGAGCACATGCGCACCGGCCTCGGGATCAACGCACCGGCTGCCCGGGCCAGAGCAGTTGAACTGTTGGACCAGGTCCGCATCCCGCAGCCGGAACGTGCCCTGAAGTCCTACCCGCACCAATTCTCCGGCGGCATGCGGCAGCGGATCGCCATCGCCATCGCGCTGGCCTGCCGACCCAGGCTGCTCATCGCCGACGAGCCGACCACTGCCCTTGACGTCACAGTGCAGGCGGGAATCCTTGCGCTGCTGGACGAGTTGCGCCGAGATACCGGCCTGGCTGTGCTGTTCATCACCCACGACCTCGGCGTGCTCAGCGCGCTGACCCAGCAGGCGTACCTGTTCTACGCCGGCCGGGTGATGGAGAGTGGTTCCACCGGAGAAGTTCTCACCGCGCCGGCCCATCCTTACACCGCCGCCCTGCTCGGGGCCCGTCCGCACGGCTTGGGTGCAGTGCACACCCTGCGGGCCATTCCCGGCGTTCCGGTGCTGCCGGGGCAGGCCCCTCCGGGTTGCCCGTTCGAACCACGATGCGCCTTCGCCGAGCCGAGGTGCAGTCTGGCGGTGCCGCCAAGGGTGGACATCGGAAACGGCCGCACACTGGCCTGCGTGGTAGCCCCCGACCTGTCGGGAGGGTCCCGGTGAGCCTGCTCAGCGTCGAGAACGTGAAGGTCGAGTTCCGTTCGGCTGCCCGCGGTGTGGTGCGCGCGGTGTCCGGGGTGGACCTGACCGTCGAAGCCGGCGAGGTGGTCGGGCTGGTGGGCGAGTCGGGGTGTGGGAAGTCGTCATTGGCGCGGGTAGTGGCCGGTCTGGGTGCGCCCACCGGCGGCCGCATCCTGTTCCAGGGCCAGCCGGTGGTCCCGGTCCGCTGGCGCCGCCGGCCGACCGAGCAGACCCGGCTGCAGATGATCTTCCAGGACCCGTACGGGTCGCTGAACCCGCGGCGCACCATCGGATCGCAGATCCTGGACGGCATCGCGGCCACCGTCACCGGGGCGGACCGGGGCCGCAGGGTGGCCGATCTGCTGGACCGGGTGGGGATGGCGCAGCGCGCCAGGGACCGCTACCCGCACCAGTTCTCCGGTGGGCAGCGGCAGCGGTTGGCGATTGCCAGGGCGTTGGCCGGGGACCCGAAGTTGATCATCGCCGATGAGCCGGTGACCGCACTGGACGCCTCGGCGCAGGCCCAGGTGGTGACGCTGTTGCTGTCTCTGGTCCGGGATCTGGACATGGGTCTGCTGTTCATCTCTCACGACCTCGCGCTGGTGCACGAGATCGCCGACCGCACCGCGGTGATGTATCTCGGGCGGATCGTCGAGTCGGCGCCGACCCGTCAGTTGATGGCACACCCGAGGCACCCGTACACGCAGGCGCTGATCGGGGCCATCCCGAAGATCTCCGCCACCGGTCGGTTGCCGGTGCCGTTGCTGGGCGAGGTTCCGGACGGGGCGAACGTGCCGACCGGGTGCGCCTTCCGGCCGCGTTGCGGCTACGCCCGGCAGCAGTGCCTGGTCGAGCCGGTGCTTCGACAGACCATGGACACGCTGGTGGCCTGCTGGCGAGCCGAGGAGATAGCAGCCGAGGGGGTGGGGGCATGACGGGACGGCAGCCGCAGCTGACACTGGCCGTGCAGACCGACAAATCGACCGAGGCCTACCGGCAGATCGCAATAGCCGCAGAGGACCTCGGATTCGATGGGCTGAGCGCTTTCGCGGACCTCGGCTATCAGCCGCCGCTGCCCGCGTTGCTGACCGCGGCCGCGGTGACGCACCGCCTTCGGCTAGGCCCGGCCTGCTTGAGCCCGACGCTGCTGCACCCGGTGGAGATCGCCGGTCAGATCGCCGCGCTCGACGAGGCCTCCGGCGGGCGCGCTTATCTGGGATTGGCTCGCGGTGCGTGGCTGGGACAGATCGGTGTCGCGTCCCACGGTGGCCTGGCCAGGTTCGCCGAGTCGATCCGGCTGATCAATGCGCTGCTGGCGGGCGACGAAAGCGGCTTCGCCGGACACTATTTCACGATCGAGCCGGGCTTCCGGCTGCGGTATCCACTGCCCGTGCGGCGGCCCGACCTGCTCCTGGGGGTATGGGGGCCGCGAGGTGCTGCGCTGGCCGGCAGATACGCCGACGAGGTGAAACTCGGCGGTTCGGCGAACCCTGACATGGTGGCCCTGATGGTCTCCCGGCTGGCCGCGGCGTCGGTGGCCGCCGGACGGCCCCCCGACGGGGTCGGTGTGGTGGCCGGTGCGGTCACTGTGGTCGACCACGACCGGGAAGCGGCCAGGTGCCGGGCAAGGACCGAGGTGGCGATGTACCTGGACGTGGTGGCGCCGCTTGACCCGACCGTGCGGGTGGAGCCAGCGGTGTTGGCGCGCATCCGTGAACTGCTCGCTCGCGGCGAACACGAGCGCGCCGGTGCGTTGATCCCCGACCAGATGCTCGACCTGTTCTGCCTGGCCGGAACGCCGGACGACATCGTCGAGCGGGTAGTGGCGCTGGCCGAGGCGGGCGCCACCAGGATCGAGTTCGGAACCCCGCACGGGCTGGACGACCTGGGCGGCATCAAGTTGCTCGGCGCCGAGGTACTGCCCGCGGTCAGGGCGGCCATCGAGGGTGGGACGGGGAGACCGACGTGAGCGGGGGCGAGGGGGTCGGCGAGGGCGGAACGACCGACGCCGTCGGGCAGCCGCGGGATGGCGACGCGGGTGGCCGGGCAGGTCACGGCGTGGGTGCGCAGTCGAGCGCTGCGGTGGCCGACCGGTACCTGGAGCGTCGGTCCGCCGTCGATCCGGACGCAGCGGCCGCGCTCGGTCGCCGGGTCGATTGCGCAGTCCCGGACCTGAGCCCGGACGGGTTCGCCGCCCGATACGAGGTCGAGGCCGGCGCTCTCGCCGACCTCGGCCCCGTGGCCGCCGATGTTCTCGGCGCCGCATTGCGGGAGCGACTGCTCGCCGAGGTCGCGCTGTACGACTGTGGTTTCACCACCAGTCTGCTGGCTCCGCTGGCCACCCCGGTGCATCGGCTGCGGGAGATTTTCGACGACCTGCCCCGCGACAGCGACGAGGACTGGCAGCGGATCGCCACCCACCTCGAGGCCGCGGCCAGCGGCTTCTCGGACTACGCCACCACATTGCGGGACTCCGCGCAGCGCGGCAACAGGTTCGCCGCGCGCCAGGTCCGGGTGGTTGCCGACCAGTGCGCCTCCTGGATCGACCCGGCCGGCACCGACTTCTATCGGCGGCTGGCCGGTTCCTACCAGGGGAGACCCGAACTGGCCGGTCGGCTGCTGCTGGCCGCCGACGAGGTCAGCCGGTCCGCCGGTGAGTTCGTCACCTTCCTACGCACCGACCTGGCGCCACTCGCGGCCGCGCCGGACGCCGTTGGCGAGCAGCTCTATCGGACCACATCGCGGGCGTTCCTCGGTGCCGCAGTCGACCCGGCCGAACTGTATGAGTACGGGTGGGACGAGCTGCGCCGGCTCACCGGGCTGGCCACCGGACTGGGCCGGCGACTGACCGGCGAGCGCGACCTCGGTGCCGCCCGCGAAGCACTCGATCGCCGTCCCGGCGCCCGGATCGGTGTGGGAGAGCTGGTGGGCTGGTTGCAATCCCGGCTCGACGCGCTGATCGCGGAATTGGGCGATGCCCATTTCGACATCCCCTCGGCCACCGCGGCAGTCGAGGCCAGGCTGGTGACCGCCGGTTCCGGCGTCATGTACTACTCCCCGGCAGACCCGGCGCTCACCCGACCCGGCCGGGTGTGGTGGTCGGTGCCACCCGGCACCGACTCGGTGGCCACCTGGCGGGAGGCCAGCACCGTGCACCACGAGGGGCTGCCCGGCCACCACCTGCAGTTCGCCGTGACCACCGGAATAGCCGACCTGCACCCTTGGCAGCGGTACCTGTGCCACGTACACGGCTACGCCGAGGGCTGGGCGCACTATGCCGAACAGCTGGCCGTCGACCTCGGCCTGCTACACGGCGATGACGAGCTGCTCGGCGTCTACGGGGCCCAACTGTGGCGTGCCGCGCGAATCGTCATCGACATCGGCCTGCACCTTGGCTACCCGGTGCAGGCCGGCACCGGGCTCACCGACGAGACGGCATGGGAGCCAGACATGGCGGCGCGCTTCCTATCCGACGTGGCCGGGGTGGATCCGGCCACTGCCGCGTGGGAGGTCGACAGGTACCTGGGGTGGCCGGGGCAGGCGCTGGCGTTCAAGGTCGGTGCCCGGCTGTGGGATGCCGCCCGCGCCGACCGGCAACGCGCGCTCGGCGCGGCGTTCACGCTGAAGGGTTTCCACATGACGGCACTGCGGCTGGGCCCGATGGGGCTCGACCCGCTGCGCGCGGCGCTGGCCGGGACCGGGGTATGACGGAGCGGGTCCGGGAAACGGACGGCGAGGTTGTCGAAGCGGTGCAGGCGATGTACGGCGCCTATGGCAACCGGGCGGCTTTCGACGCGCACCTGCACCCCGAGGTCACCATCTGGGAGAGCGACCAGCCGGGTGAACCGATCGGGTTGCCCGAGCTGGATGCCCTGAGGGACAACCGATCGGCAGCGTCTACCGGGCCACTCCCGGTGCTGTCGGTGCACGGCGTGCTGGTCGACCGATGGGGCACCGACGCGGCAGTGGCCCGGTACTTGCTGCGAGCCGAGACGCCGGACGGCACCATGGCGTTCCGGGTCAGCGACGTGTTCACCGGCGGGCCGGGCGGCTGGCGAATTGTGCACCACCACGCCGAACAGCTCGACCGACCCGCCGACGGTCATCGTGGTGAACTCGGCGCCGGTCCTACAGCAGTAGAAGGCTGACCGCAGTGCTGGGTGATCGTCTGCGCGAGCTGCGGCTGCGCCACGGACTGACGCTGCGCGGCCTTGCCGCCGCCGCCGAGGTCTCGCCCGGTCTGCTCAGCCAGCTGGAGAACGGCGTCACCGACCCGAGCCTTGCCACCCTGCGCAAACTCGCCACCGTCTTCCAGGCGGAAGTGGCTACCTTGTTCTCCGAGCCGAATGCGCCGCTGGTGCACCTGTCCCGGCCGGGGGAGCGACCGTACCTGACCGCGCCGCAGGGCCAGATCAGCTATGAGCGGATCACCCCGGGTCGCGGCGATCTCGAGGTGCTGCGTGCGGTGATGGAACCGGGCGACGTGAGCGCGCCGGTCCGCCGCGGCCACGAGTCCACCGAGTGCGTGGTGGTGCTGCAGGGGGCAGTGGTGGTGGAGATCGCCGAGGACCGGCACCAGCTGGTCGCCGATGATGCTCTCACCTTCGACTCACGACTGGCGCACCGCTACTGCAACGAGAGCGAGGACCGTGCGGTGTTCCTGGTGGCCATCACGCCGCCGGTGCCCTGACGCGGCGCTATCCCCGACCGATGTAGGGCATCGCAGTGGCCATCACCGTCATGAACTGCACGTTCGCCTCCAGCGGCAGGCTCGCCATGTAGCCGACGGCCCTGGCCACGTCCACGACGTCCATGGTCGGCTCCGGGTGCTCAGAGGCGATGGGCTGCCGCCCGGCGTCGGGCCCGGATTTGGCAGCCGCGTTGCCGATGTCGATCTGCCCGCAGGCGATGCCGAAGTCGCGCCCGTCCAGCGAGAGCGACCGGGTCAGGCCGGTGATCGCGTGCTTGGTCGCGGTATAGCCCACCGAGTTCGCCCGTGGCACGTGCGCCGAGATGGACCCGTTGTTGATGATCCGGCCGCCCGATGGCTGCTGGGCCTTCATCATTCGGAACGCCTCCCGTGCGCACAGGAACGCGCCGGTCAAGTTCGTCGCGACCATGTCGTTCCAGTCGCCCAAGCTCAGCTCGTCGATGGGCGCACCAGCGGCGATCAGACCTGCATTGTTGAACAGCAGGTCGACCCGGCCGTACCGGCTCCTGGCCGCGGCGAACAGCGCGACGACTTGATGCTCGTCCCGGACATCGCAGTCGACGGCGATGGCGTCGCCGCCGGTGGCGAGGATCTCATCCCTGACGCCTGCCAGCTTGTCGGCTCGGCGGGCCGCGAGTACCACGCTGAACCCCTGGCCGGCGAGGACCTGTGCCGATGCTCTCCCGATCCCACTGCTCGCTCCGGTGACCACTGCGACAAATGTTGTCATGCGGGCATTGAACCAGCGGGCCGGCGGGTCGGCGAGCCCGGGTTGAAAGTCTAAACACAGTAGGCATTGACTCTAGACGCCGAGAGGTGCACTCTATGAGTAGAGCAGATCACTTCTACAAGGAGATTCGGATGACCGCAGCTGTCCTTCACCCATCCACCACGCACGATGTGCACGACGTGTGGCTGCGCGCCCGCAGCGACCCCGCGTTCGGCGCATTCTGGTTGCTGCGCATCGGCTTCGTCGCGCTGCCGCTGGTGTTCGGTATCGACAAGTTCACCAACGTGCTCACCGACTGGGCGGGCTACCTGGCGCCGTGGATCGTCTCGATCATCCCGATGTCGGCAGTGCACGCGATGTACGTGGTGGGCGTCATCGAGATCATCGCCGGGATCGCGGTTGCGATCAAACCCCGGTACGCCGCCTACATCGTCGCCGCCTGGCTGGCCGGCATCGTGATCGACCTGGTCAGCTACTCCGGATTCTATGACGTCGCGCTACGTGACTTCGGCCTGTTGCTCGCTGCCTTGACGTTGGCCCGGCTGGCCAGCGTTTACGACCCGGCCTGGCACCGGCACACAGCGCCAACCAGCAAGTAGGAGAACCGACAGGTTGCCGGCGGTGCGGCGCTCGGCCACACCGTCGGCAACAACTACCCATCGCGGCGGCGATCACGCCCGCAGCCGCATCTCATCGGCGCGGGCGGCGCGTCGATCGAAGGTAACGGTGTGCGTGCATCCGGCGACTCGGCCGAGTTTGGCGATGACGGCCTCGGCGAAGTCGAGGCCGTCGCCACTGGCTATGAGTGCCGCATTATCGTCATGCGGCCGACCGCGGATAGTCAACCGGTCAGCTGCATTGTTCGCATTCCACACTTTGCAAGCTTCACCCCAACCGCCGGAGTGGGCTCGATGTTTCGGTCTGCACCGCCGGTGGCGACGGGCGCCCGCATGCCGACTCAGCTGTCGCCGTCCAGGACGGCGCGCAGGGTCCGGGCAAATGCCTCGGGTTGGCCGGCATAGCCGTGCTCGCCGCCGACGAAACCGCCGTGGTGGCTGGGGAACATCGTCGGCTGTGGTCCGAGCAGATCGGCGGTGGCCTGCGCAGCGCGCGCAGGGAAGGTGCCGACGGACTCCTCACCCAGCGCTATCACGATTCGCGTCGGCGCCGTTGCCAGCGCGTCGATGTCGGGGCGGTACCCGCTGATCGCCCAGGCCCGGTCGGACAACACAGGATCATCACGGGAGCCGTCGTCGCCGGTCGGCATCCCGAACTGAGCTGGATCGGGGGCGGGCTGGGCGAAGTAGTCCGGCGAGTACTCGCCACGCCATGAGGTCATCGCGATGAACGCCGTCATGCCGGCGCCCCAGCCGCCCCCTTGGTAGGCGTCTCGGACGCCGGCCCGGACCCGGAAGGCCGCCTCCGCGTCCGGGACCAACGGAATCAGCGGCGGTTCGTGCGCCACCAGCGTGGTCACGTCGGTGGGGTAAGCCGCCACCAGAGCGAGCGCCGTCACCGCCCCGCCGCTGCTGGCGAACATTTGCACCGGACCGGCGCCCAGCTCCTGGATGAGTGCGTGCACGTCCTCCGCCTGAACCGTTGGCGCGTAGTCGACCCGGCCGTCCTTGCGGGTGCTGCGGCCGATGCCGCGCGGATCGTAGGTGACCACCGTGCGATCGGGGAAGTATGACGCCAACGCGGCGAAGCCGCCGGCGTCCATCGGCTGGCCGATCATCAATAGCGGAGGGCGTCCGTCCGCTGTGGGAAGCGTGCCGTGCAGGTCGTAGGCGAGGTCGACCTCGGTGGTGGGCAGGATGTGGTTGGTCGTCATCGACGGTCTCCCTCGTTCATGGTTTTATCGGAGGGTACCGGCCTGTCGAGGAACCGCGGGACGTCGTGATCCCGCGGCAGCGCGCTCACCGGGGGATGGTCAGCCCACCGTCCACGGCCAGCGCGACACCGGTGATGTAGGAGGACTCCGGCGAGCAGAGCCATACTGCGGCGTTGGCCTGCTCGCCGGGCTCGGCGCCCCGGCCGAGGGGGATGCCGTCGATCACTGTCTGGAACTGCTCGGGCACTTCGACGGACCAGTGTTTCAGGGCGGTGGTCATGGTGGCGCCGGGGCAGATCGCATTGACCCTGATCCCGTCAGGCGCTCCTTCCACGGCGGCGGTCTTGGTCAGCCCGATCAGCCCCCACTTGCTGCTGACGTAGGGGGACAGACCCCAGCTGCCCGACAATCCCGCTGTAGAGGCGGTGTTGACGATCGCGCCGCCCTTTCCTTGGATTTTCATCTGGCGCATCTGGTGCTTCATCCCGTACATCGCACCGATCAGGTTGATGCCGAGGATGCGTACCCAGTCCGCGCCTTGCTGGTCGGTGATCGGCTTGGTCGCGGTCGAGACACCCGCGTTGTTGAAGGCGAAGTCCAGGGCGCCCCACAGCTCCACCACTGTGGAAACCAATGCCGCGACGTCGGTTTCGTCAGACGCGTTGGCGTGCAGGTACTCTGCAGCCCCGCTAGCTTCCCGGATCAGCCGAACCGTTTCCTGACCGGCATCGTCGTCCAGATCCGACACCAGTACTCGTGCTCCTGAGGCCGCGAACGCCAACGCACCGGATCGCCCGATCCCGTCGCCGGCCGCAGTGACCAGACCACACTTGCCGTCCATCGAAGCCATGATCTAACCTCCAGTGTCCCAGGCAGTGGCCCGACCGTATCAGCCGGACGTCGACTCAGGGCGGACCGCTGCCGGCTGCGCTTGGGGGACGGTCCGCAGGTCGGCAGAAGAAGTCGATAGCAGCTCACAGGAGTCGGGGTGACGAGCAGCGAGTGCGCGGTCGAAGGTCGCCAGCGCACCCCCGGGTCGGCTTGTCGCCAAGACGACGAGATAGGCGTCGGCCACCTGCCGATGTCCGTGCAGCGCGGTCAGTTCGAGCGTGCGGTAGCTGACGTCATCTGCCCAGAATGTGATCTCTGGCCGGTCGTGGATCGCACGGAGTGTGGCTGGGGCAATGCTCCGGTCTCGCCTTCGCGGAGGAGGAACCTCACCAGGGCGCCTTCCACGACCGGGCACAGTGCGATGTGGTCGACAGTTGACAACCAGCGGTGCGCGGCATCGTGGAAGGCGTGATCCCGAATCGCAATCGCAATCAGGACGTTGGCGTCGAGCAGGTAGATCCGGTCGGGGGTGGTCGCACGGTCCGTCACTCGTCGTCGTCCATCGACGCGACATCCTCTGCGGTGACCGGACGCCCCACTGAGACGGTGGAAAATCCGGTCACCGGATGCGGTACCGGCTGCTGTTCCGCATCGACTGCTGCCAGTCCTCGAATGGTGAGGTCGGCAAGTACTGCTGACAGGGACCGCCCGTCCGTTCGGCGATCTGACGAGCCTTATGACGCACCGCAGGCGGCAGGTCAACGGTGGTGCGCATGCCTGCATCATGTCCTGCATCACTCGATGATGCGAATCCCAGCGGCGTAGCACGCCCGCTTCTTCGAAGCGGTGGTCGTTGATCCGTGACACAGTGGCCGAACGACAGTTTCAACACAGGGTGCCGTGCGGGTGGTCGGCCGATTGCGGCTCGTCAGGCGCGCTGGTACCCGGGAATGACGGGGGTGGGCCATGCCACGGAGTCGCCGATGGCCATGGACGAGGTCAGCGAGGCTAGCCAGTTGGATCGTGGTCGGCGTGGCCGTCGGGGCACTCTTGGTCGGTTGTTCGGGGGCTGGATCGACTGGGGGCGAACGGCTGTCGACCTCCGCTGCCGTGATTGCCTCATCCACAGGTGACCAGCCTGGATTGCAATCGGCGCAGTCGGTTACGGGCATGTCGTCGGTGACCGGCAGCACCGATGCGCCCGCCATGTCACCAGGCCCGACGGGGAGCACAGCCACCGCCACGTCGACTTCGCCGAATCGGCAGCAGACCATCGAGCAGGTGGACCTCGGCTCGCTGTCTTACACCGTGGGTGACACCGGCCGGGTGACGCTGGTCAACGGCAAGAACATCGACCAGTACGGCCGCATCACCACGCTCGCCAACACCGTTTACTCCGATGCCGACGGCGACGGCTTCCCCGACGCCGCGGTGGAGATCGCGGTCACCGATGGCAACGGGTATGAGGCGTTGTGGTACATCGTGTTGTGGGACAAGACAACTCGACAGGCGGTGCAACTCGACGATCCGTTCGCCCGCACGTTCCGCTGCGGGGACGTGGTCGATACGGTCAGGCCGGCGCCGCGCGGCTTCACCGTTTCCGAGCACCGCACCGAGGGCGCGCTCGCCACCTGTGCCGATCAGCCGCCGGACGCCATCACCCGCACCGTCGGCGTCCGCGACGGTTGGCTCGCCGAGCTGGCCCCAGACAAGGGATACGGCGGCATCTGCCCGCACGCGATCGGCACTGACGGAAACCATGCACCGCCGCCCGACTTGCGGATCGCGCCGGATGAGAACTCTCCACGGATTGGTGACACGGCCAACGGCGCCTGGCTGCTGCTACCCCCGACCAACAGCAAGTACGCCGACAACCAGGAGTGGAAGCTGATGGGCTACTCGACCACCGGCACCACCGAGACCTGGTACTCCGCATGCGCGTGGATGCGCGACTGACCGCCTGCGGCGCCGGTGCGCGACTGACCGCCTGCGGTGCCGGTGCGCGACTGATCGCCTGCGGCGCCGGCGCCCGGCTCACCCCGCCTTGGTCCAGTCCCCGCAGTCCTGAACCCGAAGCGAGAACACCGACGATCCGATGTGCACAATGCAGTTGTTCACGCCAAGCCGTTGTTCACGCCAAACTGGCTGTCCGGTCCTCGTCTGTTCTCGTCTCGAAGCTGAATCCGGGGTTCCCGAGGGTTTGGGACTTGCCGACCGCGCCCATCGCTCCGTCATGTGCCTCGACGGAATTCTTGGTGCTTGAGCCAAGGTCCACGTCATCATCGGTGCTGGCTGCGCTCGTATCGAATCAGAGATTCTCAGACGCGCTCCAAGGCAAGGTTTCGGGGACTTCGGGAAGCCATCAGCGGGTCAAGCCTGTTGATCTGCTTGCGACAGAAGTCGGTGATCCGGGCCAGCTGACCCCCGCGATCGGGAATCGATTTCTGCTATGGGCTTGCGGATCGCGTCCACTCGGGCGGAGTCCCGCACTCTCGCCGCGCTCCGCGACACGCTCCTGCCCGCCCTCATGTCCGGCACACTCCGCGTCAAGGACGCCGAGAAGCAGGTCGAGGGGGTGGTGTAGATGCCCGGCCAGGGCCGTCATCCCGATCGGGGGTCGTTCCCGGCGACCCCTGGGCGGGTGAGCATGCCCGCCTGGTACCCCGAGCTGCTGGAGTCCGTCGCTGAGCGGGTCCCAACAGGCCAACGGCGCGCCCTGGCTGCAGTCAACACCGAGGTGATCGTCACGTACTGGGCCGTCGGCAACGACATCCTGGAACGTCAACAGCTGCTGGGTTGGGGGAGCAAGGTCATTGACCGGATGTCGATGAGTTCTTCTGCGACTTGCTCTTCTACCATCTCAAGCTGCGCCGCTATGTCGTCATCGAATTGGAGGCGGTCAAGTTCGAACCCGCCTTCCTCGGCCAGCTCGGCAGGTACATGGCCGCCGTCGACGACTTGCTCGCCCACCCGGACGACGAGGCCACCATCGGTCTGCTGCTGTGCAAGTCCAAGAACGACGTGGTCGCCGACATGCCCTGCGTAGTCAGGCGGCACCCATCGGCGTCGCCGAATGGACCACGGCGATCACCACCGCGCTGCCAGCGGACCTCACCTCGACCCTGCCGAGCATCGCCGACCTGGAAGCGGAACTGTCCGAGCTGGACGCCGAGCCGGATGCGCCCGAATCGAATCAATCGTGAACATCCGCAGGCACTCGGCCGGGCAGACGGACGGGCCGCCCGATTATGACTACCTTGCGTGGGCGGATGCCCGAGGCCGACTGGCAGGCGTTCGCCCTGGACGCCTTGGGCAGGCTGGCCGGGCGCACGGCGCAGGGCAACACTGGGAGCGTCGTGGGCTGGCGGGGAGACCAGTGCGGCCGGGTAATACACGTACATTACGCGTAACGTGTACGATACGTGTATGAGCAAGGTGCGGACGAACATCGAGATCGAGGACAGTTACGTTCAGACGGTCATGGACCGCTATGGCCTTCGGACCAAGACGGAGGCGGTGGACATGGCGTTGCGACATCTCGCCGGCCAACCGATGACGCGGGATGAGGCGCTCGCGATGCGAGGGGCACATGACATCGACGCAGTACCTGAGGACACCGCCCCGCGTGGCGCCGCATGATCTTGGCCGACACATCCGCGTGGATCGAGTACGACCGGGCAACCGGCAGCGGTGTCGACCGGCGCATGACGGAGTTGATCGCCTCCGAACTACCCCTAGCGGTCACCGAGCCAGTCCTGATGGAGGTGTTGGCCGGCGCGCGGACATCCGTACGCGAAGACGCCCTACGGCGACTCCTGCTGCGGTTTAATCTGTTGCGCTGCGACCCGATTACCGACTTCGAGGCTGCTGCGAATATCTATCGCCGCTGCCGAAAGAATGGTGTTACCCCGCGGGGGCTGCTCGACTGCCTGATCGCCGCGATCGCCTGGCGACACGGCGCAACGCTGCTCGCCTACGACGTTGACCTTGATCGGGTGGCGGCAGTGATCGGCCTCGACCTCGACCCAGCGTCCTTGCGCGCGTAGCGCCGTGCGGAGCGGCAGCCAGACCGTACAGCTCGTCGGGGTGATGTCTGACAAGCTTTACGAACAGGACATCAAGGCCCGGTTCTTCGAGGACGTGCGAGTCTGGATGGCCAAATACGACGCGGAGGCCCGCCGGGCGTCCGGCCAGGCCATTCCCGAGGATGTCGAGCGGCTGCTTCGCCGGCTGCTGGACGCCGCGGTGGAATCCGAAGGCGTGCTGGACATCTACGCCGCTGCCGGGATGCCGACGCCGCGGCTCAGCGACCTGAACGTGGAGTTCATCGCGGCGGCGAAGCAGGCCAAGCACCCGCACCTGGCTATCGAGGCCCTGCGCAAGCTCATCAGCGAGGAGAGCGCCCGCGCCACCGGACACAATGTGGTGCGCCGGCGGGCGTTCTGCGCCCGGCTGACCGAGGTGATGAACCGATACACCAACCAGCAGCTCACCTCCGCCGAAGTGATCGCCGAGCTGATCGAGATGGCCAAGGAAGTCGCCGCCGAAGCGGACAGAGGCCGTCGGTTCACCCCGCCGTTGACCTTTGATGAACTGGCCTTCTATGACGCGGTGTCGCAGAACGAGTCCGCGGTTTGGGAGCAGGGGGAGGGAGTGCCGGCGCAGATCGCCCGCGACCTGGTAAGCGTGATGCGCCGGGACATCCGCACCGACTGGACGGTCCGCGAGGACGTCAAGGCCAAGCTCCGTTCTCCCATCAAGCGCTTGCTGGTGAGGCACGGCTACCCACCGGACCAGCAGCCCGCCGCGATTAAGCTGATAATCGAGCAGATGGAAACCCTTGCAGGGGTGGTGGCCTGATGCGAACCTGGGCAAGGTGCACCGCCGAGACGGTCGGCGCTACCGCGGGTCGTCCCACCCGGCCGGGGCCATCCGTGTCTACTGCGGCCCCAGCGAAGACGCAGAGTCCAGTGCAATCCACGATGCAGGGCGGAAGTCGGCGCCCATCCAGTCGGCGTCGGCGCGGGCCGGGTCCGGGGTGCGGATGCCGGTGACGACTGCAGTGACTCCGGGGCGGCGTAGCGGGAACTGCAGCGCGGCAGCGGGGAGCTCGCCGTCGTGCTGCTGGCAGGCGCGGGAGCGTGCGAGCAGCGGCAGGGGTACCGGCCGGTAGTCGTGCGTGGCGTCGTCCCGCGGCCAGGCGCGGGCGAGCAGGCCGGAGTTGAACGGCGCAACAGCGAACCGCAACGTCGCGTTCGGCGCAGGCGTCGAGCAAGGGTTCCGCGCTATGGTCCAGCGGCGTCCACCGCCCGGCGATCATCACGGTGTCAACATCGGTTTCGATGACGACGCACAGCAAGGGCTGCCAGTTGTTCATTGCAGCTCCGACCGCGGTGACCATTCCTTGGTCGCGCAAGTCGATCAGCGCCGGGATGGTTTCGGTGATGGCCTGGTCGAGTTGGTCAGGCTCGTCGGGATCGTGGACCAACGCGATGTCAACCCGGTGCAGGTCCAGCCGGCGCAGGCTCGCTTCCAAGGACCGCCTAGCGCCGTCGCGGCTGTAATCGCCTGCTCGGGTGCAGGTGTCGGGGGCGTCGAACCGTTCGGCTCGGTCGCTGCCGGTGGAGTTCGGGTTGGTGACGAGCATCCGGCCGACCTTGGTGGAGATGACGTACTCGGTACGCGGGCGCCCGGACAGGGCGGCCTCGAAACGGCGCTCAGCCAGGCCGAGTCCATAGTGCGGCGCGGTATCGAAGTAGCGGATCCCGGCGGACCAGGCTTCGTCGGCGGCGGCGTGTGCGGCGTCGTCATGGACTGCGGTGTACAGGTTTCCGATCGGCGCGGTGCCGAACTCGAGTTCGCTTACGGAGAGGCCGGTTCGGCCCAGCTTCCGGCGGTTCACAGCCGGTACCAGTCGGCGGCGGTGGCCCGAACACATGCGCCCGCTCGTCCGGGGTCAGGCTCGTGGTGAGATCCCGGGTCGCGTCAAAGTCGCCGTCGTAGCTGTACGGTGTCGTCGAGGGCATGCGCGCCAGGTCCTGCCGGAGATCGGCGAAGGGGAATAACGACGCAGCGGCGGCAGGCCCAGATCGAATAGTTCGTTACCTTCGCCGCCGGAGGGTGCCCAGCACCGCCTGCCAAGCGGCGGCGTGCAGGCGGCGGTACTCCTGCTTCTTCTCCGGTCGCAGCCGGATCACCGCAGCGAACCGCCTCGACGTGCCGCCTCCGTGTCGCTGGGTGATGGACGGCGAGCGTTCATTGGATTCGGCTGTCACTGGGTGCAGGCCAGCACGGCTACCGTTTGAGCGCGCAGCGCCTGCGGCACTGCCATCCGATCGGTGACGGGCACAGGCGCGTCGTCCGCGCCGAGCCAGCGTGCGGAGCGACCTGCTAGCTCGGAAGGCGGCTCGAGCCAGCCTGTCTCGGGTCGAAGGGCGTGGACGTACACGACGACACCATCAGCGGTGAAGGACAGCGGTGCCGCCCCGCCCTGGTGCGCTCGCAGCCATGGCCGGGTGCCGTAGATGGCCTGCCCATTCACTGCGAGCCAGGAGCCGAGTGCCCGCAGCGCGACCGCTTGAACCTCGGGGATGCTGCCGTCGGCGCGGGGGCCGACGTTGATCAGCAGGTTGCCGTTCTTGCTTGTCGCATCCACCAGGAAGCGAACGAGATCCGCGCCGCTGAGGCAATGTTCGGGTCCTTCGTTCTGGTTGTAGCCGAACGAGTAGCCAATGCCGCGAGTGGCTTCCCATGGCGTGGGCAGGATTGTGGTGACGTCGGTGTACTCGCGGGTGAGGAAGCCGTGGTGCGGGGCGCCCCACCGATCGTTCACCACGCCATCCGGCACCGAAGCGTAGTAGTGGTCGAACAGCGTTGCCAGGCCGCCGGAACCGGATCCCTTCCCGGCGGCGGGCCATTCGATGTCGTTCCACAGCAGGTCGGGGCCGAATCTGTCGATCAACTCGGTCACCTGCGCCGCCGCGTAGCCAGCGAAGTGAACATCGTTTCGGCGCAGGCGAAACAGGTCCGCGTCCGAGTCGATCGGCGGAAAGTCGCTGACGTGCCAGTCCAGCGCGCCGGAGTAGTAGGCGCCGAACCGGAGCCCCGCGGCGCGGGCGGCGTCGTGCAGTTCGCGGATCAAATCCCGGCGCGGGCCACGTTGGACGGAGTTGAATGCGGTGGTTCCGGTGTCCCACAGGCAGAACCCGTCGTGATGCTTGGTCACCGGGACGACGTAGCGAGCACCGGATTCGACGACGATGTGTTGAAGGAATTCGTCGGCGCGGAATTGTTCGGCGCGCCAGTGCTCGGCGAGGTCTTCGTAGCTGGTGCCGACACCATAGGTCTGCTGATGCCAGTCCATGGTCGGACTTCCGGCAATCCGTAGGGTGTTCGCGTACCAGGCCGCGTCCCCGTGGTAGCGGTAGGCGTCTTCGACCGGCACCGACCCGAGTGGGTGGGGAATCGACCAACCCGGCACCGAGAACAAGCCCCAGTGCACGAAGATTCCCAGCTTCGCGTCCCGGTACCAGTCGGGGACCGCACGGTCGGGGTACCGCGGCCCTCCATCTGGAAGGCTGGGGCCGGTCCTGGACTCGAAGTTCATGTTGCTGCCTCTCCCGTCTCCATTGGCGTCGGGAACCCAGTTGTTCGGTGGAACTCTGCGTGCAGTTCGGCGGCCTCGCCGCCAGCGGTCCGCCACAGGTTACTGGCCTCGGCCGGGTCGGTCGCCAGGTCGTAGAGTTGACCCCCCGGGGAGTCGGGCGCGCAGGAAACTCCAACCGGGTCACTGAATCCGCCGGATCCGCTGCCGTAGATTGCCTTGCGCGAGCGCCGTCGCAGGGCCAGGGTGCCGTCGAATGCCTGCTGGCCGAGGATCCTGCCGTCGGCGATGGTCCGATCCTGACGCGGCGATCCGCCATCGAGGATGCCGGTGATGTCCACGCCATCCACCGTCGGATCGCCCAATGATGGACCGTGTGCAAGGCGGGCGAGACTGGGAAACAGGTCCAACAAGGAGACTGTCGCCGCGCTGACTGCCTGTCCAATGCCGGGGCCGGCGATAATGAGCGGAACCCGGTGCCCGCCCTCCCACGCATCAGCCTTTTGCCCGCGCCACTGCCCGTTGGGGCGATGTTCCACCACGTCGCCGTCCTCGGGGAAGCAGGTCGGTGCGCCGTTGTCGCTGGTGAAGGCGATGACCGTGTTGTCCAACTGGCCGATTGAGCGCAAGGTGGCGATCAACTCTCCGATCATCCAGTCCACCAGGCACACCGCGTCGCCGCGAGCACCGGCCCGGGACACCCCGTTCACGAACGTCGGCGGCACGCAGGGCCGGTGGGGCGCGGCCGACGCGATGTAGGCGAAGAACGGCTCACCGGCGTTCGAGCATTTCTCGATCCACCGGCCCGCGGCCTGGGTGAACGTCGGGTCCACCCGATCGTCCTGCCAGCCTGCGACCTGCAGCCCGGGGCGTTGTGATGTAATCAACGGCGCCTTTTCACGATCCGGGATGCCGACCGTGTGATCCTGGTCCAGGAAGCAGTACGGCGGCATGTCCAGCGAACCGGCGATACCGAAGAATCGTTCGAAGCCGTGGGCGAGTGGCCCGTCGGTGAACGGAGTCCCGTAGTCGATGTCCCGCCCGTCGGCCTGCATGTCGGGTTGGAATGGTCCTGGTTGGAAGGCCGATCGGCGACCGCCCTGACGATCGGTCCAGCCCAGGCCGAGGTGCCACTTGCCGAAGGCGCCGGTGCGGTAACCGAAGTCGCGCAAAGCAGAGGCCAGAGTGGGCAGACCCGGTGCGATGATCGGCGGATCGGCGCCACCGAGAACTCCCGACTGTAGCGGGCTGCGCCACGGGTAGCGGCCGGTGAGAATGCTGTACCGGCTCGGGCTGCACACCGCGGATGTTGCGTGGCAGTCGGTGAAGCGCACACCGCGGCGGGCCAGTTCGTCCAGGTGCGGCGTCGGGATCGCCTGCGCGCCATAGCAGCCCAGGTCCCCCCAGCCCAGATCGTCGGCCACGAAAAGCACCACGTTGGGGGTGGTGTGGCGCTGCCCGGCCGAACCGCCTGTCGAGTCGGAGAGCGGACTGTCGATCACCGGCCGCCCATCCCCACCGTCGCGATTCCCTTGACCAGGTGCTTCTGCAGCAGGATGACCATCAGCAGGGTCGGCGCGATGGAGACCACCGACGCGGCCAGCACCAGGTTCCAGGAGGCGCCATGTTCGCCGAAGTAGGCCTGCAGTCCCAGCGGCACGGTACCCAACTCCTCGACATCGGTGACCGCGATCAGCACCCACAGGAAGCTGTTCCAGTAGGTGATGAACGTCCAGACTCCCAGCACGCTCAGCGACGGCTTGGCCAGCGGGAGCACCACCCGCCAGAAGGTGCCGAAGTGGCTGCACCCATCGATCCGAGATGCCTCGATCAGCTCGTACGGCAGGCTCCGGAAGAACTGACGGAGCAGGAATGTGCCGAACGCGCCGAACGCCCACGGCAGAATCAGCGCCTGCCAGGTGTTGATCCAGCCGAACTGCTTCATGACCAGGAACATTGGGATGACCAGCACTTCTTGCGGGATCATCATGGTGGACAGGTAGACCAGCATCGTCTGATCGCGCCCGCGCCACCGAAGGATTCCGAAGGCATACGCGCCCAACGCCGAGACGACCAGGACCACAGCGGTCCCGGCGACGGACACGATCAGACCGTTGAGGATGTACCGCCCGAACGGGGCGGTGGAGAACACGTCGGAGTAGTTCTGCCAGCGGATCTCGGAACCGAAGAAGGATGGAGGCTGGGAGAAGATCTCGTTATTCGGCTTCAACGAAGACGTGATGGTGTAGATGATCGGGAAGATGAACAACAGCGCCACCACGGCGAGCAGTACTTCACTTCCCCCGTGGCTCAGGCGCCTGGCCGCGGTCGCGTCACGATTCATAGTGCACCCACTTGTTCTGGCCCCGCCATTGGACCAATGTCACTATCAGGATGAGCACGAACAGCACGATCGCCGGCGCTGCCGCCGCACCGAGACTGCCGTCCTGAAAGGCGGTTTGGTAGACGTTCATCACCACGGTGGTGGTCGCGTTGCCCGGGCCGCCGGCCGTCATCACGAAGGGTTCAGTAAAGATCTGGAAGGCAGTGATCATGGTGATGGTCACCGCGAAGAAGATGGCCGGCGTCAGCAGTGGAACTTTGATCCTTAGCAGCAGCCGCGGGCCGGCGGCCCCGTCCAGTCGGGCGGCCTCGATCACGCTCTCCGGTAGTTGGTCGATCGCCGCGGAGAAGATCAACAGGTTGTAGCCCATCCCTTGCCACAGCAGGACTACTGCGACGGCTGGAAGTGCGGTTCCGGTGCTGGCCAGGATGTTCGGTAGGTGAAGGCCCAGGAAGGACAGCCCGTAGTCGATGGGGCCACCCTGCTGGTAGAGCATCTTCCAGATCACCGAGGTGGCGACCGTCGGGAAGACCACCGGGAGGAAGAACAGCACCCGGTAGAACCGCTTCAATCGGCTGGAGGCCACCCACAGAGCCATGCCGAGGGTCAGGATCAGGTTCGCCGGCACGATGATGACGGTGAACACGACGGTGTTCAGCAGCGCTCTGGGGAATTGGCTTCCCGGCGCGAACAACTTGATGTAGTTGTCGAACGCGCTGAAGGAGATATCTCCGAACGTCGGCCAGTGGAACAGGCTGGTGATCAGCGCCAGCAGGGTAGGGAACAGGACGAAGATGGTGATTCCGGCGGCGCTAGGCGTCAGGAACCCCAACGCCGCCGGGAGTTCGTTGCGGCCACGACGCTTCGCGCGATCGGGCGCCGCCGGGGGCGCCGCAGCTGGCGCTGCCGGCCGGGCCGTCAGGGGTGCGGCCACTCGCGAGTCCTCAGTCATGTCATCACGACAGTCATGTCATCACGGCCAGGATCGCATTCTCCCGGGCCTGCCGTGGGTCATGACTGACCCCTGGCCTGCTGCACTGCCTGCAACGCCGCATCCGGCGATTCCCCACCTGTGTAGGCCAGGATGAACTGCCGGGAGATTTCCTTGGTGGTCTGGTCCCAGTTCTTCGTGCTGATGAACGGTGTGGCTTTCTTGAACCCCTCGTCAAGGACTGCCTTCGCCTGCTGCGAATACCCGGGGTCCTTCGGGTCGATCTTCTCGGCTACCGCGGCCAGGAAGGTGGGCATGTCGCCGCTGCGGGCGGGGATGTTTCCACCCTTGGCCGAGGTGGCGGACCCTTCCGCTCCGGTGATGACGGCGATCGCCTCGGCCGCTTCCTTCTTGTTTGCGCATGACTTGGAAATGCCGAACCCGGAGTTGGCAGAGAAGGTGCCGCCGCCGTCCGGACCCTGCGGTAGGGTCACGACGCCTATGGGAAAGCTCGCCTCGGTCGCGTTGGACAGCAGGTTCCAGGAGCCGTCGACCGCCATCGCAACGTTGCCCGCGACGAGTTGCTGCTCACCCCAGGGAACGTCGGATGCGCTGGCCGGCACGCTGGCGACCTTGTCCTTGGTGGCGAGGCCGGCATACCACTCGAATGCCTGCTTCATCTTGTCGGTCGTCAACTGGAGTTTCGCGTCTGAGCTCACTGGCTCGGCGCCGTTATAGGCCTTGAGCATAGAGAACATGTGCAGATCGGAGAACGATTCGCCCCAGGCGGGCTTGCCGGTTGCTGCGGTGATCTTCTTGGCTACGTCCTCGAAGTCGGCGGTAGTCCACCCCGGCTGTGGTTCCGCGACTCCCGCCTTCTTGAACGCGTCCTTGTTGTAGTACAACAGCATGGTGGAGAAGCCGTACGGAATCGCGTACTGCTTGCCGTTGAACTGCAGCGCCTTGAGCGCGGCGGGATTCCAGTCGCCCGCCTGGAAGCCGGTCTCCTTGAGCAGGTCGTCCATCGGTTCCATGGCCTCGGCAAAGGCGGGCAGCCGCAGGCTTTGCATGCTCAGGATGCAGGGCACGGTCCCGGAAGCGAGCTGGGACTGCAGCTTGGTGAAGTAGTCGGCGAACGGCGGATGGGTCAACTTGACGGTGATGTTGGGGTACTTCTTGGTGACGTCCGCCGCCAGGCCCTCCCAGGTCGGGTTACCGGTGTCGCCCTGATCCCAGAAGCCCCACTGCAGTGTGACGGGCGCCGCGGAACCACCGCCGGTCCCGGTCTGCCCACTCGCCGGCGTGGCGGGGGTCGAACCCGACGAGCAGGCTCCGAGAATCGCCGCCATCGCCACGATGGCGGTGCCAGTGAGGATCTTGTTGGTGAGTTTCACATCGACTCCTTGTTAGGTAGTGCCGGATGCAGCGGGTAATCGAGCCAAAGTCATTGGGACTAAGGGAGATGCGGTGACGATGGTGCGTGGGTGGTCGTGCCAGGCTGCTGCCGCTGCTCGGGCGGCGGTTCCGCCGCGGCAGCCATGGCGTCAAGGTGTCGCCAGACCGGTCCTGACGGATAGAGGTGGTCGGTGACGGACTGGCTGCGCATCTCGGCGGACAGCCCCGACGCGGTGGGCGGCCAGTACCTGCCGGCTGCCATCACGACCGGTGAGACGAAGTGCTCGTGCAGGTTGTCCACGTACTCGATGGCCCGGTCCTCCTTGTGTCCGGAGTTCACCACGTAGTCCGCCATGGCGAGGTGCTGCACCAATTCGCATAGGCCCACTCCGCCCGCATATCGCGGACACCTGCACCTCGTTGCCGTGGCCGATTGTGAACGCAAAGCCGTGCCCGGCCAAGACCGTCTGGACGGATCACGACGTACGCGGCGGAATAGTCAGGATCCGGGTTCATGGCATCCGAACCGGCCAACTCCCGTGACGTGGGGAACCGCACGTCACGGGTCTGCAATTCGGTGATCAGCGTCATGTACACCGTTCGGCCATGGGTCAACGCGGGACATCGGATGTCTAGCACACTCCGGTTCGGCCTGTCTAGCAAAGTCATCCGATGTCTAATCGCATAGATCACAGATTGTCGCGGCAGACTAGCCCATATGACCGTCTCTGCTCTGCTTGACAGCACATGCCATAAACGGAACGTGAGCATCGACGTCCGATGTCTTGGGTAAGCTACCCTCCGTACGTCGGATGTCAAAGGGACGGGCAATGGTTGTCACGGACGATGCGATCAGCAAGATCAAGGCCAAGATCATCGCCGGCGAACTCAAGCCGGGTGAGCGGCTGCCACGCGAGGCGGACCTGTTGGCGGTCCGGCTCATCCTGGAGTCCGCTGCGGCCGCATTGGCGGGCCGTCGGCTGGCTCCTGACGAGATCGCCGCGATCCGTGACGTGAGCGCCGGAGACTCACTGTCCACGCCGGTGAACGATCTGGTCGATCACGACCTGCGCTTTCATGCCCTCATCGCAATCGGCAGCGACAATCCGCTGCTGGCTTACATTCTCGATTCGATCGCCATGCTCACCACGCGGGCACGCATCTGGCGCGGGCTGGCACAGGAAGATGCCTACCCGCATACGATCGCCGAACACGTCGCAATCGTCGAAGCGTTGGAGATGCACGACCCACAGTTGGCAGCGGCCCGCGCCATGGTTCACGTCGCCGGCGTGGGGGCCCGGCTGCGACGGGCACTGCTGTGGGCACCGACTGGCGTCTCAGTCGGCGCAACCCAGGAGCCGATCGGATGAATTCCCGCTCCCGGCGCGTTGCGATAGAGATCTGTGTCGACTCTGTCGATGGTGCGCTGATTGCCGAGCAGGCGGGCGCCGACCGGGTCGAACTGTGCGCGGGACTGGTCGAGGGGGGCACGACGCCGAGCATCGGCACCGTCCGCAGCGTCCTAGACCGGGGGCACCGGGTCGGCGTTCAGGTGCTGATCCGACCACGTCGCGGTGATTTCCTTTACACAGCAGAAGAAGTAGCAGTGATGGTCGCCGACATCGTCGCGATACGAGCGCTGCCGAGCCCGCCGGGGGTCACCGTCGGTTTCGTGACCGGCGCCCTCACCGCGGCCGGCGATGTCGATGTGCCAACGATGCGGCAACTGATACACGCCTGTGGTGACGCCCCGGTCACCTTCCACCGGGCATTCGACTTTGCGCGGGACCCGCTGCGAGCTCTGGAAGATCTCGTCGACCTGGGAGTTCGGTGGGTCCTCACCTCCGGCGGGCCGGCAAAGGCCATGGAAGGCGCTGCGCGACTAAGGGAGTTGGTGCAGCTGGCGCAAGGCCGAATCACGGTTCTCGCCGGCGGAGGAGTGCGACCCGACCACGTCGCTGAGTTGGTGGCGCAGTCCGGCGTCTCCGAGGTACATCTGCGCGCGACGACCTCGGCTCCTTCAACTATGCGGTACTGGCCTACCGGCCTCACGATCAGCGCTGCAGCCCTGCCCCCCGACACCAGTCGGGTTACAACGTCAGCAGCGGTCATTGGCGACGTGCTTAGAGCACTTGCTAGATGACCGTGGTGCATGGGCCGTCCTCCGTAGTGACAGCGATCGGCCGCCGTTGCGGCACATTGAGATGATCAAGGGCGAACGTCGCTGCGGCGGATGCGATCATGGCTATCGCGAGCAGCACCAAGATTGAGCCGAGCGAGAGCCCGTTGGGCAGTTGATTGTCGGCGACGCTCCAGGAGAACAGCGACATGAACCGCAGTGGATGCATCCAATAAACGCTCCCGGCCAGCGAGCCGATCAAGTAGGACGCGGCGGCAACAGTTGTGCAGCCATCGTCCAGACGCCACCCGGTGGCGCGCTGCGGCAGGACTCCCTCTGACGCCCGGGCAAGAGCGGCGGTGCTTACCCTACGAGGCGGACGGTGATCGACTCACTCCTGCGCTGCGTGCGCTACCGATCCCCGACATCGCGCAGCCGGGTACCTGGGATACTGCCGTCATGGAGCCGACTGCCGATGCACTGCATACCATCCTGTCCGAGCGGGGTCCACTGGACCATCAGGACCTGGTCGCTGCGATGGCGGTCGCCGGAATGACCCTGAGCGTCGCTGATGTCGACGAGTTGCTGCACGATGACGAACTGACCACCGTCGCATGCCTGCTCGACGGGCGCCACGCCGTGCTGGAGGCGCTGCTTGGCGGGCGGACCTTCACCCACCGGCTGACGGCCCGGGAGATTGCCGCCGACTGCCTTGTCTCGGTACCCGACCTGGAACCCCTGGTGCAACTGCTGGACGCCGACGAGAGGTTCCTGATGCTCGCCGGTCGCGGCGCGATCCGGTTCGGTAGCGACCTCCCGGACCAAGACCCGGACCTGGGAGATGAGGATTCGCACCGCCTGGACGAGTTCGCGAATGTCGATCCCGACGAGCTTCTGGCCCTCCCGGCCGGGTCGCTGGCCGGCTGGCGCCCAGGTGATGTGATAGGCCTCCGGGTCGGCGCGGCGGACATCGACATGGTGCTGGTCGATGGCCTCGCATCCCCGCCCGCAGACTTGGGCGGACAGATCGAGGCCGCCCTGCACCAGGTGAGCGGAGAGCTGGAGCCGATCCCGCTGGGCGATCTAATGTTGCAGCTGTGCGCTGACGATCCCGGCTCGTTCACCGACCCGATCTCTCCGTTGGATGAACTTCTACCATCGGTCGGGTACGTGGTGCGCGACTCGCTGGTAGCGCCGGAAGGCTTCGACATTGATTCCTGGGCCACGCAGAGCAGCGCGGAGGAGGTGGCCCGGCGACACCGGTTGACGATGCAGGATGCCACTATCGTGGCGGCGCTGGCCGGCATCATCCGAAAGCTGGACGCTAGAGTCGGCGCCGCGCTCGCGACCCCGGCCGATCCAGATGCTGACACGGAGACAGACACTGACGCTGACATCGAGTTCGGCGGCGGAGTGTCCGACGGCGAGCCTGATGACGGGGACGCTGATGATGGGGACGCTGATGACGGGGACGCTGACGACGATCCGGCGGCCGGGTCGTTGTCGGGCGCCGAGCTGGACTTGATTGTCGAACTGGCAGCGGCAATGCGGGATCCGGATGTGGCGGAGGCGGTGTTCGCCGAGTCGGTGGGTATCGCGGTTCGGCCGGCGGTGAGCCTCGGTGCATTGGCCGAAGAATGGGAGCCACGGGTGCCAAGGGCATCCCGGGTGGGACTGCGATGGCTGCGGGCGAGGTGCCTGGAGAGGTTGGGCAGCACCGAGGCCGCTGAACAGGAGTTGCTGGCTGCCGTCGACCTGGATCCCAAATGGCCGCCGGCGCTGACCGACCTGGCCCGGTTCGTGGCCGACCGTGGGGACGCCGACGCGGCACTGTCCCTGTTGCGACGGGCCGGGGTGCCACGCGACGATCAGCAAGTGGAGCTGTTGCAGCGGTACCTCAGCCCCGCCCGCAGTGGGCTCGGCCGGAACAAGCCATGCTGGTGCGGCTCCGGCCGAAAGTACAAGGTGTGCCACCTAGGCCGCGAGGGGCTGCCGCTGGGTGTCCGTGCGGGGTGGCTGTACGAGAAGGCCGCCGCGTTCGCGCAGGAGGGCCCTTACCGGGAGCAGATCATCGAGCTGGCGGTCATCCGCGCGCAGCACGAAACGAAACCCTTGGCCATGCTCAATGCCCTGCACGATCCGCTCGTCCTGGACGCCACGCTGTTCGAGGAAGGCGCCTTCGCGAGCTTCCTTGAGGTGCGCGGCGTGCTGTTGCCGGCGGATGAGCAACTGCTCGCCGCGCAGTGGCTGACGGTCAGCAGGTCCGTGTTCGAGGTCGAGACCATCCAACCAAGAAAAGGTTTCACCGTCCGCGACGTTCGGACCGGCGAACGGATCGAGGTCAGCGAAAAGGCCGCCAGCACCGTGCTGAAACCCGGGAATCGGATCGTGGCGCGGATCGTGCCGATCGACGACACCGGGCAGACCAGCTGGCAGATCTTCGGCGGGATCGAGCCGCTCCCACTGTGGCAGTACGAGCCGGTGATCGGGTTGCTCGACGCTCTCGACGCCGGCGATGCTGCGGCGCCGGACCTGGTGGAGTTCCTCACCGCCCGGTTCGCGCAACCGACTCTGACGACCACTGACGGCGAGCCGATGGTCTCGTGCGTGGCCCGGTTCGAGATTCTCGATGCCCAAGCGATGGTGGCCGCCCTTGACGGGCGCTATGGGGATGAGGATGACGACGACGGATCCGCCGCCGACGAGGGGAACTGGACCTGGACGGACTCGGTCGGCACCTTCCCGACGGTGCTCGGCTCTCTCGCCGTCGACGGCACGGAGTTGCGGGTGGAAGCCATGAACGAGAAGCGGTTCGCGACACTGCTCGCCGACGTGGCGACGGTCCCTGGGGTGCGCATGCTGGGCCAACAGCGCACCCCTGCCGCAGAACTGATGGCCGCTCGCGGGTCGGAGGCGCCGTCGAGTGGGGCACGACCGGGTGGGGCGCAGCCAGCAATATCACCGACCGACGACCCGGACGTGATGGCCGCTGTCCAGGAGTGGGTGCTGGACTACGAGCGTTCCTGGCTGGACACCGCGCTCCCTGCGCTGGGCGGGATAACCCCACGCCAGGCGGCCGACGACCCGACCAGGCGGGGCGATCTGCTGCACCTGCTGGATACCTTCGATGACATGGCTGGGAGGCCCGGAACCATGCAACCGGACAGGATCCGTGCCGAGCTCGACCTTTAGTGCGACCGACTGCAGGGCGGCGGGAACGGGTGACGGGGTGCCGGCGGCCGCGGTGAGCCTGGCGCAGCGGATCGTCCCCGATGTTGTTGGCCGGTTTGCCCCTTACCGGGAGTTCGCTCGCAGTCCGAGCAGCGCCTGTCGTAGTTGCGCGGCCAACGGCTGGTGCGATCCGCCGGACGACCCGATCGCATCCCGTCGGGCCCAGATCGTGGACGGCGGCGAATCGGCCGGCACCGAATCAGCCGACGTCGTCCCGTTCTGAGCGGTGGTACCGAGCTGCGTGGCTACGGTGCTGCGCCGCTGTCCCCTGATGACTTCGGTAGGGGCTTGCGGCGATCCGCGGGGGCCGCGGAGATGGCCCGGTGCCGACCCGGCTGTGCGAGGCGCCGTAGGTGAAGTAGATAACGAACCCGATTACCAGCCACACGATGAACCGCAGCCAGGTGGCCACCGACAGGTTCAGCATCAGCCAAACGCACGCCGCGATGGCCAGGATGGGAACCCATGGCACGGCAGGCACCCGGAAGGTGCGCGGCAGGTCCGGCCTGGTTCGGCGCAGCACGATCACCCCGGCGGAGACAAGCACGAACGCGAACAGCGTGCCGATACTGACCAGCTTGGACAGCTCCGACAGCGGTACGAAACCGGCGACCACCGCGACGATCCCACCGGTGATGATGGTGATCACGTACGGGGTCCCGAAGCGCGGGTGGACCGAGGCGAGCCTGGCCGGTAGCAACCCGTCCCGGCACATCGCGAACAGCACCCTGCTCTGGCCGAGCAGCAGCACCAGGATCACCGTAGTGATCCCGGCGACCGCGCCCAGGGAGATGATCTTGCTGGCCCAATTGATTCCGTTGGCCCGGAATGCCTCGGACAGCGGCGCCGCGGTGTTCATCCGCTTGTCGCTGTACTTCAGCATCCCGGTGATCACGAAGGACACCGCCATGTACAGCACTGTGCAGATAAGCAGCGAGCCGATGATGCCGCGCGGCACGTCACGCCCGGGGTTCTTGGTCTCCTCCGCCGCAGTCGCGACGATGTCGAAGCCAATGTAAGAGAAGAAGACCACCGAGGCGGCCGCGATGAGGCCGAACCAGCCGAAGTGGCTGGGCGACATGCCGAAGAGCACCTGGACCAGTGGCTGATCCGTGCCCGATTCGGTGGCGGCGCTGGCCTGCACCGGCGGGATGAACGGCCGGTAGTTCGCGGCCTTGATGAAGAACAGGCCGGCGACGACGACGAACACCGCTACCGCCACCTTGACCACCACCAGCACCCCGGTGATCCGGCCGGACAGTTTGGTGCCAAGGACAGCGATGACCGTCAGCGCAGCGACAATGAGGATCGCGGCGATGTCCGGCTTGGCCGCGTCGCCGGCCAGCCAGTTAGGCAAGTCGAACAGGTCGTGCAGGTAGGCGGACCAGCCGCGGGCCACCACCGAGGCGCCCAGCGCCAACTCCAGCACGAGGTCCCAGCCGATGATCCAGGCGATGAGTTCACCCAGGGTGGCATAGGAGAACGTGTAGGCGCTGCCGGCAACCGGAACCGTGGACGCGAACTCCGCGTAGCACAGGGCCGCGAGCGCGCAGGCGATCCCGGCGATTGCGAAGGAGATGATGATGCCGGGCCCGGCATTCTCGAACGCCTGTTGGCCGGTGAGCACGAAGATCCCGGTGCCGATGATCACGCCGATACCGAACACCGTCAGGTCCCAGGCGGTGAGCTCCCGCTTCAGCTGATGGCCCGGTTCGTCGGTGTCGCGAATCGACTGCTCGACGCTCTTGATGCGAAACACGTTCATCGGGGCCTCCCGTGCGGATCGGGTGGACTTGTCGGAACGGCAGGTCTGTCGGAGCGACAGGTCCGATAATGCGCTCGTCAGCCGCTGTAGGCCAGCCGAGCCCGTCTCGTAGCGTCATCGCACGGTAACGATGCGTTGTCGGTCCGGTGGGTGGAACCGGGACCGACTCGAGGCTTGGCCGGCTCGAGGCCTTGACTCGCAGGGTGGGCACCCCATCCGCCGAAACGCGGGCAGACCTTCCAGAACGCGGTAGCAATTGCAGCCGCGTGCTGCGGTTCGTACCGCGTTTCGGTTGGGGCTGAAGCTGGGCCAGGGCTGGGGTTCGGGCCAGGGTCTGAGGCGTGCCGGCCGGCGGCGGCCGAATCCGACTCGCGCTGACCGGCCGCCGATCTCCTTGGGCGTCCGGGCCTACCCTGTCGGACATGACGGAGCTGGAGGAATCCTGATGACCCAACCGACATGGATCGACGTGGCCGGCGGGCGGTTGGCGGTGCACGAGATGGCCGGCGGCCCCGACTCGTCGCGCACGATCATCGCCGCGCACGGAATCACCGCGAACGGGCTGTCGTTCGCGGCGCTGGCCAGGTCGTTACCCGCCGGAACCCGGCTGCTGGCACCGGATCTGCGCGGCCGAGCGGATAGCCGAGACATCACCGGACCGTGGGGGATAGGCTCGCACGCCGACGACCTGATCGCCGTGGCAGACGCCTACCAGCTGCGGAACTTCACCATCCTCGGGCACTCGATGGGGGCGTTCGTCGCGGCGATGATCGCGGCCAGGAACCCTGACAGGGTGGACCGGGCGGTGCTGGTGGACGGCGGGGTCGGCTTCCCGGTGCCGGAGGGCACGGACATCGACGCGGTACTGACCGCGGTGATCGGCCCGGCGATGACCAGGCTGTCGATGACGTTCGACAGTCGCGACGCGTACCTGGACTTCTTCGCGCAGAACCCTGCTATCGGCCAGGCGTTCGCCGCGGGCGGGCAGGTGGCGCAGGACCTGCGCGCCTACCTCGACCATGATCTGCTCCGACAGCCGGACGGCCGACTGGCGAGTTCTTGCGTGCTGGAGGCGATCCGGGCGGACGGTGCGGCGGTGACCGCGGACAGCGAGTCGCTAGGTGCGGTCCGGTTGCTGACGGTGCCGACGGTGATGCTGTGGGCGGCGCGGGGACTGATGGACCAGACTCCGGGGCTCTACACTGCAGAAGTGTTGACAGCGGCCGGGTTGCCGGCATCGGTGAGCGTGCAGCCGGTGCCGGACTGCAATCACTACTCGATCCTGTTCGACCCGCAGGCGTTGGCGGCGGTCGTCGGCGCCGCCTGCTGACCGAACCCAGTTCAGGCGCACGGTTGCGGTGTGCCTCGGGATGTGGCCGCGACGACCGTGGCGCCCGCACATCCGATGGTGCCTATCGGGCGTCACTCCGGGCTAATCGGCCGACCGCTCAGCGGGTGGTGACTTGGACTGCCGACGGTGGCGCCTCGCGACTCATGGCCCGCGGCCGCCGCGAGCGCAGCACGACCAGGGTGCAGACGATGGTCAGCGCCTCGACGGCGATGGTCGGATTGCCCCATGGCTCAGTCCAATTGCCGATGTCGTCCGCGATCTGCGGCAGGCCGACCGTGCGGGAGACCAAGAACGCGATCAACGCCAACACGCTTGTGGCGCCGGCCCCGACCCACACCAACGGGCTGTCAACGAAGGCCAGCGCTGCCGCAAGGATGATGCAGGCCGCCGACAGCGCGATGAACAGCGCGCCGATGTATGGCGCCTCCATCAGGTGCATCGGTGCCAGGTCGAGATGGATGGCCGCGTTGGTCAGGAGGAACACGACGACCGGCCATCGCCACGGGGAATGCAGGGGCGGGCCAAGAGGGTGAAGCATTGCGGGGCTCCGTTCGGTTGGGCGACAGGCATGCTGGGTGCTGTCGATATGGGTCTGGTCCAGCGACGGAGCCGTCAGGGGAAGGGATCGCTGCGCAGGCGGGCGCGGACTTCTCGGCGCCCGCCTGCGCAGGTGGTGGTCAGAATTTGGCGGGGAATTGGGTGATGATGCCCGCGCTGAGCATGTCGGCCATCTGGTCCATGTGTGCCTGGGCCTGGTCGTAGTCGGCGATGGCCTTGGACCAGTTGCCGGCCAGGACGTCGCTGGCGTAGCCGATGGTCTGGGTGATATGGGCTTTCATCATCTTCCGCATATCGCGCTTGGCCCAGTTGGGGTTGGCCTCGGCCAGGAAGTCAGCGATGTCTTGCGCGTTGGCATACCAGGCGGTGACGGCCGTGTTCAGCGCGGCCGTGTCGCCTGCCTTCGCGGTGGTCAGCACCGGGATGGCGTCCTTGATGTGTGTGCTCAGCAGATCGGTGAGCTTGCTGGCCGCCGCATCGCCGTAGTACGGCGCTATCGCGTTGCCGATGTCGACCTGGTTGCGCAGGATGCGGTCCACAGTCGGCTGCAGGCCGGGTGAGTCAGCGGCAAACGCGAGCACGGTGTCGTAGGTCCACTGCATGTGCTGGTCCCACACGGTGCGCATGGCGCTGTACAGAGCAATGCGCGCCGACAACCGCTTCATGGAGTGGTCGGCGTTGTGCTGGTCGAGCATCTCGACCGCCGGCTCGGCGCCGGTCGAGGGGTCCTCGATGCTGTGGTCGAGGGCTTGTACCGCCGAGATCGCCGGTAGCGCGGCTGTGGTCGATTGGCCGGCGGCGTTGTCGACGTGCACCGAAGCGGAGGCTGCGGCAGCGGCGCCGGACCCGTTGTCGGCGCAGGCGGTCAGCATGGCGCCGGTCATGGTCAGTGCCGCTATCACGGCGATGACCCGATGCCTGGCGGTGTACTGGATGGGCATAATGGTCCTTTCCTGGTGGGCTGGCCGGGTATCGATGTTGGATCCGGCTTGTGGTGCTCAGTTAGTGGCGGGACCGTGCGGTGCTCTTACCGACCCGCAACGGACGCGCGAATGTTGGTAAGACGGACCGAGTTCGGGGACACTAACCAGGTATGAACAGGTCTGACGCTCCGCGGGGCATCCCGTCGCCGGCACGTACCCAGCCGGGGAGGCGGTCGCTGCGGTGGCGCCGCGAGCAACTCGTAGTCGCGGGATATGACGAACTGTCCGCGCACCGATTGGCGGCTGATCGCCTGGTCGACGTTCATGCCATGGTGGTGCTGAAGGAACGCGACGACGGGCCGGCGGTGCCTGCCGGCCCCGCGCGGAACGATTGCGAAGGGTCGGTTGCGGGGTTGACGAAATGACCGAAGCGGACGTGTTGATGGTTCGTAGCCGAGCTCAGGACCGGTTGGCACGCGGCGATGCGCCGCCCGCAGACGATGAGTGGGTCGGATTCCTGTCGATGCCCGGACGGATACGTGAGCAGACCGTGGCCCATCTGCACGCATTGATGCTGAGGGCGGCGCAGTATCAGGTGGGGCGAATGTCGGAAGCCACCGCGCTGGGGGCAGCCCGCCGCGATGAGGTCGTTCATTCCGCGGCCGACGAAGCGACGGTGTCAGTGCTGTCGCGGCTGACCAGCTTCGAAGGGCGCAGCAGGTTCACCACCTGGGCGTACAAGTTCGCCATCCTGCACGTAGGGGTCGAGGTACGGCGTGCGGCGTGGCGCGACCGGGAGATTCACCTGCACGACGCGATCGAGCCCAGCCAGCCGGAAGCATCCTCACCGGCGGCCTATGCGGAGGGACATGATCTGGCGCGGGCCGTTCGCGACGGGCTCGTTACGGCATTGACGCCACATCAGCGACGCATCGCGGTCGCGGTGCTCGTCGACGAAGTGCCGATCGATGTGTTGGCCGAACGGCTCGGCACCAGCCGCGGCGCCCTGTACAAGACCTTGCACGAGGCCCGAAAACGACTGCGCGCCCACCTATCCGCTCAGGGCTTCTTGCCTGACGGGCCCAGGAAGGAGGTGAACAGATGACCGACCTCACGCAATTGAGCCCGGAAGTGATCGGTCGCCTCACGGCGGACACTGAGCCGTGGCTGTCCTGTGACGACTGCTTCGAGCAGGTAGACGTGGTCATCGACGCGGTGATGAGCTCGGCGGCCTTGATTGCCGAGGAGTTCCGTATTCACCTGCTGTGCTGCCCGGCCTGCCACGAGGAAGCTCGCGCGCTGGCAGCGATTGTGGCTGCGGACTACGACATGTCACAGGCTCAAGCTGTCACACGGCTCGACTCCGCGATCCTGGGCGCTGATTCCTGACGGGACGCTGCTGCCTGTGCAGGCGCCCTGGCTCGATTCGGCGGGGCTTCGGGGTCAGCCCGGCGTGGCGGGCAGCAGGCCGCGCAGCCGCAGTGCGCGTTGGCGCCCCTCGCCAGCAGGTCGAGCAGATGTGCGTACCCGTCCTCGACCGACATTTCCGCCATCGTGTCATCGGCGCGCAGCCCCGGCGGAACCCCTACTGATCTCAGCGGGCTCCCCATCCGCCGTCGATGACAAGGTCGGAGCCGGTGATTGAGGCACTGTCCGGCCCGCACAAGAACGCGACTGCGCCGGCCACTTCGGCCGGCTCGACGAGTCGCTTGATCGGTGACGAGGCCAGCATCACCTTCTTGATCACGTCATCCTGGGACATCCCGTGCACCCTGGCCTGGTCGGCGATCTGCGCCCGCACCAGCGGCGTCATCACGTATCCGGGGTTGACGCAGTTGCTGGTCACGCCGTGTTCGGCGCCTTCGAGCGCGAGCACCTTGGACAGCCCCTCCAGGCCGTGCTTGGCCGAAACATAGGCCACCTTGTACGGGCTGGCCCGTCGACCGTGGGCGGAGGAGATGTGCACCAGGCGACCCCAGCCGCGTGCGTACATACCGGGCAGCACCGCCTTGCTCAACACGAACGGTGCGGTCAGCATCACCGCGAGAATCAGCTCGAATGTCTCGGTGGGGAATGTCTCGACGGGCTCGACGTGCTGAATCCCGGCGTCATTGACCAGGATGTCCACCTCGCCGGCAACGCCTTCCACGGCAGTCGACAGGGCGGCGATGTCGGACAAGTCGACCAGCAGTGGCCTCGCGCCGGTCTCGAAAGCAAGCGCGTCCAGCCCCGCGGGATCCCGATCGACGGCGATCACTGTCGCGCCGTCGGCGGACAGCCGCCGCGCGATGGCGGCGCCGATGCCGCTGGCCGCGCCGGTGACCAGTGCCGTCCGGCCGATCAACTTCCGCCCGGTGGGTGCGGAAACCCCGCCGTCGGGGGTCACGCCGTTGGGGGTCACATCGGTGGGGGGCGCATCGGTCATGATCAAAATCCTAACGGGAGCGGGAATCGACTTCGATGGCTTGCCGGGACATCAGATCGGGGTATGACGTGTGGATCAAGCACAAGGTTGGCCGGGTTTGCCATCGTTCAACCGGCCATCGTGACGACAACCACCAACAGCGCGACGCTGAGCAATCCGATCCCGCCCCGCACCGCGGCGGCGGTCACCGACCCCCGCCGGACTGCTGCCGTCAGCGCGAAATCCGGGGTCGCCTGTTGCTCAGCGGCCAGCGCCCGGTGGCGCAGCCGGGTCATCCGCCGGGCCTGCACCACGCCGGCTGCGGTCACCACCACCAGCGCGGCGGCTAGCACCACCACGCTCGTCGAGCGGCCGTCCCACGGGCGGTCCGCCAGCAGCAGGCCGCCGGCCGCCAGGACGAGCACCAGCGCCGACGTGGCGACCGGCAGGAAGCCGCGGCCGATCGCTCGGAACAGCGGCACCCGCTGCTCCGGGGGCAGGGTGCTGGTGGCGGCACGGACGATCACCGGCATGGCGGCCAGTCCGCCCATCCATATCGTCGCGCCGAGCACCAGGAGTGTCAGCAGCACGATGTGCATGCCCGTCGACATCGCTCTCCGTCCGTCTGCCCCAGTCCCATCGTGCCTCAGTCCCATCCTGGCTCAGTCCCATCCTGGCTCAGTCCGATCGTGCCGCGCCCGGTTCCGGGGCCGGTGCCCGGGTGGATTCGGCCCCTCGTACAGTCGGTTTCGTGACCGAACGGTTCCGGGTTGTGCCTGCCGCATATGTGCTGCTGCGTGACGGCGATCAGGTGCTGCTGCAACTGCGCAGCAACACCGGCTATCGCGATGGACACTGGGCCGCCGCTGCCGCCGGGCATGTGGAGGCGGGCGAGTCGGTGTTCGCCGCCGCGGTCAGGGAGGCGGCCGAGGAACTGGGCATCGGCATCGACCCGGCAGACCTGGTGCCGTTGACCACCATGCACCGCACCCACGGGAACGGGCTCAGCATCGACGAGCGAGTGGACTTCTTCTTCCAGTGCCACCAATGGTCGGGCCGGCCGCGGCTGATGGAGACGGCCAAGGCGGCCGATCTGCGCTGGTTCGACCTAGCGGAGCTGCCGGACCCGGTGGTCCCGCACGAACTGTCCATACTGCAGCTGATCCGATCGGGCTCGGTGCCGCCGGTGCTCGCCTACGGGTTCGCCGAGGCGGGCTGACCGGCCTCAGGTGGCCCCTGGGACGCCGAATTCGATCAGGTATCCGTTCACCTCCTCGACGGAGAACTCCGCCGGATCGAACTCGTCACCGGCGTCGACGCCCACCCACGCGCACGTCTCGGCGTGCTCCGGGTGGTTCGAATCTGCCAGGATCCCGCAGATCCGCTGGTAGCCACCCATGCCACCGGAGTCCTCAAGTGGACCGCGGCGCCGACCGGCCACGCAGACCACCGGCGCGGCATCCGCTGCTCGCGCAAGCGACTCCTCCAGCACGATCCTGTGCCGCCAGCCGTCGCCGAAATCGTAGTCATAGAAAATGCTCTCGCCGGGGACCGTGAGCAGCTGGCAGATCCGCACGGATGACTCGTCGGTGCCGTCAGTGTCCCGCTTGCTCTCGTCGTCGCTCGCGTGCAGGCCCATGAAGTGCTCGCGCTGTCGGCCGGGCCCAACGGCGACGAACTGGTGCAGGTGGCCGTCCAGCCAACCGAATGCCGCCTGGAGCGCCGCGTGCACCTGGTGCAGCGTGAGGTCGGAGTCGATGTCCAGCCGGCGCCAGATCGGTGGCCTGGAGTCGGCGATGTCGATCCGCACCCGAAGCGTCCTGGCTGGCCGTGGACGACGGTGCCGCGTCGCTCGGAAGGCCGGCCGGCGACCACCGCTGGGCAGCCCGTCCAGCACCTGGGACTGGGCCCATCTCAGCAGGTCGGTGTCTATTGCGATAGGGGAAGCTAGCCTGTCCGCGGGTGTCGCGGCGTCGGTGGACTTCGGAGCGTCCGGGGCGTTCGGCACTGCATACAGGTGGCGTCGGCGGCGACCGGGCGGAGACGAACTGTCCTTGGTCGGCATGTGGGCCAGGGTAGTAGCGCGAGCGTGTGTCCGCAGCGGCCCGGAATGACGGGGATCGGTAGCTCGTTCGGCAGTCCAACGGGCCCCACCGCGACGATGATCGACAGTGTCTCGTCCGGCTTTCGCACCGGGCGGGATCAGCCTGGCAAGTCGGCAGCCAGCTCTACGAACCCCAGCCCTGGTTCCTCCCACCGGCTGCGCAGTTCTGAGAACACCCGCCAGGCGGCAGGTCCCGGCCAATCGGCCGGCAGCAACGACGCCGGCAGGCCCGGGTCGAGCCGAGGGAACAATCGCCAGTCGTCGACCAGGCGCAGGTAGTTCGCGAACGCTTCGGCAGCGGTCTCGCCGGTGACGGCTGCAGGCGGCAAAGCGCCGTCGGCAGGCTGCCAGCGGGCCAGAAAGCCCTGGTACAGCCGGCGCAGCGTATCCAGGTCCCACCAGGTGGCAACGTCGACGGCACCGAGATTGTGTGCCGCGAACCAGGTGACGTAAGAATCCAGCCCGGTGGCGGTCAGCAGGTCGCGGGCAGGCCCGGCGAGCGGCGCGGGGGCCACCCGGACCCCGGCACTGACGGTGCCGAAACCGAGCCAGCTGAGCTGGGATCGGAGCTGGTGGCGCTGTGCCCGCTGATGCTCGGGCACCGAGAAGACCGCCAGCACCCAGCCGTCCTGCTCGTCGGCGTGCCCGTAGCGGAAGATCCGGCGGTCGCCGATCGCCAGGTCGGCCAGCCCAGCCGGCGTAAGCGTGTATCCGGCCACAGTGGTTCTTGTTGCAGTGGTACTTGTTGCAGTGGTTTTCGCGGTCGCCGCGGGGGTAACCATCGCCCCGGCCCCGGCCCCGGCCCCGGCCCCGGTCGTCAGAGTCCGCGCCTGTGACGATCGTTTTTCTGGAGCGAGGAAGCCGCGGGACTTCAGCCGGACTAGCGCTTGGCGCACCGCCGGCGCGCCGATTCCGACAGCGTCGAGACAGCGGATCAGCTCTGCCACTGCGATCCAGCCGCCGACTTGCCGCAGGTAGCAGCCCGCGAAGGTGACGATCATCGACCCAGGGGAACCGGCCCGGTCCGGCGGCAGCGATTCGGATGGGACCGCCATCAGCGGGCCAGCCGCCGCATCACGTCCATCGCATCCCACAACTCGGCGTAGCCGGCCGGCAGCGGCGACAGTCCGATCCGGATCGCGTCGGGGGTTCGGAAGTCGACCAACACACCTGCTTTGATGAGCTCAGGGGACAGCTCGCGCGCGTCGCCCCGGACCACGCTGACGTGCCCGCCCCGGTGGGCAGAATCCCGCGGCGAACCGAGGGAGAAGCCCAGCGGAGCAAGCCATTCGTCATGCAGGGCGATCGCCATCTCGGTCAGTGCCACCGCCTTGGCGCGGATCGCTGCGATGCCTGCCTCCGCGATCACCGCGGCTCCCTCGCGGACCGCCAGCACACCGAGGATCGACGGTGTGCCGGACAGCATGGAGCCGATACCGGCGGCCGGCACGTACCCCTGCGCCATCTCGAATGAGTCGGCCCGGCCCAGCCACCCCCAGATGGGTTGGTCCAGCCGGTCCAGGTGCTTGGCATTGACGTAGGCCAGCGCCGGCGCACCCGGCCCGGCACCGACGAACTTGTATGTGCACCCGACCGCGAAGTCGACATCCCAGGCGTCCAGCTCGATCTCACAGCTGCCGACGGAATGGCACAGGTCCCACACCACCAGCGCGCCCACCTCGTGAGCGGCGGTGGTGATGGCTGCCACGTCGGCCAGGTAGCCGGATCGGTAGGCAACGTGGCTGAGCGTCACCACCGCGGTCTGCTCATCCACCACCGCGCGCACGTCCGCCGCGGTGACCCCGGAGTCCGGCGGCGCCTGCAGCCAGACGATCTCCAGGTCCAGGTCGCGAGCCAGCGATTCCACCACGTACCGGTCGGTGGGGAAGTTGTCGCGGTCGATCACCACCCGCCGGCGCCCCGGTCGAAGGTTCAGCGCCGCCCGCATCGCCTTGTAGAAACACACTGTTGTGGAGTCGGCGATTACCGTCTGGCCGGGGGCGGCGCCCAGCGTGGCTGCAGCAAGTTCGTCGCCGACAGTCCGCGGCAGGTCCATCCAGCCCTCCGACCAACCTCTGATCAACCGGCCAGCCCACTGCTGCTGGACGAAGTCGTTCCACACCTGCCCGATGCTGGCCAGTGGGCGGCCGAGGGAGTTGCCGTCCAGGTAGGCGACGATGTCGTCGTCCTGCGGCAGGAAGCGGTCCCGAAAGGCCGCGAGCGGATCTGCCGCGTCCAGTGCGAGGGCGCGGTCCCGGTCGAACGGGATGGTACTCACAGTCGGTCTCCTGCCGGGTTGTGGTGGCGATGGATTCGCTTGCGCGAGAAGGGGTCAGCGCCCGATCTCGGTGCGCACCGTCCACAGCTCCGGGAAGAATGTCAGGGACAGCGCACGCTCCAGGAAAGACACGCCTGACGAGCCACCGGTGCCGCGCTTGAATCCGATGATCCGCTCCACGGTCTTCATGTGGCGGAACCGCCACGTTTGGAAGGTGTCCTCGATGTCGACGAGCTCCTCGCAGGTCTCGTAAACGTCCCACTGCCGGTCGGGGTCGGTGTAGATGCCGGCGAACGTCTGCACCAGGTCCTGGTTCAGGGTGTGCGGGACCGCCCAGTCCCGATCGAGTTGTTCGGCGGGCACCGGGTAGCCGCGGCGTGCCAGGAACATCAGGAACTCGTCGTACAGGCTGGGGGCGTGCAGGTCGGCGGACAGCTGTGCCTGGCCGGCCGGATCGTGCGCAAAGACGGCCAGCATCCCGGAGTTCTTGTTGCCCAGCAGGAATTCCAGCGTCCGGTACTGCAGTGACTGGAATCCTGACGCGTGCCCGAGTTGACCGCGGAACTGCGCATACTCGGTAGGTGTCAAGGTGGCCAGCACCGTCCACTGGTCCGTCATCTGCTTCTGGATGTGCTTGATCCTGGCCAGCCGCTTGAGCGCCTGGGGCAACTCGTCGGCGGCCATCAGCTTCATCGCTGACCGCAGCTCGTGGATCACCAGCTTGATCCACAGTTCGGTGGTGTGGTGCTGGATGATGAACAGCATCTCGTCGTGATGGTCGGAGACCGGGACCTGAGCCGACAGCAGCTGGTCCAGGTGCAGGTAGCTCCCGTAGTTGAGTCCCGCGATGTCCCGCTGGATGCCTTCCTCCAGGGGACGCAGGTTCTGCTCGGTCATTCGGGCCTCGCTTTCGGTCGCGCCAGGCCTGCGCCGGGCGGGTAGGCCCGTTGGGCCCGATCTGGTATCAGCACTGTATTGCGACCGTATGACGAGCGTCAAGAGAAGACACTAACTGAGGGCACGGCGTGGCGGTGCTCGAACGGGGTGCATGGCGCGGCGGCCAGGGGCAACATGACCCGGTGTGACCCCGAGTACCGCCGACGGACAGCAGGTGCTGGTCGAGCGCGCCGACGAGCTGGCGGCGCTGGATCGGTTGCTGGTTGCCGCGCGAGAGGGCGCCGGCGGGGCCCTGCTGATCGAGGGAGCCGCAGGGCTGGGCAAATCCCGGCTGGTCCTGGAAGCCATCGCATCGGCGCGCCGCTACGAGATGACGGTGCTTCGGGCGCGTGCGTCAGTGACTGAGCGCGAGTTCGGCTTCGCGGTGGTCCGTCAGTTAATGGAGCCCACCCTGGCGGCGGCCGATGGCCAGCGTCGCAAGGAGTTGCTGGCGGGCTCCGCGGCTCTGGCCGCACCGCTGTTCGCCGATCCGGGTGAGCCGGTCGGCACCGGCAAGCTGCCAGGTAGCGGGGAACCGGCTGGCGCTGAAGGGGTGCGAGGTGTTGGTGAACCAACTGGTGGGACGGCCTCGCTACTGCACGGCCTGTACTGGCTGCTGGTGAACCTCGCCGAGGGGAGCGGGCCGCTGCTGGTCTGCGTTGATGACGTCGACGTTGCGGACGAGCCGTCTGTGCGCTTCCTGTCCTACCTGGCCAGGCGGGTCGACGGGCTGCCGGTTGCCTTGCTGCTCACCGCCCGCCCGATGCCGCGCGGCGGTGACGGCGAGCCGGTTGCAGACCTTCGCTCGACGCTGCGAGCCGGGCTGGTCCGGCTGCGGACGCTGCGACCGGGCGGCGTCGCCGAGCTGGTTCGCGCGTCGGTGCCCGGCGCGGACGCCGACTTCTGCTCGGCCTGCGCCGACATCACCGACGGCAATCCGTTCTACGTGAGCGAGGTGCTGCTGGCGCTGGCCGAGTCCGGGACTGTCGGCGACGCAGCCGGAACCGGCTGGCTGCATCAGGTTGGCGGCAGCACTGTCCAGCGGGCTGGCTTGTTCCGCCTGCTGCGGGCCGGCCGGTCGGCCCTACTACTGGCCGAGGCGTTGGCAGTGTGGGGACTGGACGCCCCGCTGCGCCGGGTTGCCGCCCTGGCCGGGCTCAGCCCCGATCTCGCGGCCGCCGCCGCCGATGCTCTGGAGGCCGAGGACCTGGCCACGATCACCGGCGACCGGATCGCCTACCGGCACGCGTTGCTGAGCCAGTCGGTCTACGCCGAACTCCCGCCCGCTCAGCGGGCGCTGGCGCACGGCCGAGCTGCGCGCATCCTGGCCGCCGAGAATGCACCGCTGGAATTGATCGCGGCCCACCTGCTGCGCTCCGTGCCCGCGGCCGATTCTTGGGTGGTGCAGACGCTGCGGCAGACCGCGGCGCGGGCGCGGGCACAAGGAGCGGTCGAGGCGGCGGTCCGTCAGCTGCAGCGCGCGCTGGCCGAGCCACCGGAACCGGGGCTCCGCCGGATCCTGCTCACCGAGCTGGGCACCGCCGAGTCGGCAGCCGGAATGCCCGCCGGTGTCACCCATCTCGCCGAGGCGGCCGAGCTGTGCGTGGAGCTCGCCGACCGAGTCGGAACGGCCCGGCTGCTGGCCGCGGCGCTGGCCGCGCAGGGCAGCAGCCGCCAGGCGGTGGACACTCTGGAGCGGGCGATGGAGCTGCTCGCCGGTCGACGGTCCGGCTCCGACGTGCTGGCAGACTCCGAACTGGTCGACACTGATCTGGTCAATGCCGTGGTGGCTGACTACCTGGCCAACGCGATGTTCGAGACGGACCTGCGGCAGCGGGCGCTCGCGCGGGCCGCGCCCCTGCTCGAACAGGTGCCGGACGGCGGGACTCACCAGGGGCGTCGCCTGCTGGCGATCCTGGCGATGCGCTCGGGGCAGCGCGGCGAGCCGGCAGCCAACACCATCCGGCTCGCCGAACGGGCATGGCAGGCGGGCGCGCTGCTGCACGACGAGGGACCAGGCGGCGCCGGCGCTCTGATGACGATCTGGGCGGCCGAACTGGCCGAGGCCCACCACTTCACGCTGTGGGTGTCCGGCGAGGTGATCGATGCCGCCCGGCGCGTCGGTTCGATGGACGCTTTTGCGACCGCCAGTTACTTCCACGGCAAGGCGCAGTTCGAGCGAGGGCAGCTGGTTGCGGCGCAGGCTGACGTCGAGCAGGCGCTCGCGGCGGGCCGCGCCGGTTGGCAGCGGTACCTCACCGCGGCGATGCTGCTGCGGGCGAACATCCTGCTTGCGCGCGGGCAGGTGCAAGCTGCCACGGCTGCCGTGGACGAGGTGGCCCCGGGGTCGGGCAACATGTTCGAAGACGCCTGGCTGCTGCACGCCAGGGGGTTGCTGGCGTTGGCCAACGACCGGCCGGCCGATGCGTTGGAACTCTTCGGAGAGGCCGGACGGTTTCTGACCGAGCGTCTGGGCGTCGAGTACACCGTGCTGCCGTGGCGGGCGCACGCGGCGCACGCGGCGATCGCGGCGGGCCAGGCGGATCGCGCAGCGGAACTCGCTGCGGCGGCCCGCGCGCTGGCCGAGCGGGCCGGGACCGGCGTTGACCTGGGCCGGTCGCTGCGGGTGCAGGGCTTGCTCGCACCCGGCCAGCAGGGCATCGATCTGCTCGACTGGGCCGCATCGCTGTTCGAAACGGCGCAGGCGCAGCTGGAGCAGGCTCGCGCGCTGGCCGATCTCGGCGCGGCGCTGCGCCGGGCAGGACGTCGGACGGATGCCAGGGTGCCGCTGCTGACCGCGCTGGAGTTGGCTACCAGCTGCGGCGCCAACCCCACCGTCGACCGGATCCGCCGCGAACTCTCAGCGGCCGGCGCCCGGCCACGGAGGGCGGTTCAGGCCGGGCGAGATGCATTGACCCCCAGCGAACTTCGGGTCTCCGAGCTGGCCACCCGCGGGCTTACCAATGCGCAGATCGCGCAGTCGCTGTTCGTCACGCCGAAGACTGTGGAGTACCACTTGCGCAACGTTTTCGCGAAGTTGGGCGTGACGCGGCGGGCGGAATTAGCTGCGGCGCTTGAGCCCTCCTCGTGACGCGCGCCGACGGTCCGAGGGTCAATATCCGGCAGCGTCCGAGACGGTCTGCATGCTGCACGGCGCCCCAGCAGGCAGCGTCACCGCCGTCGCGCTGGTCACCTTCGTGGCGGTGGGATCCTCCAACAGCAGCCCGCCGGCGCAGTGGCCGGCGGTGTCCGTCACCGCGAACGCCATGTACTGGGTGTTCTTGACCTTGGAGGTAACGAATTGGTTTCCGCCGGAGACCAGCGTCGGCGTTGCGGCGTAGCCGGAGCCCCCGAAGGATAGCCCGGTGTCCCCGGAGAGCCAGGTGACTACCTGCTCCTGGGTCATGGTGCTGGTCAGTGCCTGCTGGAGCAGGGCATCGCGCGCCGCTGCCGCATCCTGCAGCGGGACGTGCAAGGCGGCCGGGATCGGGGCGGCAGGCGGTGAGGTGGTGGGAGAGGCGGCCGGCGCCTTGGTCAGGCACCCCGACGGCGGTGCCGGGATGGCGATGAGCTCCTTCTGCAGTTCGCTGTCAATTGCGGCAGCGGCCTGGCGCAGCGCAGCGAACTGGGAGGCGCTGTCGCCGATGGCGCTCACCGAGGTTGCTGCGGCCTGCGCGCCGAGAGCCTTGGCCAGTGCTGTCGAGGCGTTGAACAGTGCGATCACCGTCTTGGACGCGGTTGTCGGGAAGTTGATCGCGCTGACACTGGGGATGTAGGTGGTCAGCGCGGTGGCCTCCGCCCCGACCGCCGCCTGCTTGCTCGGCAGATCCGAAGCTAGTCTGAATTGGGCGATCGGCAACGCTGTCGCATCAACCAGGGTCGCGCTCGCCAGGTTCAACTGGTCGTCGGACAGCAGCACAGGAAGTCCAGGGTCGTCCGCCGGGTGGCCCAGAGCAGTGGCCAGCGACTGGTTCGCCAGATCTCGCTGGTCGTCGTCAACCAGGGTCTGCTCGAGCAGCACCTGGGCGTCGTACACGTCCGAGGTGCCCGCATAGGCGTCCAGGTCGGCGATCTCCGCTTTGGCGGCTACTAGTTGTGCGTTGACAGCCCCTTTTGCCGAGTCGGGGAAGGAGACATTCCGGGTGGCGGCGTCGGAGGCGAACAGCGCGTCGCGGAACGCGGATGCGTCTGCCTTGGCCTTGGTGAGCCCAGTGGTGAAGTCGGACTGAGATAGGTCTGGTGTCAGCGCGTATCCGGCGCTGTCCAGGGAATCCAGCGCCTTGCTGCAACTGGCCGATTGCTTCGCCTGCTGGAAGGCGGTGAAGGCGGCGTCGGCGGTGGTAGTGGCCGGCTGCTGGGTTGACACCGCATCGGTCGACTGCTGCGCGCTCGCCGGTCCAGCCGACATCTCGGCAGTCCAGGTCCATGTTTCGGAACCGCAGCCGTTCGGGCCCGTGTAGGAGATGGTCCCGTTGGCCGTGTTGCCGTGGAAGTACCCGACCAAGGCACTGGTAGCGCCGCCGGTCGGATCGCCGGCCGGCGGCGGGGTCTGGTAGGCCTGCGCGACCTGGCCCCCCTTGATCGGTGCCGGGCCGTCGACGTATGCGTCGTCAAGGCCGCCGCCATTGGAGCAGGTGCCGTACAGGTATGTCGAGAACTTGGTCACCGCACCGTTGACCACAGAAAACGTGACCGGTTCGAAGTCGGCGCTGGTGCCCTGCGGGACCTGCGCCTTACCCGCCCATGTGCCGTCCCATGAGGAGCTGGACCCGGCTCCGGCCGACGTGCTGCTCGGTCCCGAGGGTGCCGGTGCCGCGGAATTTGATGTTGCAGAAGCCGGTGCCGACGGGGTCGGGGTATTCGGCGCCGACGTGCTTGATGAGGATGGCACTGTCGCCGTCCCAGCGGTGCCGGCGTCCGGGCCGCACCCTGCGGACACCAGCATTGCCGCTATTGCCACGACTGGCAGCACCCCTCGCCGGAACCACCTTGGGCCACCGGCCGCCGGACCGGTGGCTTCATCACCCATGCTCGCAGCGTCAGACATCCCGAACCTCCGCATTGCTTTCCTGGTCATTCCCATTGCCCCCGAGTTGGTCATGCACTGGTCGTGGGCGCACGTCGTCGAGAAGCGCGCTGAGCTCCAGCCAGCCATAGAACGGCTGGGGCTCGCCGTGACCGTCCTGAATGGACCCGCGGATGCTGTCTGCCATCGGCAGCAGATCCAGGACCACTCGGACGGCACCGTCAGGTCGGCTCACGGTGACGATCGTGGCCTGACCATCACCCGTTCGCACTAGGGTCGGACCCTGGGATTTTCTCCGATCACCCGGAGGACGGGCCGCCTCGAGTGGCGCGTGCGCTCCCGTAGCGTGCTGCTTCGGAGTTTTTCACCCGCCACCTGCTCGCCGCCATTTGGCGCATCGTGCGCGACCAAGCCAGCATCCTTGGAGCAGCCGCGGCGTGGCGGCAAGTCCTTCGCGGGGACCTTGCGGGGATCTGGTCCGCGCGCCGCGGTACCTATCGAGTGCTCTATCGACTGCGGGAGAACCCGCGTGGGGTCATCGTGGTGCGCATCGAACACTGCTGACGTCTACCGGCGGCATTGAACCCGAAGTGACTCGTAGTCCTCACCTGAACGATCACCAGCGACACTCACCTCGTCATGGATTGGCCATGGCTGACCGGTCAGCGATCCGTGACCGGGCACGCATTGTGGTGCGAGCGTCGGCTGGGCCGCAGAGCCATCGCCAGGTCGGACTGGGCCAACAAGCCAGTCGGATACCAGTGTGGCTGATGATCATGACTCAGGGGTCCGCTGGGTTCGCTGATCGGCGCCGTAGGACGTTCGGCTTGTGGTGGGTGTTCCGCACTGCCGCTCGCGTCACCTGCCGCTGCTGGAGGCGGACTACGGGCGAGCCCCACCTTCTGGGAGCAAGACGGCTTTCCGGCGACTTCAGCGACAATCAGCCAATGCGCGGGTGGCCATGCCGGGTAGAACAGCGGTCCACTGGTCCAGACGTGCCGACATCGTAAAGACCCAGACCTGGGTGCTTGAACAGGTGACTGGCTCGCTGGTCGATCTCGAACGGCCAGTCCTCGTCGAGGTCGTCGACACTGAACCGGCCCATGACCCGACCGTATTACGAGCGACCACGCATGACTACGCCACCGCCCGATGAACGATCGTGTTGCGGGGACGTCCTGCTCCTGTGGAGTCGACCGGTCATGACCAGTTGCGGATGTCGCCCTATCGCCGATTCGCATGGTGAGCGAAGAGCAGAGCCAGCGGTGGGCGGACGAGGCCGAGGCCGGGTACGACGTCGCGGAGTTGAATAGTCGCGGGCGTGGCCGTCCGGGGCGAGGGGTCGAGCCGATGCAAGTTGTGGCTGTGCGCCTGACGGCGGAGGAGGTCGCTGCGCTGGATGAGGTGGCCGAGTGGGAGCACCAGTCGCGTTCTGAGGCGATCCGGCGGGCTCTGGCCGACTTCACCGGGTGAAGGTTCGCCGCAGCGCGCTCAAACACGGAGTGTCAGGCGAGGACGCGGTGCAGGCCGCCGACTGGTCGCAGTGGATCGAGCCTCTGGAGGACGACGACTGGCCGCATCGTGAGCTGCGGCTCGGCTTCGACACGCAAGCGGGGCTGCTCGAGACCGTCGTGCTGATCTTCGAGAGCGGTGAGGAACTGGTGATCGCACCGCTGGAGACCGGGGACCGCAGCACCGCCGAACTGGCCGGCCGACCTGGGGGCACCTCCCGCTTGCGGGGGAGTCGGCGTGGGACGGTCTACCGTCTACCGCGCCTAGCAGCGCCACCTGACGGCCGCCGCCCGCGCATGAGAGCCGAGGCCGTCCCGCAGAGCACACCCCTGCGGGACGCCCACCAATCGGCGGACGTGTCGTCAGTCGTGCAGATGGTGCAGGTACTGGTCGGGACAGGTCAGGAACGCCCGCCAGTTGGCGACCAGTTCGAATTCCTCCCAGCTCCGCTCGGTCAGACCATCGCTGGTGACTTCCAGCAGCCGGGCCGGGCCCCAGGGGGGCGAGGATCGGGCTGTGCGTTGCGACGACGGCCTGCGAGTCGCCGCTGCGGGCTATCTCGCCCAGCAGTGCAAAACGTATAGCGCGTCGCCGATCGTGGCCACATAGATGACTTGGTAGGCACAGGATCAACGTCTCTGGTTACGCGGGTGGTCCTTGGCGGTGCGCTCATTTCCGCGTTTGTAGTTGCCGGTCAAGCGCGCCATCAACTCTTGAGGATCGCTGTCCTGCACGTCCGCTATGAACTCGGCCGCCAGGGCGCCCCGGAGTGTCCTCGCCAGACGACCGTTCTGAGCACCACGTCGTCGCCGAACAGTTCGTAATCGAACCCGCTGGGCCGGTTTGCCATATAGCCAGCATGCTGCACGCAGCTCGCGGACCACCGACCTGGATCCCGAGTTGTAGCTAGCGTGCGCCGCCGGACGACCGCCGACCGGGCATCGCGGTTCAGCCACCTCCCGACTTCGATGCCGCCAGCATGCCAGCGCCGGACCCACCCCCGCCGGTGTTGCGACGACCGCTCGAACCCAAGGATCCGCTAAGGATAAGTGATCTTGGTTCTCACCGAAGTCTGATCCTCAGACCTCCCACCAGCTCGCCGGAAGCCGCGGCGAGTGGGAGTGCACGTCATTGAGGACAATTTCGGCCGATTGTTACCGGCGGGCTAGGTCGACGGCCAGCCAGCCCAGCGCGACGAGCAGCAGGGTGTGCGAGGCGATCGTCCCGGCGTGGCCCTTGGCTGCGAGGTCAACGACCGGGAAAAGGGCCAGCAGGACGACGGGGATCCGGGAGAAGCGGTGGGAGCGCCACAGGACCACCGCCAGCAGCACCATTCCGATGATGGTGCCCCCCAAGAACATTGCCACCATAGTGCCGCCGATAGCGTTGCTGCTCATGGCATCGACCAGGTCGGCCGCCGTGTTCGGTGCGAGCGGTGATTGTGCCACGGCCAACTCGACTGCTTGACCCATCCGGACCCCCGCGAATCCGAGCATGCTGATCACGACCATGGCGGCGGCGATCACGGACAGCGTCTTGCTGCGGCCGGCGGTCCGCCGCAGTAATCCAGTCAGGGCCGGAATGTACATCGCGGTGGCGAGCAGGCCGATCAGGACACTGAGGGTGAACGTGGTCGGTGCCGATGCGATCAGGGGCAGATCCGCGGCGGTCGAAGTCCCGTCCAGCGGGGACAGGATCTGCTCGACTACCTCGCAGGCGGGAGCGGCGATGAGCATCGCAACCAATGCCCGCGGCATCACCGGGAAGCCGATCGGGTCAGTGGTGGCCGCTGGTGTCGGTGCGACCGATGGTGAAGTGGCGGGCGGGGGTGCGGTGATGCGGTTGATTGTCATGTCTGCCTCCAGGGGTCGGATGGGATTCAGCCCTGACGGTAGGGAGCAGCCCCGGCCCGGCGCATCGGTCGCGGGGCCGAATTCGCTGCACCCGGCGGGCGTTTTCGGTGTGCGGGCTAGGCGCCGTCCGGCTGATCGCGAATCGGCCGTCCGGCCGATGTCTGCCGCTGCCCCGACGTCCTATGCTCACCGGATGCGGGGAACTGCACGCACAGTGGCAGGGATGCCCTGGTCTGACGTCGTCGCCGGCCTGCTGTTGGGTGCGGCCGCCGCGGTGTCCACCGCGCTGCAGCTGCCAAGCGGTCATCCGGTCGCGGACGTGCTGGCCGCGGTGAGCGGGGCGTCGTTGATGCTGCGCCGGTCCTGGCCGGTCGCGATGGTCGTCATCGCATCAGTCGGGATCGGGTGCTATTCCTTCATCCCCGGGGCAGTGAACCCGCTGTGGTCGTTCGCGGCGGTCCTGGTGATCACGTTCTCCGCGTTTGAGCGGCTCGCGGGCTGGCGGGCGTTCATCGGCGGCGGGTTGTTGCTGGCATCGGCGTATCTGTTGCAGGCGGCGACGGATTCCCTGGTCGTGGAGCGCGTCATCAGCCCGGTGTTGGTGGTCGGGCTGCCAGCCCTGGCCGGGGTGAGCGTGCGTCGGTGGCGGGAGCAGACGGACCGGCTGCGGCAGCTCACCGCCGAACTGGCCGCCGAGCGAGACAAGACCGCCGCTGCCGCCGCGCAGACAGAACGGTCCCGGATCGCCCGGGAGATGCACGATGTCATCGCGCATTCGGTCAGCGTCATGATCGTTCAATCGGGGGCGGCGCTGGGCATGCTGGGCGCCGATCATCCGGCCCACGAACCGGTCAAGGCGGTCCGCGCGACCGGACGCGAAGCACTGGCCGAGCTGCGCAGACTTCTCAGTGTTCTCCGGGACAACGCGGATACCCCCAGGCCGCAACCCGGGGTCGATCAGATCACCGAGTTGGTGCACCGCGCGGGGGCGGATTTGCGGGTCGTCGGCGAACCGGTACCGGTGCCTGCCGGACTCGGGCTGGCCGTCTACCGGATCGTCCAGGAGGCGCTGACGAACAGCAGACGGCACTCACCCGGGATACGGGCCACGGTCGAGATCCGTTACCGGGAGACCGGGCTAGAAGTGACAGTAGTGGACGAAGGTGGCGTCGGCGTGCTGTCCCGATCGGCTGGACATGGGCTGATCGGGATGCGTGAAAGGGCCGAAATGTACGGCGGCGACCTGACCGTCGGGCCGTGTCAGGACGCCGGTGGATGGCAGGTCCGCGCGCTGCTGCCGCTGACCGGTGCCGGGCGATGAGCAACGACGTCGTGGCAGGCCCGGACGACGGTGTTGTCGGGTCGGCTCCTGCCGACGGTGTCCTGGGCCGCCCCATCCGGGTTCTGGTCGCCGACGATCAGGCCCTGGTTCGCAGCGGGTTCGCGCTGATGCTGCGGCAGTACGCCGATCTCGTCGTGTGCGGACAGGCACGAGACGGCGCCGAGGCAGTGCTGCTCGCCGCGGCGGCGAGACCCGACGTAGTGCTGATGGACGTCCGGATGCCCGGCATCGATGGAATCGCCGCAACCCGCACCCTTATGGCCGCCCCGGACCCGCCCGCGATCCTGATCCTGACGACCTACGACATCGACGAGTACGTCATCGAGGCGTTGCGCGCCGGGGCGGCCGGGTACCTGCTCAAAGACGTGGAGCCCGCAGATCTGGTCGCGGCGATCCGGTCGGTCGCGGGCGGGGACATGCCGATGGCACCATCGGTGATCCGCCGGCTGGTGGACGAATTCCTCACCAGGTCCCCACCATCGACATCACCGGGCGCGTCGACCACGCAGGCCCCGCCACATCCGGGCCTGGCGTCGCTGTCCGCGAGGGAACGCGAGGTGATGGTGCTGCTGGCGCGCGGTATGACCAATGCAGAGGTGGCCGCCGAACTGGTGGTGAGCACGGCGACGGTCAAGACCCACGTCGCGGCGGTACTGGCCAAACTCGGCCTGCGGGACCGCATCCAGGTCGTCATATTGGCCTACGAGGCCCGACTGATACAGCCCGGGGACATCAGCACCAACACCCGCTGACCCGAAGTTGCCCGCGCTGAAACGAGAAGGTTGTTCTTAGCAGCCTCACGGGACACCCTGCAGCAACTCCCGCCGATGCGCAGCACGGCGTTCGACGTCCCTACCACCTGCCGCTCGTCGCGCACGTGCAGCGCCGCCTAGCCCGCCGGCACGCCGACAGCGCTGCACGTCCTGGCTCCATGACCGCGGCGGAACGGACCTCAGTCCCCTGCGCCCGTCCGCGCTGTCGGACCAGGCAAACGAACGGCCCGTAGCGAGTGCCGCCGCATCAACCGGGGTTAACACTCCGTCCCACAGGCGCAGGTCTGCCTGTCCAGCGGCAGCTACCCAGAGCCAACCCGGGAGCCGCCGCGGTGACGGTAGGTCATGGTCGGAGGATCCGCTTGACCGTGGCGGGACTGAACTGGGCCGGATCTGCCGATTTCGGATGCGTTCGGCGTCGTCACGCGGCATAATCGTGTCGTGCCGACCGTTGACGGTCTCGACCTCGACGGTCGAATCGATCGGGTGGATTGGGAGCAGGTAAAGGCCGACCTGGCAGCCGATCGCTTCGACAACGGACGCTCTGCCGCCGCCTTACGTCGATCGTTCGAGCAGTCGCAGCACGTGGTTTTCGGGTGGCTGGGCGATCAACTTGTCGGTATGGCCCGACTGCTCTCGGACGGTGTGTGCAACGCGTATCTGCTCGACGTCTGGACACATTCCTCGGTGCGCAGGCGCGGCATCGCAACCAGCGTGGTGCGCCACATCATCGACGCGGTGCCTGGCCAGCACATCGGGCTTCAGACCGACGACGCAGCCGCGTTCTACCGGTCGTTGGGTTTCACCCCCGACCCCGAGTTCATGGGCCTGGTCGTAGGGCGATGGCTCGACAACGCGGCCAACCGGCGAACATGACGGAAAGCGTGACCGCCCTGCCGCAGACAGGGTGCACGCCGCCCGGTCACGGATCCGCAAACGGTTCCGCCCAGCCTGGTCACTTGGCGGTGGTGCGCGGCGGCGCGCTACAGGGTGACGCCGGGTCCGAAGATGAAGATCCGGATCAGCGCGATCACGATCAGGGCGGCGATGCAGGGTCGGTCAGTTGCAGCATCCGCGCGATGGCCACCCCGCGGTCAGGTCATCAGGGCGACGCCGATGAGCAACACGATGATCTTGATCCACAGCGGGGTGTTCAGGAGTTGGTAGACGGTCCCGGCGTCGCCGACGTCGGTGAGCCCCCTGACGACCGGGTATCTGCAGAACCCCTGGACGCTGACCAGCCCGAACCAGAGCACTGCCAGGCGTCAGAACGCGTGCCGACCGAGGGCTGGAGAAGCGCCAGGTCGACCAGGCGGGAGATCAGGCTCCAGACCGGCCCGGACAGCAAGATGGTGACCCGCGTGCCCACTGCGGTGACAGGTTCGGCTTCCGGGCCGGCATGAATCACCGGCCGGAACCCGAACCCACCGTCGCCACGCCGTGGGCCAACTCGTGCAAGGTGATCATGACCAGCAACGCCGACGCGACCGCGCCGGCCGAATTACCGGGCGCCGCGGGCAGTCCCGGTCAGGGATCGGTGAACTCGGGGGTCGTTGCAACGGGGGGCATTTCTGGGGCGAATAGTCGGGCCCACTCGTAACCCTTCGCTCGAAGCTTCTCGACGGCTTATCCCACGTCTGTCGGCGCGCCGTGTTGAAATTGAGCAATGACATCCGAGGTTCAGCGCGTATCGCTCCCCACCACCGACGGACGACACGTCGACGCAATCACGGCCCGACCCGACGGTGTCGGGCCGTGGCCGGCGGTCGTGGTGGTCCACGAGCTTTTCGGAATCGATGACGAGATGGTCAAGCAGGTGAGCCACCTCGCTGGTTTGGGGTACCTGGCGTTGATGCCGAATCTGTTTACCGGCGGCGGGATGCGTAAGTGTCTGATCGGCACTTTGCGGAGCTTGCGCTCCGGCAGGGGTAAGGCCTACCTCGACATCGAGGCCGCCCGCCGGCATCTACTGGCAGATCCATCGTGCACCGGCGCTGTCGGAGTGTTGGGCTTTTGCATGGGCGGCGGCTTCGCACTGATGACGGCGGCATCGGGTTTCGACGCCGCGTCGGTCAACTACGGCGACATCCCCAAGGAGCCCGGGCACACCCTGGCCGCTGCCTGTCCGATCGTCGGAAGCTACGGCGCCAAGGACGTGATCAACCGCAAGGCAGCGGCCAGGCTCGAGACGGTGCTGACGAGCCTGGACATCCCGCACGACATCAAGGAGTACCCCGAGGCCGGCCACGCCTTCATGAACTCCGAACTCAACGGCTGGCCCTGGCTCCGGCCGATCGTCCGGGTGTTGAACTTCGGCCCGAACCCGGAGGCTGCCAGGGACGCCTGGGTCCGAATCGACGCCTTTCTCGGTGAGCACCTGGTAGTCAGGGGCTGAAGTCACAATCGCCCTGCACCGTCGGTCGGACCCGAACCAGCCCGGGCGTGACCGACGAGCCTGAGAAGCGAACATCATTGCGCCGACCAACCCACAGTCGCGGCGCCGCCACAGGGTTCAGCGGTCACGACGATCAGCCCGAGCAGCGGGCCAGGAACACGAACTCCCGACCGGGCCGGTCCGGAGCATCCCGGACATCGATGAGCTCGAGACCGTGCCGGGCCAGGCCTCCCGCTACCTCGGTCCGCTCTCTGAACCGCAACGATCGCCTCGCCGCCGGGCCGTAGCGCGCCGACGATCCCCGTCAGCGTGGCGTTCCACACCGCACCGGTGATGATCGCCTGCGCAACGCTTCGCCGTCATGGTCGCGGAGTCGAACGGCAGGCCCGCCGCGACAGTCACGGCACCACCCTCGATCCACCAGATGACCTCTCCGCCGGGCTTGGCCCGGCCACCGCCAACGAGCACGCGTCCGGGTCGACGCCGACCACGTCCAGCGGGCGGCCAGCAGCAGCGCGAAGACGCCGGATCGGTATCCGTGTTACGCGCTCGACACCACTGTGGCGTGCCGCCGTGTGAGCAGCCATCGGACGGTCGTGGCGAGCAGGGCCGCGGCTAATGCGGCGTTGACCCAGCCGAGCAGCTGAACACCGCGCGGGACATCCGGACTTGCAGGTGACATCAGTTCGCCCGCTGCACCGACGATCATGACGAGTGCGAGAACGGCCAGCAGGATGCCGGAGGGGAGCTGGATCCACCCGGACAGGTGAACGCCCCACGTGAGCAGGGCCAGAACGATGATCAGCACCAGCGGAGGTGCGAGCGCTGTTCCGTTGTTGATGAAATCTGGCCACACCGAGCCCCGTGCACCTGGCCCGTTGAATTGGTATGGCCAGCGGGCGATCAACGAGATGATCGCTTCGACAACGATGACACCCAGCACAACGAGGCTGGTTGACTGCATGAGCCTGCCGGAGGATTTCATGAGGGTCGCTTTCCGCCACGCCAACGTTGGTGTTGGCCATCGCGATAATCATTGCACACACTGTGCAGTGACATGAGAACTTCTTCTGAAACGTCCTCCCGCTCGTACCACTCCCCGGTGCGTCAGCAGCGTGCCGAGGAGGCCCGCGAGCGGATCATCTTGGCCGCGCGACGGCGCTTCGTCCAGGACGGTTACGCCGCGACGTCCGTTGCGGCGATCGCCGACGAGGCTGGGCTCAGCCGCCGCACGATCTACGACGCGTTCGGCACCAAGAAGGATCTGTTGATGGCACTGCTCGGCCAGCTGGCGCCTCTCCCCCGGGACACGTTCGAGACGGCGATCGATGCTGCAGCGGGAGACGCCCACGCGCAACTCTGGGTCGCCGTCGATTTCATCACCCGCTATTACCACGGTGGGGCGGACGTGTTGGCGATGATCCATGCGGCAGCCGGCGCCGATCCCGATGTCGCGGAGCTCGATCGAACGGGAGAATCGTTCAGGCGGATGGCGCAGCGTCCGCTGATCATCGACTGGAATCTGCGCGGCCTGCTCGCAGTCGGATTGCCCGCCGACACGGCGGCGGACATTTTCTGGTCGTTGACAGCTCCGCAGGTGTATCGGCTATTCACCGGCCAGTGCAGCTGGACGCGCGAAGACTTTGCCAGCTGGCTATGCCAGGCACTGGCCACACAGTTGCTCGAGCCGCCTATGGCCTAGCCAGCTGCCCGCAGCCACGCTCATCCTCGTAGGCCAGTTCTGCGGCGACGACCAGCGCAGCCTGGCAGCCTCGCAGAAGACGATCATGCCGCCCGGTCAAGGATCCCTGACCGGGTCTGACCCACCGCCGCGACCCAGCCCCGACAGGTCGCCACCGGCGCGAGCGCGCCCTCCAGCCGATCAAGTCACCGGTCCCGTCGTGTGGGCGGTAGATCGTCGAGTCGTTGTCGCGCGAGTCGGTCGAGCAGCTCCAGGAGAGCACCCGGCGGCGTCTGGCCTGCGAGCTGCGTGCGTCACTCTGTGACGACGTCTTCGATGACGCTGAACGTGTGACGATCCTCGTACGCTGCAAACAGCCGCTCAAGGGCGTCGGCATACGAATCAGCGCTCACGATGTCATTGTGATCGCCGCCCGTCTCGTCCCATCGAAACGGTCGGCGATACCCGGTCCGCCCTGTACGAGGAACGGCATCCGCGTGACCAACAAGGCTCAGGCCCGCCCGCCGACGGGCAGCTGCAGCAAGGTCGGACGCCGGCCCTCCTACGGTGGCCGCCGGCGGCTTGTTCGGCGCTACTGGTCGGCAACTCTCAGGCTGCTTACTCAACGTGGCCTCGAGGCGCCTGCCACCATAGGAACATGAAGCGCTTGAAACGCCTGGTGACGTTCGTCGATCTTGACGGGCAGGCAGACGATGACACCATCTCGGTGTCGACACGGCACGAGGTAGAACTCGCCAATGGCAGCCGGGCACTGCTCCTGGGTGACCGGGGCTGGGCCCAGTCGGGGCCGCCGAACATCTGGGAGTACACCTCGGTGCAGGACATCGTCAACACGTCGCGCATGGTGGTCGGACCGGACGAGCCGCCCACCGGTTTGTCGTACGAGCAGATGGAGACCGATCATTGGGATCGGTTGGCTGAAGTCCTCCGGCGGTCGGAGCTTGTCGTGGACGCGCTGGAGTTGAAGCGGCTACCGCACGACGTGCTGCTCACCGAGCAGCTGCTCGCACGCCTCGGCCATGAGCTCAACGCCGATCCTTGCGACGTCGGCTAGGTCTGAGCCGCTCCGCGGCCAAACATGTGCCGCACGCGGATGGTTCTGCGGGACGGTAGTCGGCCGGCCAGCACGCGTCAGTGACGATGGTGTGGGCGACGGTCGGGTCGGGGGAGCGGTGCACCGAGCACGCGGCAGCGCCAGGCACGATGCAGTGCCGCCAAGCTCCCTGGACGGGCACGACTGCCGCGCGGACGTGCGCCTCGGTCCATCCACAGCGGGCGGCCGACGAGACCTAACCTGGCGGCGAGTCGTCGGACGGTCCCGGATCAGCGGCTCGGATCCAGTACGTTCCGTAGTTTGATTGCTGAGCCAACAGGTACGCGTCGTGCACGATCTCGGCAACGGCGGGAATCGGCTTAGTCTGGCTCGACCGGGCGTCGTCGATCTTCGCCTTCAGCGGCGGCCAGAGGGCATCGGCGAGGGTGATCTTCGACGGTTGAGGAGTCCAGGTCTGATCCCAGACCTTCTTGATGTCGAGACCTCGCGCGCGGATCCTCGCAATATGCGCGATCAAGGAGGGCTCGTCAAGTCCGCCGCAGGTGGGGTGAATCCGCCGCAGCGCCTCGGCCAGTTCGACATCGTCGAAGTGGGCGAACTCGAAGCATCTGGCCGGCCACTGTTTCACGTTCACGAAGGCCTCGAGAACCTCGCTGGACACCGTCGCGCCCTGGGCTGAGATGACCTTTCTGATCGCGTCAAGAATTTTGCATCGCTGGCGATCGATCTTCTCCGGTGTGTCCCAGCCGTGATCTTGGTCGACGGCGATCACCAGGCTGCTCGGTGGACGGATCATCTCGTAGCTGTCGCCGCGGCGCTGCCCAAGGATCGGCGCGACCATCGCTGCGGCGACGAGCGCCAGGTTGGCGTTCGCGCCGCGCATGCACAGCAATCGAATCAGATCTGGGGTGCGCCGAAGCTCGAGATGATCAAAGACGCGAGGAACAAGGAGTTCCTCGGTCTCTCCTTCCACCACGAGCACGACGCCGGGATGAGGCGACACCCCTAGCTCGGCAAGCAGACTGTCGAGCTGCTCGTCTCCCTGGTCCGAGATTCGTTCGAACAGCGGGTGCCACGCGGAGCGTGAGGGCTGCGGCAGCGGAGGCGCCGAGTTGCGGTCAGCGAGGTCTTCATAGAACAACAGAAGGACCTCGGCGGCCAGCCGGTAATCGAGCGCGACGAGTGCATCCCCGGTCAGGGTCTTCCATGCCCGTTCGGGTGCACGTCGGATCAATCGTGACCAGTCGCCAGTCGGATCGCGCATGTGCGCGCGGAGCAGCAACCTCTCCGCGAAGGCCAGCGTCTCCTCCGGCTTTACCTCGAGCAGGCCAGCCATGGCCACTGGGTCGTAGCCGGCGTGGAACCCGTCCCACTGCTGGACCTCGACGCCGGTCAGATGGAGCCACTCCGGATCGATGGTCGGCAGGTAGCGGGCTTCAAGAGCCGCGAGCACGGGTACCCAACTGGCGATTCGCGCGATGGGCATCCGTGACGACTCGTCCAGTGGCGGCAGGACGACACGGCGACGTTCGTACGGACCGACCACGCGGCGAAACGGCAGACGACGACGCAACTCAGGCGCCGCCAGCAGTTGCCACCGGCTGTAGATCAGTCCATTAATCCGGTGGGGCGGATCGCTGTTCTTCCTGGAATCAAACCGCAACCGTGGGCGAAAGCCGTCCGCCCGGGGTCACGAACACGCCCTGTCGCCAGTGCCCGGCGCAGCTCAGATTGCGGACCCCCTGTGCAGTCGGAAAACCTGT
>CAJDUM010000019.1_pt1 | contig 76779 bp, 64 predicted proteins | sample 7390781 | NCBI WGS metagenome assembly CAJDUM01 (sample SAMEA7055661, study PRJEB34461) | soil metagenome | biome: terrestrial ecosystem; feature: Peninsula; material: soil | place: Antarctica | collected 2016 | reverse complement strand
GTGCTGTTTGCGAGCCGACGCGCTACTTCATTCCTGGGCGCGTTCCGCGACCAGCTGCGCGACCTCTCGCGCCAGGCGCAATGCTCGGCGGGCCCACGCCGGGTCGGCGTTCGCCAACCCGCAGGTGGGGGTCACCACGACCTGGCCCAGCCGGGACGAGGCCAAGCCCAACCGTTGCCAGGTCTGCAGTAGCGGCGCAGCGATATCCCGGAATACGGGGCCGCCTGTGCGGTTTGTCTCGACGGCGTCGTAGCGAGCCCGGCTGCCGGTCCGGTCGACGGCGACCTGAACGCCACCGACGTCACGTGTGTCGGAGGCGGCGACCGGGTCGTGGCTGGGGACCAGGCCGGCCAGCAGCACGATGCCCGCCTCCACTGCTTCCCCAATCGGATCAAGCTGCCCGGCAGCCGATCCGATTGCCGTCATATCCAGCGACACGGCCCCGAATCCCGCCTGGCGCAACATATCGAGCGGGATCCCTGGGTGGCAGCAATGGGCGATTGCCGGCGCACCGTTCAATGCCCCGAGCACAACTCGAAGACCGTCCACGACGCGGACCGGGTCGACCGCCGAGACGGTCCCGAAGCCCGATGCGGTCGGCAACGAGCCGTCCAGCACTGCCGGTAGCAGCGGCTCGTCAATCTGCACCACGATGCCGGTGCCGGATAGTCGCGCGGCCAAGTCCCGGACGTGGGTCGCAAGGCCTTCTGCGAGCGAGGCGGTAACGTCGGCGACGGCGCCTGGATCGGTCAGCATCCTGTTACCGCTGGGAGTCTCGATCATCCCGGCCAAGGTCCAGGGGCCGGCAATCTGAACCTTGACCCAGCCGGCGCCCGCGTAGGAGCCCTCGGCGGCATCGAGGTCCCAGGACAGGAAGTCCTTGGCCCGCCGGATGTCCCTGCCCGGCCGCCGGGACATCCGCCAGCCGCTGGGTACCACCTCGGCCGGCAGGTCGATCAGCATCGCCGCCGACCGGCCGACCATGTCCGCGCCGACGCCGCGATCCGGCAGCTCCACCACATGCGGCAGTTCCGGCAGTTCACCGGCCACCATGTGGGCGGCCTCGACCGGGTCCGTACCTGGCAAGGAGCCGATGCCGGTGGCCGCGCCGAGATGCCACGCAGGCGACCAGCCGCCATGTGCTGCTTTCCCGCTCGCTCCGCCGGCACTCGTTCGGGCCCCGCCCGTCACAGCCCCACCTGTCACAGCCCCACCCGTCGCAGCCCCACCTGTCGCAGCCCCACCTGTCGCAGCCCCACCTGTCGCAGCCCCGCCGTTCATGCCGTTGCCACGATGGTCGTCGCGCCGACCACATACGTATCGGTCTCGTCGTACAGCACCGCCGTCTGGCCTGGCGCCACTCCCCTGATCGGCTCGTCGAATGTCAGCCGAAGCCTGCCGCCCACCAAATCGGCGCAGGCGCCAACGGTGCCGCCGTGAGCGCGGATCTGGGCCACCGCGCGCATCGGAAACGGTGGCGGCGACCCGGTTGAGAACACCACACGCTCGCCGAAGATCACCCGGACATCCAACCGCTCGACCGGTCCGACTCTCACCGTTCCGGACACCGGCTCGATCTCCAGCACGTACCGCGGTCGCCCATCGGCTGCCGGTCGGGAAAGGTGAAGGCCCTTGCGCTGTCCGATTGTGTAGCCGAAGTAGCCGTCGTGATCGCCGAGAACCTCCCCGGTTTCCGCGTCGACCACCGAACCCGCGCCGGCACCCAGCTTGTCCACCAGGTACCCGCGAGTGTCACCGTCGGGGATGAAGCAGATGTCGTAGGAGTCCGGCTTGGCGGCCACCGCGAACCCGCGGCGAGCTGCCTCCGCCCGCACTTGATCCTTGGTCATCTCCCCTAACGGGAACAGCGTGTGCGCCAACTGATCCGCCGTCAACACCGCCAACACGTAGGACTGGTCCTTGGCCGCGTCCACCGACCGGTGCAGCACCCCATCGACCATCCGGACGTGGTGGCCGGTGACGACCGCTTCGAAACCCAGGGCGATGGCCCGGTCCAGCAGCGCAGCGAACTTGATCTTCTCATTGCACCGCAGGCACGGGTTCGGGGTGCGTCCGGCGCTGTACTCGGCCAGGAAATCGGCAACCACCGTCTCGGCGAACTCCTCGCTGAAGTCCCAAACGTAGTAAGGGATCCCGAGGAGGTCGCAGACCCGGCGGGCATCGAATGCATCCTCCACCGTGCAGCAGCCCCGGGATCCGGTGCGTAGCGTCCCTGGGGTGCGGGACAACGCCATGTGCACGCCGGTCACCTCATGCCCGGCGTCCACGGCAAGCGCCGCAGCCACCGCAGAGTCGACGCCGCCGCTCATCGCAGCCAGTATGCGCATCAGTAGCTCATCTCCGCTGCGCCCCGGCCAGCGCTGCCTGCCTGGCCCGCTTCACCACGGAACCGATCACCCTGGCAAGCGCGTCGACGTCCGCCCGGGTCGAGGTGTGCCCGAGGGAGAATCGCATCGATCCCCTGGCGGCTGACTGTGAGATTCCCATCGCGAGCAGCACGTGTGACGGCCGAGTGACGCCCGCCGTACAGGCAGAGCCCGCCGAGCACTCGATACCCGCGGCATCCAGCAGCATCAGCAACGAGTCCGCCTCGCAACCAGGGAAGAGCAGATGTGCGTTGCCGGGGAGCCGGGACGGTCCGCCGTCCATCACCGACGACCCGGGGTCGCCGGTAAGTACGGCATCCGGCACGGCCCCGAGCACCGCCGCGATCAGTCCGTCGCGAAGGTCGATCAACCGGGCAGCTTGCTCCCGCCTGTGGGCGACCGCATTCCGCACGGCAACCGCGAGCCCGACGATCGCCGGCATGTCCAGGGTGCCGGAACGGATCCCCCGTTCCTGTCCGCCGCCGTAGGCGAGCGGAATGGCTGCGGTCTCGCGACGCAGCAGCAGCACGCCGACGCCGACCGGGCCACCGAGCTTGTGCCCCGTCATGGTCAGGGCATCCGCCCCGCACGCACCGAAGTCCACCGGCAACGCGCCGACCGCCTGCACCGCATCGGTGTGCAGCGGAATGTTCCGGGCGTGTGCGACGGCAGCCAGCTCCCGAATGGGGTTCACGGTACCGATCTCATTGTTCGCCCACATGGCAGTCACGACGGCGACGGCGGCCGGATCCTCGGCAATCGCGGCGGCCAACGTATCGGCGTGTACCCGGCCGAAGTCGTCGACCTCCAGCCAGCCAATATCGGCGCCGTGCGCCCCGGCAAGCGCCTCGGCGCAGTCCAGCACCGCATGATGCTCAGTGGCCGGCAGCAGGATCCGAGTGCGGCGGTGGTCGGCGGCACGCCGGGCTCGGAAGATGCCCGCCACCGCCAGGTTGTCCGACTCGGTTCCGCCGGAGGTGAAGATCACCTCGCTGGGGTGGGCGCCGAGATCGGCCGCTATCGATTCACGTGACTCCTCAACGCGCCGTCGCGCCTGCCGCCCTGCGCGGTGCAGCGATGAGGCATTGCCGGTCAGCGACATGGCCGCCGAAACCGCATCGACCACCTCAGGCAGCACTGGGGTGGTGGCAGCATGGTCGAGGTAGGTCATCGTCGTCCAGGGTAGGCCCCCGAGCGGGCACTGCCTGGCCCCATGCCGGCGGAACCGGTCGTTCGACTCCGCCGGCGCCGGACCCGCACCCCGCCATGCGTCGACGCGCTTGGCCATCCGACTGCCGTGACGGCGGCGCTTCGGCCCTTGCTGCCGTGACGGCGGCGCTCCGGCTCTTGCTCTATGCCTCCAATTGAGTGAGAGTGGACCCGATCGGTCGCATCGGTGCGACCGCGGTGGAAGGGAATGCCCTGTGGCTGTATCTGTAGATCTGACCAAAGCGCTGGACAAGGCCTACGAGAACTCCAGCCTGGATGAGATCCTCGCGGCGCCGCCGTCGGCAATCGCTGGCCTGACCGAGCGGCACGACAAGGCGCTGAAGGAAGCCCTCGGCATCGACACCATCGCCGAGCTGGGCTCCAACAAGTACTTCGCGATCGCTGGCGTGTTGGTGGCGCTGAAGGGTAAGACCGGCTGACAGTCCGTGCAGCAGAGGGACTCGGTGCCGATCCACGGCGCCGGGTCCCGTCGCTGTTCTGCCCCGCACTTCGTGCCGAGTTCCTTCACTGATCTGCTCTGCCTTCCTGCCGGGCTCCGCCATGCTGGACCGGTTCACTGTGCGAGCCTGCCCCCGCTCACCCTCGGCGACCGCGCTACTCCGGCACCAGCAGGGAAATTCGGCTCACCGACCCTGCGTACTGGGGAGTAGCGGGTTCCGGGAGCCGACCGCGCTACCAGGCTGGACCGAGACCGCTCGCCAGGACGCTGGGCACTCCGGGTCGCTCCGAGGCACTCCGGGGCACTCCGGGCGGCTCCGAGGTCACGCCGGCCATCCCGGCTGCCACCGTAAGCTGCTGGTCATGGCAATCCCGCGGATCGGAGCCCACGTCGACCAGGCCGACCCGGTCGCCGGGGCACTGTCTCGTGGCGCAGACGCCGCGCAGTTCTTCCTCGGCGACCCGCAGGGCTGGAAGGCGCCGACGGTGGCCTTCCCCGGCGGCGCGACCGCGCTCCGGTCGGCAGCCGCCGCGGCCGACGTCGCGCTCTACATTCACGCGCCCTACGTGCTGAACGTGGCGACGACGAACAACCGAATCCGCATCCCGAGCCGGAAGCTGCTGCAGCAGCAGGTGGATTTGGCCGCGACAACTGGCGAAAGTGCGCCGAACGTCTGGACGCAAAGGTCCCGGTGCTGATCGAGAACACCGCGGGCGGCGACGGCGCGACGGCCCGCCGGCTGGAGCGCATCGACCGGCTGTGGGATGCGGTCGGCAGCCACGGCCTGGGCTTTTGCCTGGACACCTGCCATGCCTTCGCCGCCGGCATCGACCTGGCGGACGTGGTGGAGGCGATTCTTGCCATCACCGGCCGGATTGATCTGGTGCACGCCAACGACAGCCGCGATGCCTTCGACTCAGGAGCAGACCGGCACGCCAACCTGGGCAAGGGCACCATCGGTCTGGACGCGATCGCTGCAGTGGTCCGGGCCAGTGGCGCGCCGGCCATCTTGGAAACCCCGGGAGCAAAGGCGGGCGGCAGCGACGACGTCGCGGTGCTGCGGGCGGCGCTGGCCCGCTGACCGACCGACCCGAACAGTCTGTCCGGCGGACCATACATGTGGTTCACAAGGCATCGCTGGTCCCTGGTTGACGGTGCAACGCTCTGGGGGGACGCGCGCGCGGGTCAGCCCTGCTTGCGCGCCTTCACTGCCTCCGTCAACTGCGGCGTGACGTTGAACAGGTCGCCGACCACACCGAAATCGGTGATCTCGAAGATCGGCGCCTCGGAGTCCTTGTTCACCGCGACGATGGTCTTGGATGTCTGCATGCCGGCCCGGTGCTGGATCGCCCCGGAAATGCCCAGCGCGACGTACAGCTGGGGGGAGACCGTTGTGCCGGTCTGCCCGACCTGGAACTGGTGCGGGTAGTAGCCGGAGTCCACGGCTGCCCGGGAGGCGCCCACCGCGCCGCCCAGCGCATCGGCCAGCGCCTCGACCACCGCGAAGTTCTCCGCGGACCCGACGCCGCGACCGCCGGAGACGACGACCGATGCGGCGCCCAGCTCCGGCCGGTCACCGGCCGGCTCCGGGTGTGCCGCGACAATCGTCGCCGCCTTGGCCGGATCCAGCACCAGCTCCAGGGTCACCAGCTCCCCGGCCGACGCTGTCGGCGCCGCGTCGATCGAGTTGGGTCGCACCGAGATGATCGGGGTGCCCTTGGCCACCCTGGACCGCACGGTGTAAGCCCCGCCGAAGATCGACTGGGTGGCGATCACCGAGTCACCGTTGCCCGCCGCATCAACGGTGACGTCAATGGCGTCCGCGATCATTCCCGAGTTCAGTCGAACGGCCAGCCGACCGGCCACCTCACGACCGTCCACCGTCGCCGCGATCAGGATCGCGGCCGGCGCAGCGACTGCGGCAGCGGCGGCCAGGCCCTCCAGCGCCGGGGTGGTCAGCAGCGTCGCCGCCGCATCAGACTCCGCGGCATAGACCTTCGCAGCACCCAGCGAGCCCAGCTCGGCGGCCAATCCCTGCGCCGTCCCTGGCACTCCGACCACGACCGCCGCCGGCGTGCCGATCCGGCCGGCCGCGGTGAGAAGCTCCCCGGTCACCTTGCGCAGACCCGACTTGTTGTACTCCACAAGGACAAGAACCTCGGCCATGTGTCAGCTCTCCTTTTCAGATCAGGTTCAGATCAGCCGCGCTGCGGCCAAGTACTCGGCGACCTGGCCGCCCGCGGAGCCATCGTCGGTGATCTTTTCCCCGGCGCTGCGCGGCGGGCGCGGGGTGGCGTCCACCACGACGCAGGCGGCGTTGGCCGAACCCGCATCCGCTGCATCGATGCCGAGGTCGGCCAGAGCCAGAACAGTGACCGGCTTGGACTTTGCGGCCATGATGCCCTTGAAGTTCGGGTACCTGGGTTCGGTGACCTTCTCGGTGATGGAGATCACCGCCGGCAGTGTGGCGGTGATCTCGCTGTAGCCGGTCTCATCGGTGCGCTCAGCGGTCAGCGAGCCACCGTCCACCTCGACCTTTTGCACGGAAGTGATCTGCGGCAGGCCCAACCGTTCGGCCAGCATGGACGGGATCGAGCCAGTTCGACCATCAGTGGCCTCGTTCCCGGCGATCAGCAGGTCGAAGGTCAGCGTCCGCAGCGCTGCTGCCAATGCGGCCGAAGTCTGCAGCGCGTCGGAACCAGCCAGCGCGTCGTCTACAACGTGCACAGCCTTGTGGGCGCCCATCGCAAGCGCCTTCCGCAGTGCGTCGGTGGCCCGCTGTGGCCCCATGGTGACAACCGTCACCTCCCCGCCGTGCGCCTCGGTCAACTGCAGCGCGACTTCAACCCCGCGCGAGTCGATCTCATCGATCACCGCGTCCGCTGCATCGCGGTCCAGCCGGCTGTCGGACTCACGAAGCTTGCGCTCGGAGTAGGTGTCCGGAACCTGTTTGACCAGTACGGCAATGTCCATGGTCGGAATCAACCTCCAACTTTCTGGGATGCTGCCTGTCGATGCCACCGGTGCCCTGCGCCAACCCAGCACTGTTGCGCCGGGTGATCCAGGCCAGGATTCCCGGGAGCATGTGCTGGCGAGTAACCCGGCCGACCGGGTATGCCGTGCTGAGATTGCCATGCCCGGTCAACCGAACCGAGACCGGGGGCGGTCCGTCCCACGTGACCCGACCAAGTTACTCTCCAGTAGCCTACCGGTCACCGGCATGACAGCGACGGTGGCAGTCTGGAGCGGTGTCCACCCATGCACCCGCAGCCACCTACATTCTGGTCATCGACATAATGGCGACGTTCTGGGCGTTCGGTACCGTGCTGATCTTCACCCCGCCGTGGTACTTCTACGCCATTCCGGTCGTGATGATCATCCCCACCGTAGTGATCCTGGCCCGCCGCTGGGCCCGCCGGCGGCGCCTCAAGGCCGAACTGGCAGGTGCCGCGACTGGCTGATCGCCGTGCGTCGAAGACCATCCGCATCCGGCAGCGCGCGACTGTAGCGGCGGCACTGGGTTGGCGAAACAAGTGTTGGCGGCACAGGGGCTGGCGGTCCGACCGACTATGACACGGCCGCCGTTGGCAGCACAGCCCGTTGGCAGCACAGTTACGATCCGTCGATGACTGCCATCCCGGTGATTCTGGACGTCGACACAGGCATCGATGACGCGCTGGCGCTACTGTTCGCCGTCCGCCATCCCGGCATCGACCTGCGCGCAGTGAGCTGCGTCGTAGGCAACGCATCGGTGGACCAGGTGGTCGCCAACACCTTGTACGTGCTGGACGCGGCGGGTGCACCGGAGATCCCAGTAGCCCGCGGCGCCGCCCGGCCACTTCTCGCACCGGCTCAGGACGCCTCCCACGTCCACGGGTCGGACGGCCTCGGCGGCTTCTCCCGTCCATCGGACCGCCGGGTGGCGAAGCTGCCTGCGGTGGAGCTGCTGCGCAGCCAGTTGATCACCGCGGCAGCTACCGGCGAGCGGATCACCCTGGTACCGCTGGCTCCGATGACGAACATCGCACTGCTGTTGCGCAGCCACCCCGAGGCGGCGGCCGGCATCGAGCGGATCGTGTTCATGGGCGGGTCGGTCGGTCCTGGCAATGCCACTGCAGTGGCCGAGTTCAACACCTGGCACGACCCGGAGGCCGCCGCGATGGTGTTAGCTGCCTGCGGCGAACTCGACGTGCCGGTGACGATGTACGGCCTTGACGTCTTCCTGCAGGTGCAGGTGGACGGAGAAGATGCGCGGGCGCTGCGCGCCAGGCTCGACCCAGGGGCACAGCTCGCGGGCGCGCTCATCGACTCACAACGGTCGGTGTTCGGCACCGAGGCGGTCACCGTGGGCGATGCGGGGGCAGTCTGCGCAGTGGTCGATCCCCAAGGCCTACAGACCAGCCGGTTCGGGGTACGGGTGGAACTGGGCTCCGGTTACGCGCGCGGGCAGACCATCGTCGACCGCAGGGATTTCGCGGGCGATCTGCAGGCCGATCCGCACGGGCCGGCCGGCACCCCGGTCGACGTGGCGCTCGCAGTGGACGGCCCGCGGTACTCCCGTCTCTGGCTGGACGCCGTCAGCGGCTGAGTTCATCCAACCGCAGAGTTCATCCAACCGCAGAGTTCATCCAACCGCAGGGTTCATCCAACCGCAGGGTCTATTCAACGGCTTCCCACCGGAAGCCGACCAACCACGGCTCATCCGTCAACTGGCCATCCCAACCACTGGCCATCCCGAGGGCGCAGCGTCACACTCCGATGTCCTCGTTCCACAACTTCGGTTCGGCGGCGATGAATTCCGTCATCAGCGCGATACATTCGGCGTCCTGCAACACGATCACCTCCACACCCCGCGACCGCAGCAGATCCTCACCGCCGTAGAACGACCGGTTCTCCCCGATCACCACCCGCGGGATCTTGTACAACAGGATCGCGCCGGTGCACATGTCGCACGGCGACAGCGTCGTCACCATCGTCGCGGTGGCGTAGACGGCGGCGGGCAGCCGGCCTGCGTTCTCCAGGCAGTCTGTCTCCCCGTGCCGGATCGCGCTGCCCAGTTGCACTCGCTTGTTGTAGCCGGTGGCGAGCACCGCACCGTCCACCACGAGAGCGGCGCCGATCGGGATCCCGCCCTCCGCCCTGCTCTGTCGCGCGGATTCGAGGGCGACCGCCAGGAACTCGGCATATGTGCTCAACTGCGATGACGTCATCGGCAGGCCTTTCTGTTGTGGGGCAGTCCTTATCAACTGCGGTGCTTATCAACTCCAGTGCTTATCAACGGCGATGCTTATCTACGGCTTGTCAACTCCGGCGATAGGGCTGCAGGTAAGCGCCCGGGTAGCGAATGTTTCTGCCGGACAACGCAAGTGCCAAGATCACCACCAGGTACGGCAGGGCGATCATCACCTCGCGGGGAACTCCGGCGAACTCCGGGGTGATCACCAATTGCAACTGCAGCGCATCCACCGCGGCGAACAACAGCCCGCCCAGCAGCGCCGGGATCACCCGCCAGCGGGCGAAGATCACCAGCGCGATGCACACCCAGCCCCGTCCGTTGGTGATGTTCAGAGTGAACGAGCCGAGAATCGCCAGGCTGAGGAACGCGCCGCCAACAGCCATCAGCGCGCCGCCGATGGCCAGCGCGGCATACCGGGTCGCCGCCACCGAGATGCCTGCCGCGTCTGCCGCCTCCGGGTTCTCCCCGACCGCGCGCAGCCGCAGGCCGAATCCGGTGCTGCGCAATAGCACGAACACCGCCGGCACCACGATCAGGAAGGTCAGGTAGGTCAGCAGGTATTGCCCGGCCACCGGCACGTTCGGCCACAGCAACGGGAACTTCGGGACCTGCGGCACTCTGCCGCCGCCGTATCGCAGCCGGTTGGTGAAGTCGCAGGCGGCGATCAGCAGCAGGGTGGTGCCGATCCCCGCCACGTGCTGGTTGACCCCGAGGGTGACGGTCAGTAGGCCCATCAGCAGCCCGGCCAGCACACCGGTGATCATCGCGGCGAGCAGCCCCCACCAGGGCGATCCGGCGAACTCCGCGGCCATGAAGCCGACGAAGGCGCCTGCATACATGGTGCCCTCGATGCCGAGGTTCAAGATGCCGGCGCGCTCGGTGATCACCTCGCCGAGCGCGCCGAGCACCAACGGGGTTGCGGTGGTGAACATGGCGGTCAGCAGCGCCAGGTAGGCGATGTTCATGCCGCGTCACCGCCGTCACCCGTCACGGGCTCGACGCGGGAACCGGCCAGCACCGGCGCCGTTGGCCGGCCCGGTGGCGCGCCACGGCGTCGCCAGGACACCCGGTAGCGCCGCAACACGAGCACGCTGACCACTACCAGCATCAGCAGCGACGAAATGATCTCCCCCATCTGCGGCGGAAGTTGCAACACCAGCGAAGCATTTTGCGCGCCGACGGTGATGTCGCCGAGCAGCAGTGCGACCAGCACCACACCGCCCGCGGTCAGCGCACCGAGAGTGGCCACCACGATCCCGGTGTAGCCGTAGCCGCCGGAGACCTCCTGGGACAACTTGTGTCCGACGCCCAGCACCTGATCGGCCCCACCGAGCCCGGCAATCCCGCCGGAGACCAGCGCGGAGCGCAGCAGCACCCGGCGCACCGGAATGCCGGAGAAGCCGGCCGATCCCGGCGATAGGCCGACCGCCTTGATCCGCAAACCGGTCGCGGTGCGGGACATCACCAACCAGATCGCCACCGCCAGCACGGCGGCAATGACGATCCCGATGTGCACCCTGGACCCCGGGATCGCCATCGGCAACGCGTACCCCGCACCCAGGTTGTTGGAGACCGGGAAGCCGCTGGAAGTGTTGCGCCACGGCCCATTCAGCAGGCCCTGTACGCCGAGCAGCGCCACCGGATTCAACAGCAAGGTGGTGACCACCTCGTCGATACCGAACCGCACCCGCAGCAGCGCCGGCAGCACCGACCACACCACGCCGGCCGCGGTGCCGGCCAGCAGCGCCAACGGGATCGCCACCGGTCCCGGCAGGTTCGACAGGTACAGGCCGGGCACCGTCGCGCCGACCGCGCCCGCCAAGAACTGTCCCTCGGCGCCGATGTTCCAGTAGCCGGAACGGAACGCAACGGCCACCGCCAGTCCGGTGAACAGGATCGGGATGGCCGCCAGCACCACCTCGGTGGCCGACTCCGATCCGGTCAGCGGCGTCAGCAGGTATCGCTGGTAGGCCGCCTGTGGGTTTGCCCCTCCGCCGCGGATCGGCCCAGCGGTCAACGCGAACACGATCACCACGGCGACCAGCACCAGCGCCGGTGCCAGCCAGCGCGGCTCCCGACCTCGGAGCACCAGACGGGCCACTACGCGGCCACCTGGCCCGCCATCAGCAGGCCAAGCGCCTCCGGAGTTGCGTCGACCGCCGGCATATCGCCCACCAGCGCGCCGTCGAAGATGACCACGATGCGGTCGGCCAACGCGAGTAGTTCCTGCAAGTCTTCGGAGACCAGCAGGATGCCAGCGCCGGTGGCGCGCCTGTCCAGGAGTTGGGTGTGCACGAACTCGGTGGCCCCGACGTCCAGCCCTCTGGTGGGTTGGGACACCACCAGTGCCATCGGGTCCCGATCCAGAACCCTTGCCAGCAGGACCTTCTGCATGTTTCCGCCGGACAGCGAGGCGATCGGGTCGTCCGGCGATGCCTTGATCGAGAACGTCTGGATTAGCCGCTCCGCGTGCGCCCGAATCGCCTTGCGATCCAGCAGCAATCGACGCCGGAACCGAGGCAGGTCCTGCAGCACCAGGTTCTGCGCAACGCTCAGCTTGCCGACCACGCTGGCATACCGATCTTCGGTGATCCGGCCCAGCCCGGCGGCGATCACCGCGGCCGCGTCCACGCCGGTGATGTCGATGCCGTTGACCTGCACGGTTCCCGCGGTCGGCAGCCGCAGCCCGCACAGCACCTGCACCAGCTCCGTCTGACCGTTGCCGGATACGCCGGCCAGACCAACTATCTCGCCGGCCCGAACCGTCAGGTCGATACCCGCCAGCACATCCTTACCGCGTCCGGACAGCCGAAGGCCCCGGATGCTCAGCGCCGCGGACGGCCCGGCCACTGCGGTTGCCCCAGCGACAGTGCCGCCGGTGGCCCCGGCTGCGCCGGCAGCCGCATCGGTAATCAGCGGAGCGTCCACCCCTCTGGCCAACTCCAGGTCGGCGGTGACGACAGTCGCCTCATCGGCCGCGGAGACCGGCCGGTCGCTGCGCCGCACACCGAGAGTCGGCCGGCCCACCATCATCTGCGCCAATTGCGCCGGCGACGCTCCCGCCGCCGGCACCGTATCGATAATCACGCCCCGACGCAGCACCGAGACCCGATCACTGATCCGGGTCACCTCACCGAGCTTGTGGGAGATGAACAGCACACCCATCCCGTCGTCGGTCAACCGGCGGACCGAGTCGAACAGGGCGTCGACATCCTGCGGCACCAGCACCGCGGTCGGCTCGTCCAGGATCAGCACCCGGCAGTCCCGAGACAGTGCCTTGAGGATCTCCACCCGCTGCTGTTCGCCGACGCTGAGCCGGTCCACCCTGGCATCCGGATCCACCCGAACCCCGATGCGCTCCGCCGCGTCGGTGACCAGCCGCCGGCCGCCGCGTCGGTCCACCCAACCAAGGCCCGCCCTTGACAGCAGCAGGTTCTCGGTCACCGTCATCGGCCCGACCAGTGAGAAGTGCTGGGTCACCATGCCTATCCCGGCAGCGATCGCGTCGGCCGGTGAGCCGATCTGGGTCGGCGTGCCGTCCACCAGGATCGATCCGCCGTCCGGGCGGGTGAGCCCGAACAAGATCCTCATCAGGGTGGTCTTGCCGGCGCCGTTCTCACCCAGCAGCGCGTGAACCTCGCCCGGCATCAAGCTCAGGTCGACCCCGTCGTTGACCACCAGGTCGCCGAAGGACTTGGTGATCCCACGCAACTCGATCAGCGGAACATCCTGCGGCGTCGCCGATCCGACCCCACGGCCGGTACCAGATCCGGCGGCGGGGTCCTTCGGCAGGGTCATCCGCCGACGGTGGTCGAGCCGGCAGGAGCACTCTCGTCGATCGGGGTGGTGAACGATCCGTCCATGATGGCCTGCTTCTTGGCGTTCACCTTGTCGATCAGGTCGGCCGGAATCCCACCCGAGATGTCGGTGTTGATCGGCGCCAGCGACGACCCCCCGTTCTTCATGTAGGAGAACTGGCCGAGGTTCTGCGAGTGCAGGTTGCCGGCCTTGTACTCCTTGACGACCTCTTCGATGGTCGGCTTCATATTCCACACCAGCGAGGTCATCACGTTCTTGGGAGCCTGGTCCTTCTGGTCGACCATCATGCCGATCACCGGCAGGTTCTTCTCCTTGGCCGCCTCGATCACTCCGTCCCGCTCGGCGAACAGCACATCCACTCCCTGGGCAACCTGCGCCAGCGCGGCCTGCTTGGCAGTGGTCGGGTCGAAGAAGGAGTTGATGAAGGTGACCTTGACGGTCGCCTTGCTGTTGGTCTCGGCGACGCCCTTGATGAAGGCGTTGACGATCCGGTCCACCTCCGGGATCGGCATGGCGGCGACGACGCCGATGGTGTTGGACTTCGTCACCCCGCCGGCCAGCATTCCGGCCAGGTAGGCCGGATCCTGCAGCCAGTTGTCGAAGGTGGAGAAGTTCGGCGCTACTGGCGGGTTGCCCGAGCCGAACACGAACTGCACCTCCGGGTGGGCCTTGGCGACGGCGCGGATTGCGTCCTCGGAGGAGAACGCGTCACCGACGATGATCGCCGGCTTCTGGTTGGTCACCAGGTCGTTCAGGGTACGTGTCATCTTGTCGTCGGAATCGTTGGAATCGGTGTGCTTGTAAGTGATCTCACCGGAGGTCGCGACGGCCTCCAGCGCCTGGTGGACGGCGCCGTCCCAGGGTTCCTCCAGCGGGGTGGCAAAGACCCCGTACACCAGTGGCGCGCCCCCGGCCGGAGCCGAAGCGGATGACGATGCCACTCCGCCGGATGACGCAGTGTCCGACGTAGCGGTGCCCGACGCAGCAGTGTCCGACGACGCGGCGGCGGACGATCCGGTGCCCGACGCGGCCGGCGCCGCGGATGAGGACGCCGACGGGGTGGCCGACCCGGCGGCCGACGTGGTCGGCGTCGAACCGGTGTTGCCGCCGCAGGCCGCTAGCACCAAGGCGGCGGTGGTGGCGAGCGTGACCAGCAAGACACGACGTCGACCGACCCGGCTGCGGCCGACCCGGGCCCCGCGGTCGGGACGAGATCCCGCACTGAAGCGAATGTGCTGCATGGTAACTGCCTCCTGGGTGACGCGCCTGGGTAAATACGACTGGGTGACGAGCCTGGATGACGAGCTGGGATGACCGCCACTAGATGAAGAGGGGCTAGGCGTCATGCAACCGCGCCGGGTACCCGCAGCGACAGGGACAGAACGTTCGTATCTGGCACCCCGCAACTTGACGTTCTGTCCAGCAGTCCGGCAGCCTGTGCGTCATGCCGTTGTCCGTTGCCGACCTGCTCGACCTGCCAGTGATGCGCCGCGGCCGGCCGCAGGTGCTGTGCGGCAGCGACCTTGCCTCGCGTGAGGTCCGCTGGGTGCACACCTCGGAGATCTACGAGATCTCGCCACTGCTGAAGGGCGGCGAGGCGCTGCTCACCACCGGGCTCGGGCTTGTCGGGGCCACCGCCGAGTCGCAGCGCAGCTACATCGACGCGCTCGCCGGCCGCAGCATCGCGGTGCTGATCCTGGAACTGGGGCGCACCTTCACCAGCCCACCCCCTGCGCTGCTGCCCGCCGCAGTTACCGCCGACCTACCGCTGGTGGTGCTGCGCGGCGTTGTTCCGTTCATCGAGGTGACCGAGGCGGTACATCCGCTGCTGCTGGCCGGCGAGATCGAGGTACTGCGGCTGACCGACCGGATCCAGGGCGCGCTCACCGGGGCGCTGCTGTCCGGGGCCGGTCTGGGCGGAGTGCTCCGGGTGATCGCCGACCTCGCCGGCTGCCCCGCCCAGCTCTATGCGGCGGATGGACACCTGGTGGCTGGATCGGAGCGGGCCGGACGAACCGCCGATGCACCTGGCTCCTCGGTGCACACCGGTGTCGACTTGTACGGCGCCACCTGGGGCCGGCTGGTGATCCGCGGCGAACCGAACCCGCTCCGTGCAGTGCTGGCCGAACGCGGAGCCGCCGCGCTGTCGATCGAACTGGGCCGGGCAGGAAGTTCCGCCGGCCCGGGGCGACGGCTGGCGCGCAGCACCCTGCTGCGAGACATCGCGCTGCGCCAGTACTCCTCGGCGGAGGAACTCAGTGCTCGAGCGGCCGAAGCCGGATTCACCCCCAGACCAGGGCAGCGGGTTCTCGGCATCTGCCTGGCCGTCGACGGTCCCGGTCCGGCAGCCGCGGTGTTCGGCGCCGTACTGGCAGGCGCCCGTGGAGTCTTCGGCCCAGTCCTGGTCACCGACCTGGACGGCGGCTACGCAGTAGCCGGCATCGCTGAGCACGGTAGTGCCGATCACGGCGGTGTCACCGCGGTCGACGTCAGAAAGGTGCTGACGGCACTGGCAAACGCCATCGACGCGGAACTCGCGGCTGGACCCGGCGGGCGGGCAACCGCGGTCGCCTGCGGGCCGCCGGTCAACGACATTCCCGCCCTGGCATCGGCCTTGCGGGCGGCCAGGGAGACCAGCAGATTGGCCCACCGGCTGGACACGGGCCTTCGGGTGCTGACCGCGGCCGACCTGGGCGCGCACCGGCTGTTGGCCAAGATGACGACCGACCCCGACCTGACGGCATTCATCGACGAGCAACTCGGCCCGCTGCTCGACCACGACGCTGCTCACGGCAGGGATCTGGTCCGCACCCTGGACACCTATCTTGCCTGCGGCCTGTCCAAGACCGCGGCCGCCGCTGCCCTGGGTGTGCGCCGGCAGACGCTCTACACCCGGCTGGCGAAAATCGCCACGCTGCTCGGCGGCCTTGACCTGTCGGCCAGGGAGCGGCGCACCGCCGTCGATCTGGCGCTGGTCGGATGGCGACTTCGAGCCGCGGCGCTGCCGAGCAGATCGCCCTGACAACGGTCCACTGCTGGGTTCACCATCCTCAGCGCGCCGCACCAGCAGCGTGCGGTCGGCAGATCGTCACCATGAAATGGTCGACGGCGCTGTCTACCGTTGTTACAACCCGTCGAGCGCCCCGGCGATATCGCGCCACAGATCCTCGACATCCTCGACGCCGGTGGAGATGCGCACCGTGCCGGCGCCGATGCCGGCCACCGCCAGTTCCTCATCCGAGTAGCGGCGGTGCGAGGTCGACGCCGGGTGCATCGCCAACGTCTCCACCCCGCCGAGCGACGGCGCCTGCAACACCAACCCCAGCCCGGACACGAAGGCGCGCGCCGCATCCCGGCCCGCGCGCAGGTCGAAGGACAGCATCGGAGTTGGGCCGGACAACAGCCGCGCGGCCAGTTCGTGCTGCGGATGGTCCAGGCGTGACGGGTGATGAACCGCGGACACGGCGGCGCTGTCGGCCAGTCGCTGGGCCAGCGTCACGGCGGAGGTGCCGGCCGCAGCGATCCGCAGCGGAAGGGTCTGCAAACCCCGCAGGATCAGCCACGTCCCGAACGGGTCCGGGGTCACCCCGGTGGCCACCGCGTAATTCCAGCCTGCCAAGAAACGGCTCTCGTCCGCGTAGCAGACCACGCCGCCGGTCACGTCGGAGTGTCCGCCGAGGTACTTGGTGGCCGAATGCACCACCACATCCGCGCCGAACTCCAATGGTCGGCACAGCAGCGGAGAGGCGAACGTGTTGTCCACCACGGTGATCACCCCGGCCCGCCTAGCAACAGCCGCCATCCCCGGAATGTCCGCAACAGCCGTCATCGGATTGGAAATCGTCTCCAGGTAGACGGCGGCAGTGTCCGGACGCAGCGCCGCCGACAGGGCAGTCGGGTCGTCCCCGGGCACTTCGGTGATGCTGACATTCCATCGGCCCACCAAGTCTTTCAACAGTCCGGTAGTGCCGCCGTAGATCGACTTCTGCACCACCAGATGCGCGCCGGCGTGCAACAAGGCGCCGAGCGCTGTAGCGATTGCCCCCATGCCGGACGCCGTGGCGACCGCGCCGGCCGCACCCTCGAGCCCGGCCACCGACTGTTCCAGCGCCCGGACCGTCGGGTTGCCCATCCGCGAGTACCCGAATGCTCCCCTGGGATTGTCCAGGGAGTCGGTCAGCACATCGGGATCGGTGTGCGCGAACACGGTGGTCTGGTAGATCGGCACCGACACCGGGCGGCCGCTGACCTCCTGCGGGACGGCAGGGTGGACGGCGCGGGTGGACAGCGCGAGGGGTTCGCTAGAGGTATTCACGACCGAATCTTCCCACCGACGCCCGGCCATGAAGCGAGCGGATCGGCGCGACGGCGAGCGGATCGGCACGACGGCGCGGTCTCGATCAGCCGCTGGCTTGCAATGCCTGCACCGCGGCCAGCCCGCCGAGCCCGGACACCCCGCCGCCGCGCCTGGAGCCGGCACCGGCCAGCAGAACCCGGTCGCTGCCGTCGATCTCGACCCCGTACTGGCGGGCCGGCGTGTCGGCCGGTTCGTCATCGCCCAACCAGGGCCAGCTCAGGTCGCCGTGGAAGATGTTGCCGCCCGGCATGGCCAGACTGTCCTGCACGTCCAGCGGGGAGGCAATGTCCAGGCACGGCTTCCCGTCGGCATCTCTGGCCAAACAGCCGTCCAGCGGTTCGGCGAGGTGCTCGGACAGGGCGGCGATGGCCGCGTCGGCCGCCTCACGCCGCGCCCCGACCGGATCGCGGCGGAACAACTCGACCGGGGCGTGCAGCCCGAACAGGGTCAGCGTGTGCCCGCTCGCACCGCCCATGATCGACGGATCTGTGAGCGAATGGCAGTACACCTCGGACGGCAGCGGCTTCGGGATCTGACCGGCCGCGGAGGTTTGGTAGGCGTCCTGCAGCGCCTGGAATCCCTCGCCGAGGTGAGTGGTCCCGGCGAATGCCAGCGTGGGGTCAGTACCGCAGGCCAGCGCCGGCAGCCTGTCGAGCAGCATGTTGATCTTCATCTGGGCGCCGGTCACCGGGTCGACAGTCCGGCCGAGCAGACGCTGCACCACAGCGGGCGCCACCGCGGCCAGCACATCCGGCGCCTGCCATCGCTCATCCGCACCGGAAGCGGACCGGGCCAGCACCGTCACCGACCGACCATTGTCCCGCATCGCGAAAACCTCTACTCCGCAGCGGATGTCGACGCCGACGGCCCGGGCCTGCCGTTCCAAGGCGTCGGCCAGCGCACCCATCCCGCCGACCGGGACGAGCCACTCCCCGGTCCCCCGCCCGATCAGGTGGTACAGGAAGCACCGGTTGGCCAGCAGCGACGGATCGAACAGCGAGGTGTGGGTGCCGATCAGCGCGTCGGTGGCAACAACGCCTCGGACCGTGTCGTCGCCGAATCTGCGAGTGATCATCTCGCCGATCGGCGCCTCGAACAGGTCGGTCCACAGCTGCTTCCCGGCCGCCCGCACCACCGCGTCGCGCACCTGCGAGCGGCGGCGCAGCGGGCCGGTCAGGATAGGCGCGAGGACCTCGGCCATCCGGGCCAACTCGCTGTACAGCTGCTGCCAAGCTGCGTAGTCGGCGTCCGACCCGGTGACGTCCCGAAACGATTCCTCGGTGGCCGGCCCCGGCACGCGCTCCACCAGCAGCCCGGTGGCCTTTCCGCCGCGCCGCACCGGGGTGAAGGAGGATACCGACCGTGAGGCCAGCGGCACCTGGATTCCACAGGCCGTCATCACCTCATCGGGCATCAGCGAGACGAGGTAGGAGTAGCGGGACAGCCGCACATCGTGCCCGGGAAACACCGCCGATCCGACCGAGGCTCCGCCGACGTGATCGGAACGCTCCAGCAGGGTCACCTGACGTCCGGCTCGCGCCGCGAGGATCGCCGCCACCAGCCCGTTGTGCCCGCCGCCGACAACCACCACCCGAGCCGCCGAGTCCCCACGTTCCGTCATCGATCCGACCTCCATGGTCCTGATATCGCATTCCTGATGCCGCTTCCCTGATGGTGCTTCCCCGGCCGGCGTTGCTACGAGTGCACGGTCGCGCCGCACTCACGCGATGTACGTTCACCAGTCGATTCGCGTCCGCAGTCGATATACTGCCCCAACAGTTCGGCTGCTCGGGCCTGCTGGGCTTGGGAGGCCGCAGTGACGACATCAGGGCCGTACGGACATCCCACGAACCCCTACGGGGTCCAGCAGCCGACCACCGCGCAGTACCCCGCCACTGGCGCCGGCCTGCAGCACGGGTACCCGGTCTCTGGTTACCCCCAACCGGGCCCTGTTGGCTTCCAGCCAGCGCCTGGCTATCCGGTGCCACCAGGATATCCCGTGCCTGGGTACGGATTCGGGCCGGCTCCACGAAATGGAATCGGCACCGCCGGGCTGGTGCTGGGCATTATCGGCCTGGTGTTCTGCTGGTTCGTCTGGGTCGGCGTGGCACTGTGCGTGCTGGCGGTGATCTTCGGCGGGGTGGGGCTGGGCAGGGCCGCCCGCGGTGAGGCAAACAACAGGGGACCCGCGATGACCGGGCTGGTGCTCGGCATCATCGGGCTGGCACTGGCGATCATCCTGTGGGTGACGCTCTTCGCCGCGGTCACCACCATCCTCTGACGTCGCGTCGTAAGCGGATCGCCGGCGTCGTGCCCGCTGGTCGACCCGTGCGCTCCTCGCCCTGCCGGCGGGCGGCCTGTCGGCCCGGCTGACTACGGTCGCAGGAGTGGCGATTACCTCGACGAAGCGCGACCGGGTCGGCGCGCGGGGGCGCACCGCCGACCCGGTCGCGACCCACAGCCGCTGGCTGCGACGGCTATGGGGGTACTGCTGGCAACACCGCAAGGTCACCCTGCTTGCCGGGATCGCGGCGCTGATCGGCATCGGCCTCGGCGCCGTCACCCCGCTGCTCACCAGGGTCGCCGTTGACGACGCGACAAGCGGACAGACCGGCTCATTGCGCTGGGTGATCGTCGGATTGATCGTCTTGGCCCTGATCAGGTTCGCGTCATCTTTCGTGCGGCGCTGGGCCGGCGGACGGCTGTCGCTGGACGTGCAGCACTCGATGCGCCAGGACGTGTTCGGCGCGCTGCAGCGCCTGGACGGTGCCGGGCAGGATCGGTTGCGCACCGGGCAAGTGGTGTCACGGGCCAACTCCGACCTGCAGCTGGTCCAGGGCCTGCTGGCGATGGTCCCCATGTCTGCCGGACAACTGGTGCTCTTCGTCGCCTCGCTGGCCGTGATGCTGGTGCTCTCCCCGTTGCTCACCCTGATGGCGCTGCTCGTGGTGCCCGGCGTGGTGGCGGTGACCGTGGCCACCCGGCGCACCCTGTTCCCGGCCACTTGGGCCGCCCAGCAGGCGGTGGCCGACGTGGCGCAGATCGTCGAGGAAGACGTCACCGGCGTGCGCGTGGTGAAGGGCTTCGGTCAAGAGGAGCGCGAGGTCGGGCGGCTGCGAAGAGCGGCGCAGGAGTTGTATGCCACCCGAATGCGAGCGGTGCGAATCTCCGCCCGGTTGACGCCCGGCATGTCCTCGTTGACGGCACTCGGCCAAGTCGGCGTGCTGGCCTTGGGCGGGTACCTGGCGCTGCACGGCGCGATCAGCATCGGCACCTTCCTAGCGTTCTCGATGTACCTGAGCCAACTGGTGGCCCCGGCCAGAACACTGTCCATGCTGCTGGTACTGGGCCAGCAAGCCAGGGCCTCGGTGGAACGGGTGCTGGAGATCATCGACTCGCGGGCCGAGATCACCGACCCGGAGCAGCCGGTGTCAATGCCGCACGGTCCGCTGTCGGTGCGGCTGGCCGGGGTCCGCTTCGGCTACACCGCCGCTGAGCCGGTGCTGGCTGGATTCGATCTGAGCGTCGCTGCCGGGTCGACAATTGCCCTGGTCGGCGCCTCCGGTTCCGGCAAGTCGACGGTGTCGATGTTGCTGCCGCGCTTCTACGACCCGCAGGCCGGGTCGGTGTCCGTCGGCGGCCTCGACGTCAAGGACGTCCGGATGGCTGAGCTACGCAGAGCCGTCGGGGTCGTGTTCGAGGAGGCGTTCTTGTTCTCGGACACCATTGCGGCAAACATCGCCTACGGGCGGCCGGACACCGGGCGCGAGGAGATCGTCGCGGCGGCACGGGCAGCCGAGGCGGCCGAGTTCATCGACGCGCTGCCGGACGGGTACGACACGGTGATCGGCGAGCGCGGGCTGACGCTGTCCGGAGGCCAGCGACAGCGGCTGGCGCTAGCCCGCGCGCTGATCACCGACCCGCGAGTGCTGGTACTGGACGACGCCACCAGCGCCGTGGATCCGAAGACGGAGGCATCCATCCTCGGCACGCTGCGCCGGGTGACCGCCGATCGGACGACCATTCTGATCGCACACCGCAGGTCGACGCTGGACCTGGCCGACACCATCGCGGTAGTTGCCGACGGCGCAGTGATCGACACCGGCAGCCATGACGAGCTGATGGCGCGCTGCCTGCACTATGCCGCGTTGCTGGGCGGGATCTCTGGGTCGGACTCGGACATCGAGCGCTCCGGCAGCCTGTCGGCACGCGCGCCGGCGGCTGGCCCTGACGGAACCACCGCAGCATTGTGGCCGGCTCCCGAGCGGCCCGGGGGCTTGGGCCGTGGGTCAGTCGACCGTTCGGGCCGGGTGGCCGCGGCCGCTGCCGGCCGGGCCGGTTCCCATGGCGGCCCGATGGGCGGGTTCCTCGGCGCGCAGCCGGCCACCCCCGAGCTGCTGGCCAGGGTGGCTGCGCTTCCGCCGGCAACGGAGACCGCCGAAGAAGGGGCACCGGACACCGAGGCCGGCCCGTTCTCGCTGCGGGCCGCGCTACGCCCGGTGCGCGGACTGCTGCTGCTCGCGCTGCTCCTGGTGACCGCGGACGCAGCTGCGACGCTCGCCCTTCCGGCGCTGATCCGGACCGGCATCGACAGCGGTGTCAGCCGCGGCGTCATCTCCGTCGTGTGGGCCGTTTCGGCGGTCTCGCTGGTGCTCGTCATCGCCGACTACCTGATCCAGCGCCTGCAGCTGGTGGCGGCCGGCCGGGCCGGCGAATCGACGCTGTTCCGGCTGCGCACCCGAGAGTTCGCCCACCTGCAGCGGCTCGGGCTGGACTACTACGAGCGGGAGATGGCCGGCCGCATCATGACCAGGATGACGACCGACGTCGATGCGCTGTCGTCCTTCCTGCAGACCGGGCTGATCACCTCGGTGGTAGCACTGTCCATGTTTGCCGGAATAGCTGTGGTGCTGCTGGTGATGAATCCAGGGCTCGCGCTGATCGCCTTCGCATCGCTGCCGGTGGTGGCGGTCGCCACCGTGGCATTCCGACGGTTCGCCGCCCGGGCCTACCAGCAGGCGCGGGAGAAGGTCTCCATCGTCAACGCCGATCTGCAGGAGAACGTCGCCGGGTTGCGGGTGTCGCAGTCACTGGGCCGCGAGCGGCGCAACGCGGACAGGTTCGCTGCCCGGAGCGAGGACTACCGTCGGTCGCGGATGCGGGCGCAGACGGCCATCTCGCTGTACTTCCCGTTCGTCGCTCTGCTCTCCGAGGTGGTCGCCGCGGTAGTGCTCGGGGTCGGTGCGAACCGGGTGGTGGCCGGCACTCTGTCCATCGGTACGCTGCTCGCCTTCGTGCTGTACCTGGACTCGTTCTTCACCCCGATCCAACAGCTGTCCCAGGTGTTCGACGGCTACCAGCAGGCGGTGGTCGGGTTACGCCGGATCGCCGCGCTGCTGGCGATCGAGGTGTCGACGCCGCAGCCGGCCGACCCCGTCCCGGTGACCCGGCTAGCCGGTGAGGTCACGGTCGACCGAGTGACCTTCCGATACGCCGCCGGCCGAGGCGACGCGCCCACCCTGGATAACGTCAGCATTCACATTCCGCCGGGCCGCACCGTCGCGGTGGTTGGTGCCACCGGCGCCGGGAAATCCACTCTGGTCAAGCTGCTGGCCCGCTTCTACGACGTGACCGCGGGCGCCGTCCTGGTCGACGGCACCGACATCCGCCGGTACGACCTGCCCGGCTACCGTCGACGGCTCGGCGTCGTCCCGCAGGAGCCGCACCTGTTCTCCGGGACGGTCAGGGACAACATCGCCTACGGCCGGCCGGACGCATCGGACGTCGAGATCGAGGCCGCAGCCAGGACCGTCGGCGCCATCGACATGATCGCCTCCCTGTCCGACGGCTTCCACCACGAGGTGGACGAGCGCGGCCGCAACCTGTCCGCCGGCCAGCGCCAACTGATCGCGCTGGCCAGGGCGGAGCTGGTCGACCCGGATCTGCTGCTGCTGGACGAGGCGACAGCGGCTCTTGACCCCGGCGCGGAGGCGGCGGTGCTGTCCGCCACCAACCGGCTGTCGCGCAACCGGACCACTGTCGTGGTGGCTCACCGGCTGACCACCGCAGCCGACGCCGACCAGATCATCGTCATGGAGCACGGCAGGGTGGCGCAGATCGGCACCCATTCCGAACTGCTGGCCGCCGGCGGCGCGTATGCCCGACTCTACGGCGCCGGCAACGTCGAGCCGGGGCCCGCGGCTGTGGCTGAGGCTGTGGCTGTGGCTGTGGCCCACGACACCGACCGCACCGGCGACAAGACCGATGCCACCACGGCTCCCGGTCGACCGTCGCTGCAGCGCTGACCAGTATCCTTTCCGGCATGACCGCTCCCACCTCGCTCGATCTACTCGCCGCCGACTCGCTACTCTCGGAGGAGGAATTGTCCATCCGGGCCACCACCCGTGAATTGATGGACGAGGTAATTCGCCCTCACATCGCCGATTGGTATGAGTCGGGCGCACTGCCCGGCCGCGAACTGGCGGCGCGTTTCGGCGAGATGGGCCTGCTCGGCATGCACCTGGAGGGCTACGGCTGCGCCGGGGCGTCCGCGGTCGCCTACGGCCTGGCCTGCCTGGAGCTGGAGGCTGCCGACTCCGGAATCCGCTCGCTGGTGTCCGTGCAGGGCTCGCTGGCCATGTACCCGATCTGGGCGTACGGCTCCGATGAGCAGAAGGACCGCTGGCTGCCCGGCATGGCTTCCGGGGAGATCATCGGCTGCTTCGGATTGACCGAACCCGACGCCGGCTCGGATCCCGCCGCCATGCGGACGAAGGCCAGGCGTGACGGGGACGGCTACCGGCTGGACGGGGTGAAAATGTGGATCACCAACGGCACCATCGCCGACGTGGCGGTGATCTGGGCCCGGCTGGCGCAGGACGACGGCGAGGGTCCCGGCACGATCCGCGGCTTCTTGGTGCCCACCTCGACACCGGGCTTCACCGCCCGCGAGGTGCACGGCAAACTGTCGCTGCGGGCGTCGGCGACCGGCGAGCTCACGCTGGACGGGGTGCGGGTCGGCCCTGAATCGTTGCTGCCGGGCGCCTCCGGGCTCCGCGGCCCGCTGTCCTGCCTGACCCAGGCCCGCACCGGGATCTTGTTCGGCGCCCTGGGCGCGGCGAGGGACTGCCTGACCACCGCCATCGACTACGCAGGCAGCCGCATCGTGTTCGGCAATCCGCTGGCCGGCTACCAGCTCACCCAAGCCAAGCTCGCCGATATGACCACCGCCTGGACCGCCGCCTACCTGATGGCCCTGCACATCGGCCGGCAGACCGACGCCGCGACGGCCACCCCCGTCATGGTGTCGATGGGCAAGCTGAACTCCACCCGCACCGCCATCGAGATCGCTCGCACCTGCCGCACCATCCTCGGCGCCAACGGGATCTCCGGCGAGTACCCGGTCCTGCGGCACGCCAACAATTTGGAGAGTGTGCTCACCTACGAGGGCACTGTCGAGGTGCACCAACTCGTCATCGGCAGGGCGCTGACCGGGCTGAACGCCTTCGGCTGAGCTGCGCCGGCGCCGGCCGGGAACGGCGGCCGACTGGTCCGCCGCCACCAGCTTCGCCCTCGGCCGACCCGCCCGGTTCCTTGCTCGCCGCACGCCGCACCGGCGAGCAAGATAGCCTTGCTGGGACAGCTGCCCTAGCGAGCGAAGAACGGGTGAAGCGACAGTGTCGTCGACCACGGTGCCGGAATTCGGACCCAACGACTGGTTCGTCGAAGAGAAGTACCAGCAGTTCCTCGCCGATCCGAGCAGCGTGGACGAGATCTGGCGCGAGTACTTCGCCGAGCAGTCGCCCAGTGCGGGCACGACCAACGGGGAGTCCACCACCGTCCGTGGTGGCTCCGACGCCCAGGCGACCGATCCGGTAGTACCGGCAACGTCCCGCCCGTCAGCCGCTGAACCAACCCCCTCGGGCAGCCGACACCCGGCCTCACCACCCCCGCCCCCGCCCCCGCCCCCGGCGAACCGGCGCGCAGCACCAGCGCCCGCCCGCCAGTCCACCGCGACGCCGGCCACCCCGCCGACCCGTCCGGTGCCTGCTACCGCGCCCGCTGCGGCTGAGGGCTCTGCCGCTCCCGCCCCACAGCCGGCGCCGTCCCGCCCGACGACTACCGCCACCCCCGACGACGTGATCGCCGCCAAGGCCGCGGAGGCCGCAGAGGACCAGGCTCCGGCGGACACCGTGACCCCGCTGCGCGGAGTGGCTGCGGCAGTGGTCAAGAACATGACGGCATCGCTGGAGGTACCGACCGCAACCTCGGTGCGGGCGGTGCCGGCCAAACTGCTGTTCGACAACCGGATAGTGATCAACAACTTCCTGCGCCGCAACCGCGGTGGCAAGGTGTCCTTCACCCACCTCATCGGCTACGCAGTGGTCCGCGCCCTGGCCGACTTCCCGAGCATGAACCAGCATTTCGCGATCGCCGACGGCAAGCCGCAGGTCGTCAGCCCTGGCCGGGTGAACCTCGGGTTGGCCATCGACCTGCCCGCCAAGAACGGCAGCCGATCCCTGGTGGTGGTGCCGATCAAGAACACCGAATCGATGTCGTTCACCCAGTTCTGGTCGGCCTACGAGGCAGTGGTGCGCAAGGCGCGAACCGGCTCGCTGACTATGGAGGACTACGCGGGCACCACCATCTCGCTGACCAACCCGGGCGGCATCGGCACTGTGCATTCAGTCCCCCGCCTGATGTCCGGACAGGGCACCATTATCGGCGTCGGCGCGATGGAGTACCCCGCCGAGTTCCAGGGCGCCAGCGAGCAGACCCTGGCCGAACTCGGCGTTTCCAAGATCATGACGCTCACCTCTACCTACGACCATCGGATCATCCAGGGCGCCGAATCAGGTGAGTTCCTCGCCCGAGTGCACGCCCTGCTACTCGGCGAGAACGGCTTTTTCGACGACGTATTCTCGGCGCTGCGACTGCCCTACGAGCCGGTGCGCTGGGTACAGGACCGCCACAGCGGCAAACTCGGCGCGGTCGACAAGACCGCCAGGGTGCTGGAACTGATCGACGCCTACCGGACCCGCGGGCACCTGATGGCGGACACCGACCCGCTGAACTACCGGCAGCGCAAGCACCCTGACCTTGATGTGCTGCAGCACGATTTGACGCTGTGGGACCTGGACCGGGAATTCCCGGTCGGCGGCTTCAACGGTGCGCAGTACATGAAACTGCGCGACGTGCTCGGCGTCCTGCGCGACTCCTACTGCCGCACCATCGGAGTGGAGTACATGCACATCATGGATCCGGTGCAGCGCCGATGGATCCAGGAGCGGGTCGAGACCAAGCGTGGCAAGCCGACTGTCGAGGTGCAGAAGTACATCCTGTCCCGGTTGAACGCGGCCGAGGCCTTCGAGACGTTCTTGCAGACCAAGTACATCGGGCAGAAGCGCTTCTCGCTCGAGGGCGGCGAGACCGTCATCGCCATGCTGGACGCGACGCTGAACAAGTCCGCCGAGAACGGCCTGGACGAGGTAGTCATCGGCATGGCGCACCGCGGCCGGCTGAATGTGCTGGCCAATATCGTCGGCAAGCCCTACTCGCAGATCTTCCGGGAGTTCGAAGGAAACCTCGACCCGACGCAGGCGCACGGTTCCGGTGACGTGAAGTACCACCTGGGCGCCGAAGGCAAGTACGTGCGACCTTTTGGCGATGGCCAGGTAAACGTGGCGCTGGTGGCCAACCCGTCGCACCTGGAGGTGGTCGACCCGGTCCTCGAGGGCGTCACCAGGGCGAAGCAGGACCTGCTCGACCAGGGCGAGGGCGGCTTCGGTGTGATGGCGGTGATGCTGCACGGCGACGCCGCATTCGCCGGCCAGGGCGTGGTTGCCGAGACGCTGAACTTGTCGCTGCTGCGCGGCTACCGCACCGGCGGCACGGTGCACATGATCGTGAACAACCAGGTCGGATTCACCACCGCACCGGAGCATTCACGCTCCAGCGAATACTCCACCGACGTCGCCAAGATGATCCAGGCGCCGGTCTTCCATGTGAACGGCGACGACCCCGAGGCCGCCGTGTGGGTGACCCAGTTGGCAGTGGACTATCGGCAGACGTTCGGCAAGGACGTGGTGATCGACCTGGTCTGCTACCGGCGCCGCGGTCACAACGAGGGCGACGACCCGTCCATGACGAACCCGTTGATGTACCAGATCATCGACGGCAAGCGCAGCGTACGGAAGATCTACACCGAGGCGCTGATCGGTCGCGGCGACCTGTCCGGCGCGGACGCAGAGGAATCGCTCAAGGACTACCACACCAAGCTGGAGCGGGTGTTCAACGAGGTTCGCGAACTGGAGAAGGCAACGGCGACCCCGTCTCCGTCGGTGGAATCGGAGCAGCAGATCCCGCCGAAGGTGGAGACCAGCGTCCCGGTCGAGACGATCCACCGCATCGCCGACGCGCAGGTCGAACTGCCGGCCGGCTTCACCCCACACCCCAGGGTCAAGACCGTGTTGGACCGCAGGGTGGAGATGTCACGGCATGGCGGCATCGATTGGGCGTTCGGTGAACTGCTCGCCCTCGGCTCTATCGCGATGGAGGGCCGACTCGTCCGGATGGCCGGCCAGGACACCAGGCGCGGCACCTTCGTGCAGCGGCACTCCGCGCTCATCGACCGCAACACCGGAGCGGAGTACATCCCGCTGCAGAACCTTTCCGTCGATCAGGGCAGGTTCATGGTCTACGACTCCGCGCTGACGGAGTACGCGGCACTCGGCTTCGAGTACGGCTATTCGGTGGCCAACCGGGACGCCCTGGTGATCTGGGAGGCCCAGTTCGGGGACTTCGTCAACGGCGCCCAGTCGGTGATCGATGAGTACCTGTCCTCCGGAGAAGCCAAGTGGGGTCAGCAGTCCGGGGTGGTGCTGTTGCTCCCGCATGGGCAGGAGGGCCAGGGCCCCGACCACTCCTCCGGTCGGATCGAGCGCTTCCTGCTGTTGTGCGCCGAGGGCTCGATGACCGTCGCAGTGCCGTCGACCCCAGCCAACTACTTCCACCTGCTGCGCCGGCATGTGCTGGACGGGGTGCACCGGCCGATGGTGGTGTTCACCCCGAAGTCGATGCTGCGGAACAAGGCCGCCGTCTCGGCGGTGGAGGATTTCACCTCCGGCAAGTTCCAGTCGGTGATTGCCGACACCGAGGTCGACCCGGCCGGGGTGCACCGCGTCTTGCTCACCTCCGGCAAGCTCTACTACGAGCTGGCCGCCTACCGCAGGAACCACGAGATCACTGACACGGCGATCATCCGGCTGGAGCAGCTGTACCCGGTCCCGCGGCGCAAGCTCGGTCATGTGCTGGACGCATACCCCACCGCCACCGACATCCGTTGGGTGCAGGAGGAGCCGGCGAACCAGGGTGGTTGGCCGTTCCTGGCGCTGGCCCTGCCGGAGATGCTGCCGCGGCTCGTCGGCATGACCCGGGTGTCCCGCCGGGCGATGGCCGCGCCGTCGGCCGGGTCGGCCAAGGTGCACGAGGTCGAGCAGGCCGCTGTCGTCAACGGGGCGTTCGCCGACTGAGTGATTGGACATCCGGCGTGGGCCCGGCGCCAGACTTGAGCCGGCACCGCATGGCCCGACACTCGGCGCCGCCCGCACCCGCGTCCGCCGGCACTCCGCGTCCACCCGGCACTCCGCGTCCGCCGCGCAAAACGCGGCGGGATTTGCTCGACGCGGGCACGATTTTCGCCGCGTTCCGCAGTTCGCCCCGCGCTTCGGCGGGGAATGACGGCCCCGTTGCTGCGGGGAATGACCGCGCCGAGGCGACCGTTGTACTTGCCGGGGTCGGCGATTCCGCGCCGCCAGGCAGTGACGCCCCGGCAGACGAGCGAAGAGGTGTTTCCGGTGCAGGTTGAGGTCTTTTCCGACGTGGTGTGCCCGTGGTGCTATATCGGTAAGCGGCGGCTGGAACAGGCGCTTGAGTCCTTCGAGCACTCCGCTGACGTGACGGTGACCTATCGGTCCTTCCAACTCGACCCGAGCACGCCGGCCGACGTCACCGGTACGACTCTAGACCGGCTCGCGACGAAGTACGGCGTGTCGCGTGAGCAGGCGAAGGCGATGAACGACAGGGTCGCTGCCGTCGCGGCCACCGTTGGCCTCGACTTCCACCTCGAGATCGCTAGTCCCGCCAACACGTTTGACGCGCACCGGTTGCTGCACTACGCCGCGTCGAAGGGACTTCAAATCGAGCTGAAGGAACGCCTGATGCAGTCCTATTTTGTCGAAGGCGGCAGGGTAGCCGATCATGCGGTGCTCGCGAACCTGGCCGCCGAAGTCGGCCTGGATCGCGTTGCTGCTGCGGCCGTGCTGGCCGGTGACGAGTTCGGCGACGACGTCCGGTCGGACCTGGCGCTGGCCCGCTCGTTCGGCGCGACCGGCGTGCCGTTCTTCGTCTTCGACCGAGCGTTCGCGGTCTCCGGCGCGCAGGAGACTGCCGTCTTCAGCCAGGTGCTGCAGCAGGCCTGGACGGCCGCGCAGCCACTGGCGGTCGTCGGCGCCGTCGCCCCCGGGTGTGAGGGCGACAGCTGCACGGTGTGACGAGGACCCGTTGCCGCCGGCCCGTTCTCCGCAGCGGGCCCGGGCCCAACTCGCCCATCGACGCTTGGACCTGCACTGTCCCCCTTGATGAGTGCGCGGGGCATCGGCTCGGCCTGCACCGGGCACCGGCACGGCCTGCGCGGCAACCAGCTTTTGGGCCAGACCTCCATCCTGATGAGCGTCTGGCGGGCAGGCTTCCTGGTTTCTATCCGGTGCCCGCGAACATCCGCCGCTCCTTCTCCCGCGACGACCCGGCGGCATACCAGCGAGCAGCCCAATGGGGTGTCGGGTCCAGCCGGCGCCGACCGCGGGACACCGCTCCGGAGCCCCCGCGGTCGCCGGTGATGCTGGCACGGAACTCGTAGTGGGTGAACAGCCTCATGAATTCGTTGAGGTAGATGTCGGCGACCCTTTGATCACCGCGGGTCACCAGCATGTTCTCGTCATTGGCGGTGGTGGACGCGATGGAAAAGTTCGCCGACCCACTGACCACGACCGGATCGTTCCCGAACGGATCGATGAGCAGGACCTTGGTGTGCACGTACCGCACATGCCTGTTCGCAGTGAGCGTGACCTCCTTGACCCATTGCCCGAAGCCGCCGGCCGGGATGGTCGCACCTACCGTCACCCGGTTGTCGGGGTCCGCGTCTCGGATGGTGAGCATCGCCCCGCCGGTATTCGTATCCATCAACACGTAGCGCAGATAGTCGCGCTGTTGCGTCAACACGTCCAGGAATTGCTTGCTGACCCCGAAAGCTGCCGTCAAAAACACCCCGGAACTGGCTTTGGCGGCCAGGTCGGCGTACCAATCCAGCGCGGCGACAGTGCTGCGCGGGCTGAACACCGTGGTTGTCCGCCTGGCCAACCGGCGGATCGGCATAGTGGGTCGCGAGTCGTTCTGCGGCTTGATGACGGCCTGCATGGGGTTGGCCGCAATCCGGTTCCAGGCCCGCAGGTAGTGGGTGGCAACGATCCGGTCGCGCACCTCGTGTCCGACGTTGGCCTGGCCGAATATGCCGCCCTCGGTGAGGTTGGTCGACCCGGTCCAGACCGCGACGGGAGTGCCCTCGCGGATGGCCACGATGAACTTGTTGTGCGCGATGGCGATGTGGCTGCGCGGCACCATCAGGTCGCCGATGCCAGCCGCGGCGATGGCGGCCGCATTGGTGGTTCGCGGCTCCGCCTTTCCAGTGGTGTCGGAGATGATTCGCACGTCCGCCCCGGCCGCGGCGGCGCTGGCGAAGGCGGCCAGCACAGGTGGATAGCTGAACTCGTACACCGCAGCGCGCAGGGCCCAACTGGCGTCGACGGCCCGTCCGATGAAGCCCAGTATCGCCTCCTCCAGGCCGGCCGACAGCCAGGTATAGGCAGCCCGGTCGCCGACGTCGGACGGTTGTCGATTGCCGAACCGATCTGCGTAGTACTGACTCTCGATGACTCCGCGATTGAACTCGACCCCGTGGTCTCCAGCCGCGAAGGTCTCCGTGCCGATCGAGACGCTTTGCTCAGCCAGCTTCACGATGCGCTCGGGTGAACCACCCAACGCCCGCACGGTGTAGACGTAGCCCTGTCCGGGCGCGGCCGTGTAATCGCCCCAGCGGAACGTCTGGATCGGGTTGTTCCAACTCGAGTAGCTGTGCACGGCCGGGTCGTCGTTGATCGGGAAGGCGAGCATGTTGCGCAACCAGTAATGCTTCCCGGTGCCGGTGTCCGTGCGCCGGATCGCGAACCCGAGTACCTCGGCTGCCAGCTTCGGGTCCAGGTCCATACCGAGCATCACCGTGTCGGTTCCGGAGACTGCCTGCACCGCCAGTGGCCCGCCCCGCTGTCTCGCGCGCACCGAGCCTCCCTGTGGGACAGGCGCCCGCCTTCGATGCGGGTCGTCATCACAGTGTGCGCTCGGAGCGGGCGGGAATGTCCGTTTTGGGGAATCCAGTCGGCGGAGGGGCACGGTCTGAAAGCTGCCCCGTGCGAGTGCTCCAACCGAAACGCGGGACTCTTTGCTCCGCGCGGGCACGATTCCTGCCGCGTACTGCAGTTCGTGCCGCGTTCCGGTCCGTGACTGTGGGCGGGTCGTCAGCGCACCCGCCGGCCGGCTTTCCACACCGCGTGGGTCAACGGCGTGCCGACCCGGTAGGCGACCCAATCCGCCGACGGTGCGTCCAGCGCCTGCAGGTCAGCGCGCGCTCCGACCGTCAGAGCCCCGACGTCGGTGCGGCGAAGCGCTCTGGCACCGCCAGCGGTCGCAGCATGCACCGCCTCGGCGACGGTCAGCTCGCACTGCAACACCGCGAGCGCGACGACCAGCGACATCGACGAGGTGAACGAGGACCCGGGGTTGCAGTTGGACGCCAGCGCGATGGTGACGCCGGCGTCGGCCAGGGCGCGACCATGGGCGGCCGGCTGCCGGGTGGACAGGTCGCAGGTCGGCAGCAGCGTGGCGACGGTGTCCCCGCCGGCCAACGCGTCGATGTCTGCCTGGGACAGGTGGGTGCAGTGGTCGACCGACGCGGCTCCCACGTCGACGGCCAGCCGGACACCGGTCCCTGGTCGGAGCTGGTTCCCGTGCACTCGAAGGCCCAACCCGGCCCGGGTGCCCGCGGCCAGCACCCGACGGGCCGAGGCGTCGTCGAACGCGCCATCCTCACAGAACACGTCGATCCACCGGACGTGCTGTCGGACCGCGTCCAGCATCGGTCCGCAGACCAGGTCGAGGTAGCCCGATGGATCCTTCGCGTACTCCGCCGGCACCAGATGGGCGCCGAGGAAAGTGATCTCATCCACCCCGGCCTTCGCTGCGATGACCGCGCTCCGCGCCTCGTCAGCGACGGTGAGCCCGTAGCCGGTCTTCGTCTCCACGCAAGTGGTGCCACCACGGACCATCTCGGCCAGTCGGCGGCGCACGCCCGCCAGCAACTCGTCATCGGTTGCCTGCCGGGTCGGCGTGACGGTCGCCATGATCCCGCCCGCGGTGTACGGCTTGCCTGCCATGCGTGCGGTGAACTCTGCGGCCCTGTCGCCGGCGAATACGAGGTGGCTGTGCGAGTCGACCCAGCCCGGCAACACCGCCCGGCCACCGAGGTCCACCGCGTCGTCCGCGGCCGGAGCCTGCGAGGCCGGGCCGACCCAGACGATGAGCCCGTCGGCGATCACTACTGCGGCGTCCTCGACGGTACCGAGCAGCCCGGGTCCGGCCTCCGGATCGTTTGTCACCAGTTGCGAGATGCCGTGCAGCACGGTTGACGACGGCCCCGAGTCGGCCGACGGCGAGTGGCGCACGTCAGGCTCTGCGCTCATAGCAGGATCGGCGCTGATATCAGGCCCAGCGCTCATATCAGGATAGGCGCTCATATCACGATCGGCCGTCACGTCAGCAGCCCCTGCAACGCATCGGCCAGCGCGGTGATGCCGGCCAGGCAGTCATCGGTCTCGGCGAATTCCTCCGGCGCGTGCGAGATGCCCGTGGGATTCCGGACGAACAGCATCGCGGTCGGTAGGTGCGCCGCAAGTACACCGGCGTCGTGCCCGGCGCCCGTTGCGACCACCGGTACCTGAAGGGATCCGGCAAGCTCGAGGCCGAGCGCCGCATCGAAAGTCACCGCGCCCGACAGGGACTCCCGGTGCACGGTGACCGAGCAGCCCTCCATCTCAGCCTCGGCACGAATCTGCATCACCATCGCATCCACCAAGGTCGCGGTGTCCGCGGTGGTGCCGTAGCGCACGTCCAGCCACAGCTGCACCGAGGAGGCGATCACGTTGGTGCCGCCCGGGATCGGTACCAGCCGGCCGACCGTCGCAACCGCGCCGTCACATTCGGCTGCCAATCGCCGGACGGCAAGCACCGCAGCGGCTGCGGGGATCATCGGGTCGTGCCGATCGGCGGGAAGCGTAGTGCCCGCGTGATTGCCCTGGCCGGCAATGGTGATCCGCCATCTGCCGTGCGCCACGATCTCCGACCCGAGAGCCACCGACGCCCGCGGATCCGCGGCGCGCATCAACCGACCCTGCTCGACATGCAGCTCCACGAAAGTGCGGACGGATGCCAGCCGCTGCGGGTCGGGCCCGAACAGCGCCGGGTCGATCCCCACCCGCCGGGCAGCATCTGCCAGCGAGTCGCCGTCACCGTCGCGCAACCGGCGGGCGCTATCGGGGTCCGCCGAGCCGGTCAGTAACCGAGACCCGAGGCAGGGCAAGCCGAACCGGCCACCCTCCTCCTCGGCGAAGCACACCAGCGCCAGCGGCCGCGCCGGGTGAACCTCGCGCACCCGCAACTCGTCCAGGGCCAGCAGCGCGGACACCACGCCGAGCGGGCCGTCGAAGGCGCCGCCGCCGGGCACCGAGTCCAGGTGGGATCCGGTAACAACAGCATCGCGGCTCGATGACCCCCACCAAGCCCACACGTTGCCGTTCCGGTCGGTCTCCACATCCAAGCCCCGGCGGCCGGCCTGCTCGGTGAACCAGGCACGCATCTGCATATCGGCGTCGTCGAAGACGTGCCGCGAGTAGCCGCCCCTGCGATGGTCACGGCCGATGCCGGCCAGATCCGACCAGGCCGAGGCGAACCGGGTGCCGTCCTGCGGCGGGAGTTTCATCGGTCGGCCTCCTTCGTCATCGGGTGATCCTCCGCGACCATAAACTCACCCGCCGGCCGCCATCGGCACGACCAACCCGGTGGCCGAGGCGGCGGCCTCAGCCGCAGGGTACCCAGCATCGACGTGACGTAACACGCCCATCGCCGGGTCGTTGGTGAGCACCCGTTCCAGTTTCGCGGCGGCCAACTCGGTCCCGTCCGCCAGCGACACCTGACCGGCGTGGATGGACCGGCCGATGCCGACCCCGCCGCCGTGGTGGATGGACACCCAGGTGGCCCCGGATGCGGTGTTCACCAAGGCGTTCAACAGCGGCCAGTCCGCGATGGCATCGGACCCGTCGGCCATCGACTCGGTCTCCCGGTACGGGGAGGCGACCGACCCCGCATCCAGGTGGTCCCTGCCGATGACGATCGGCGCGGAAATCTCACCAGAGGCGACCATCTCGTTGAACCGCAGGCCGGCCAGATGCCGCTCCCCGGCGCCCAGCCAGCAGATCCGGGCCGGCAGCCCCTGGAAGGCGATCTTCTCCGGCGCCAGCGCCATCCAGCGCTGCAGGGATTCGTTGTGCGGGAACAACTCCCGAACCGCAGCGTCGGTGGCATAGATGTCCGCGGGATCCCCGGACAGAGCGACCCAGCGGAACGGTCCCCTGCCCTCGCAGAACATCGGCCGGATATAGGCAGGCACGAAACCGGGGAAGTCGAAGGCCCGTTCATACCCGGCCAGCTGCGCCTCGCCGCGAATCGAATTGCCGTAGTCAAACACCTCGGCGCCGGCATCCAGGAAGCCGACCATGCCGGCCACGTGCGCCGCCATCGACTCCCGAGCCCGGTCGGTGAACTCCTCCGGCTTCGCGGCGGCGTAGTCATGCCAGTCGGCCACCTCCACGCCCACCGGAAGGTAGGCCAACGGGTCATGCGCGCTGGTCTGGTCGGTGACGATGTCGAAGTCCACCCCGCGTCGCAGCAACTCGGGCAGGATCTCGGCGGCGTTGCCGATCACCGCAACCGACAGCGCCTTGCGATCCCGCTTGGCCGCGAGCGCGAGGTCGACTGCCTCGTCCAGGTTCTCGGCGATGACGTCCAGGTACCTGGTGTTCAGCCGGCGCTGCGCGCGGGCCGGGTCGCACTCGATGCACAGCACCGCGCCGCCGTTCAGCGTCACGGCCAGCGGCTGGGCGCCGCCCATCCCGCCGAGGCCCGCGGTCAACGTCAGGGTGCCGGCCAGGGTGCCGCCGAATCGCTTGTCGGCGATGGCCGCGAACGTCTCGTAGGTGCCTTGCACGATGCCCTGACTGCCGATGTAGATCCACGAGCCGGCCGTCATCTGCCCGTACATGGTCAGCCCGAGCGCCTCCAACCGGCGGAATTCCGGCCAGTTCGCCCAATCCGGGACCAGGTTGGAGTTGGCGATCAGCACCCGCGGCGCCCATTCGTGAGTGCGCAGCACGCCGACCGGCCGGCCGGACTGAACCAGCATCGTCTCGTCCTCACGCAGGTCGGTCAGGGTGCGGCAGAGGGCCTCGAAGCTTGCCCAGTCACGCGCGGCCTTTCCGGTTCCGCCGTAGACCACCAGGTTGTCCGGGTCTTCGGCGACATCCGGGTCCAGGTTGTTCTGCAGCATCCGCAGCGGCGCCTCGGTGGACCACGACCGCGCGGTCAGCGTGGTGCCGCGGGGGGCGCGCACCGGCCGGGGTCCTGGGGTTGACGTGCTGGTCATGGTCACTCCTTGTCGGTGTTCGGTATCTCTCCCGTGCGGGTGGCGGGTCAGTGCGGTGGCGGGTCAGTGCGGTGGCGGGTCAGTGCGGTGGCGGGTCAGTGCGGCGGGAGACTCCCGGCTTGTCTCGGGCCGGGCAGCTCGCCGGCTGCAGCGGTGATCGCTTGGGCCTCGAGAAGATCAATGACTGCATCGATCTCGACCGCGAGGTGCCGATCCGGACCAGGCCCGGCGACCCGGCTGCGGATCCGATCGCGGACCGCAGCGGTGACCGGGCCCGGTCGCAGCGGAGCCCGCAGGTCCAGCGCCCTCGCGGCAGTGAGCAATTCGACTGCCAGCACCCGGCGCAGCCCGTCGATGCCACGGCGCAGCTTGCGAGCGGCGTGCCAGCCGAGGGAGACGTGGTCCTCCTGCATCGCAGAACTCGGAATGGAATCCACCGAGGCAGGCACCGCCAGTCGCTTCAGTTCGGTGACGATTCCCGCCTGGGTGTACTGGGCGATCATGTGCCCGGAGTCGACGCCCACCTCATGGGCCAGGAACGGCGGAAGCCCTTGGGATCGGGCTGGATCCAGCATCCTGTCGGTGCGCCGCTCGGAGATCGACGCGACGTCCGCGACCGGGATCGCCAGGAAGTCCAGCACCGCGGCGATCGGAGCACCGTGGAAGTTGCCGTTGGACTCCACCCTGCCGTCGGGCAGCACCACCGGGTTGTCGATCGCCGAGGCCAGCTCCCAGCCGGCCACCCGGGCGGCGTGGTCCACCGTGTCCCGCGCGCTGCCGTGCACGGCCGGGGAACAGCGCAGCGAGTACGCGTCCTGCACCCTGGTGTCCTCCGGCCCTGCGTGCGAGGCCACGATCGGCGAGCCGGCCAGGATCGCCGCGATCCGGGCGGCGCTGACCGCCTGACCCGGTTGCGGCCGAAGCGCCTGTAGGTCGGCGGCGAACACCCGGTCGGTGCCGAGCAGCGCCTCCACGCTCATCGCGGCAGCGATGTCGGCGGCATCCAATAGCTCCCGCAGGTCCGCCAAAGCCATCACCAGCATGCCGAGCATGCCGTCGGTGCCGTTGATCAGCGCCAGGCCCTCCTTCTCGGCCAGCACCACGGGCTCCAGCCCGGCGGCGGCCAGGGCCTCCGCTGACGGCCGACGCCGCCCTTGCGAGTTGACCACATCGCCCTCGCCGGTCAGTGCCAGCGCGACCGCGGCCAGCGGCGCCAGATCGCCGGAGCAGCCGAGGGATCCGTACTCAGGGACCACCGGGGTGATGCCCGCGTTGAGCAGGCCGGCCAGCGCCTCGGCGGTCTCCGGCCGGATCCCGGTGCGGCCGGTGGCCAGCGTCGACAGCCGCAGCAGCATCATGGCCCTGACCACCTCGGACTCAACCGGGGTGCCGCTGCCCGCTGCGTGCGAGCGGATCAGCGAGGATTGCAGGTCCCGTCGGCGGGCCGGCGCGATGTGCGTGGTGGCCAGCGCCCCGAAACCGGTGGAGATCCCGTAGTGCGGCACGCTGTCGCCGGCCAGCGCCTGGACAACGGCACGGGAGGCGGCCATCGCTGCCATGGCATCGTCGCCGAGCACGACGCGGCGGCCGTGCCGGGCGACATCGACCAGTTCCGCGGGATCGACCGGGCCGACGCCGACGACCACCGGATCGATCAGCCGGCGCACCCGTGCGATGCCAGGTTCCTCGCGGCTGGACTGATGCACGTCGCAGGATCGGGAGGCGTCACCTCCCCATTGGATGCCATCGGACGCGCCCGCGCGAGAGCGCGCGGTGCAGTTCCGTCCGGTATACCGGACAAATGAGGACGGTTGACGAGGCCCGGATGCACGCCCGGGACGACGGCGCGATGATGGCCGGTCAGATGACGGGCCAGGACGACAACCAGCGGCAAGTCGCTGGACGGCAGGCAGTGCCGGCGCTCCGCCGAGGCCTGGCAGTACTGCACCTGCTGGCCAGCCGCGCCGGCCCGGTCTCCGCAACTGCCGTGGCCAGGGAACTCGGCCTGCCCCGATCCACCACCTACGAGCTACTCTCCGAGTTGTCCGCAGCCGGCTTCGCCGTGCATCTGCCGGGCAGTCGCCGTTGGGGTTTGGGGCTGGCGGCGTTCGAGGTTGGAACGGCCTACCTCCGCGCCCAGCCCTTGGAGCGGCTCGGGCGGCCGGTGCTGCACCGGCTGGCCGCGGCCACCGACGCCACCGCCCACCTCGGGGTGCTGCACGGCCCGGAGATGCTGTACGTGGTCAAGGAGCGGCCCGCCGCCGCGGCGCCGACGCTGGTCACCGACGTTGGCGTCCGGCTGCCAGGCGCGCTGACCGCAACGGGCCAATCCATTCTGGCTGGGCTACCCCCCGCCCAGCTGCGCGCACTGTTCCCCTCAGCAGCATCGTTCGTGCTGCGCACCGCCCGGGGGCCGACCTCAATGCCCACGCTGCGCACCGCGCTGGCGGCGGTACGACGTCGAGGGTGGGCAGTCGAAGACTGCCAGGTCTCACCGGACACCGCGTCCGTGGCGGCGGCCGTGTTCGATCACAACGGCATGCCGCTGGCCGCAGTTGGGGTGACTATCGCGCACTGTTGTCCTGAGCCAAACAGCACGGGATGCGGGGCGGAATTCGCCGGCCTCGCGGCCGCCGTCCGTGCCGCTGCCGCGGGCCTCACCGCCGCCATCGGCGGACGGCGCCAGGCTGATTGCTCTGCCGGCCACCGTCCGGCCGGTGTACGCGATCGGACCGGGCAGCAGTTGCTCACCAACTTCGGAGTCCAACAACCCCGGTAGCGACCCGTCAAGCCACCCCGTCGGCGATCGCTGCGGCCATCACGGCGTCAGCGACGGTCCGCGCCAGACCGGGAGTGAACGGACCCGGCACGATCCGCTCCCGGGCCGGGCCGCCCGGTACGGCGCCGGCGATCGCGCCGGCGGCTGCCATCTTCATGCCCTCGGTGATCCGCCGCGCCCCACAATCCAGCGCGCCAAGGAAGATGCCGGGAAAAGCCAGCACGTTGTTGATCTGGTTCGGGTGATCGCTGCGGCCGGTGGCAACCACCGCAGCCCCCGCCGCGAGCGCCGCATCCGGCTCGATCTCCGGGGTCGGGTTCGCCAACGCCATCACGATCGGGTCCGCTGCCATGGCGGTTACCAGCGACGGATCCATTCGGCCGCCAGAGACGCCCAGGAACACGTCGGCGCCAGCCATTGCATCGGCCAGCGTGCCGGACACCCGACGAGGGTTGCTCGCCTGTGCCAGCTCGGCCTTGACCGGGGGCAACGCGGGCCGGTCAGGGTGCAGCACGCCGACCGAGTCGACCACGACCACATCACAGATTCCAGCGCCGAGCAGGATCCGGGCGCAAGCGACGCCCGCGGCACCGGCGCCGGCAATCACCACCCTCGCGTCTGCGGCGGCGCGGCCCGTGAGCGCCAGCGCATTGGTCAACGCGGCGAGCACCACCACCGCCGTGCCGTGCTGGTCGTCGTGCATCACCGGGATGTCCAGCGCCTCCACCAGGGCGCGCTCCACCTCGAAGCACCGGGGCGCGGAGATGTCCTCCAGATTGATGGCGCCGAACGATGGCGCCACCGCCCGAACAACCGCAATAATCTCGTCCGTATCGGTGGTGTCCAGCACCAACGGGATGGAGTCCAGACCGGCGAAGACCTTCAGCAGTGCGGACTTTCCTTCCATCACGGGCAACGCAGCCCGTGGCCCGATGTTGCCCAGGCCGAGAACGGCGGTGCCGTCCGAGATCACCGCCACCAGCCGCCGCGACCAGGTGTGGGTTGCGGCCACGGCGGGATCCGCAGCGATCGCCCTGCAGACCTCGGCCACTCCGGGGGTGTACAGCATCGACAGATCCCTGGCGTCTACCAGCGGGGCACGCAGCGACACCGACAGCTTGCCGCCGAGGTGGGCGGCGAAAACATCGTCGGTGGTGAACCCTGCCGCCATGATGGCTCCCAACTGTGGGTGGCTGTCGTCGGAGGTGACGCTGATCCGGTCGACGGCCGGAATGATCGGCCCCTGCCCTGGGGCGGCGCCACGCCGGGTTCGGCCACTCGGGCGGTGTCGGCAGGGGTGGTGCGTCATCGTCGGACGTTTCGGCACCGGCGCCGGAACGCCAGGTAGGCGCGGGGACGTCGGCGGTGGACTTGTTGCTGATCAGTACAGGTCATCATGGGCCACCGGGTGGTGGATGGCGACTGTGACGCGCCGCCGCGGAGTCACGAGCCCAGAGCCAACGGACCCACGGACCACCACCACCCGTCGAACCTGCGCCGCCTCAGCCCTGGGCGACCGCCGTGGCGCCAACCGCTGCAGCCGCAGCCTCGATGTGCCCGGCCAGTTCCAGGTCCGCCGCGGTGATTCCGCCGGCCGAGTGCGTCGACGCGGCGAACGACACTGTTCGGTAACGGATGTCGATGTCCGGGTGGTGGTCCATTTCCTGCGCCTGAACAGCTACCGCGTCGACCATTGCGATCGCCGCCGGGAAGTCCGGCGCCTCGAAGGCCGCCCGCAGCTCGTCGCCCACCCTGCGCCAGGACGGGAGTCCACCCAGTGCGCTGTCGATCTCGTCCGGTTCCAACACGATGGCCATACCCCACAGTGCCTCGGCAATGCCTCCCGGTCAAGGCCCGTCGCTCCGTCTGGTCACCTACCATCTCCGGCCGCGGAGTGAGCGACGCCGCCGGTTGTTTCGTAGGCAGGGTGGCTGAATACGCCTGCCCGTCTGGTCACCGACAGTCATACGGCAGGCTGCCGGGCTCGGATCGCGTACTCGACTTCCGGCGTCAATCTTCCAGGTCGAATGCCTCGTGGAACGCTCGTGTCAAGTCGTATTCCTGTTCCTCCAACAGCGCCCCGATAGGGCGCACCAACATGTTCCGTGGGAGGGTGACGATGGAGTCCAGGTTGACCACCGACTCGTGATCGAGCCCATTTCGTTGCCCGACGATCACCTCGCTGCGTAGACCTCGCGCCGTGCTGGTGATCGGTGCCACCGTGACCAGTTGGCGCACCGTCCGCACTTCCTCGCGGGTGAGCACCAGCACCGGACGCATCTTGTCGAGTCGAGCCAGCCAGATCGGGTGCATCAGTCGATCTCTGACCACACTTGGTCGACGTTGCACGCTGCCCACTGCGCGTAAGCGTCGGACTCCAGGTCGGGATCGATGCTCGAAGCGTAGATCTGCGCGTCACGCACGGCGTCAAGCCGTCGAACCTCCCGCTTGATAGCGCGGTTGATCACGTCGGCCCGGCTTTCGCCGCTGGCCTTCGCTGTCTGGTCGATGAAGGCGGCCAAGTCATCATCAACTCGGATAGTCATCTGTACGGACATACCGATAGCATACCACCGCGGTATCGCGCTGAAATTGCTCCATGACCGCCCGTTCGCTGTTCGGCAGCGGCGTCCGCAGGAGGATCGCCGATTGGACAGCCGGTACGGTCGAACTTCCACCCCAACTGCCGGCGGAGGACACATGGCGTCTCGGATCGCTCTGCTGCGGCACGGCCAGACCGAGTGGTCGGCAACCGGGCGGCACACCTCGGTGACCGACGTCGACCTGACCGACGCCGGCGTGACCCAGGCCGAGGCGGTTCCCGGTCTGCTGCAGGGTCTGGACATCCGTCCGGCAACGGTGTGGAGCAGCCCGCGAATCAGGGCCAGGCGGACCGCGGACATCGCCGGCCTGTCCTCCGACGCAATCCGACCGGACATGGCCGAGTGGGACTACGGAACGTACGAGGGCCTGACGACTGCGCAGATCCAACAGGCAACGCCCGGCTGGTCGCTGTTCACCGAGGGCTGCCCCGGCGGCGAACTCCCCCACCAGGTCGAGCGGCGGGCGGACCGGCTGCTGGCCGACGCGGCCGGCGCGCTGACCAGGGGCGACCTGGTGCTGGTCTGCCATGGCCACCTCTCCCGAGTGCTGGCCGTGCGCTGGATCGGGCTGCCGGTCACCGCGGCGGCCTTGATCGCGATGGATGCGGGCGCAGTGACAGTGCTGGGCAGGTACCACGGCGCGCCAATCATCGACCACGCCAACGTCGTTTCGTTCGCGCTGCGGGCCACCGATGGCTGACCCCACTGACCCCACTGACCCCACTGACCCCAGGGTCCGACTGGCCCGGCCCGGCGACATGAACGCCGTGGTCGGCTTGGTGCACGACCTTGCGGAGTATGAGAAGCTCCCCCAGCTGTGCCACCTGACCGCTGACCAGCTCACTGCCGCGCTGTTCGGCGCTGGGTCATTCGGCTCGGCGCCCGCGCTGTATGGGCTGGTCGCGACAGAGTCACCGGAGCCGGACGCGGCAGTGGTCGGCTACGCGCTGTACTTCCTGAACTTCTCCACCTGGGAAGGCGTGCACGGGATCTACCTCGAGGACCTGTACGTGCGCCCGGAGCACCGCGGAAGCGGGCTCGGCAAGGCAATGCTGCTCAGGTTGGCCGCGATCGCCGCGGAGCGCGGCTATGCCAGGGTGGAATGGTCGGTGCTGGATTGGAATGCTCCCTCGATCGCGTTCTACGAATCCCTGCGCGCCGTCCCGATGACCGGCTGGACCGTCTATCGGCTCGCCGGGACGGCCCTGCTGGCCGCGGCCGGCGCTGCAGGCAGCGAAAGAGTGGCCGACAAGGGTGAGGGCACTTCACCGCAGCCGGGTTGACCGATCTCAGCGGTCCGTCCAAGAATCGAACAGCGGCGGGAAACTCTTGATCCAGGCAGTACCGGCCCGGCCGATCAGCAGCGCGCCGGTCAGCACGCCGAGCACGATCAGGCCGAGCCCCCAGGCGATTCGGCCGGACGGCGCGGCCATCCAGAACCCGATGGCGATCACCACGATTTGCACCACGATGGCCGGCGTGCGGCTCCAACGCCGCCCCCGGGATAGGCCGGCGGCCACCGCCGCGAGCAGCAGCGCCACCACCACGAAGTAGCCGAGCTGCGCGAACAGCTGCACCCGTTGCGCATCGTGCGACAGACCGGAAGCGACAGTGAATCCGGCCAGCACCAGCAGCCCGACTGCCTGCACCGCGACCAGGATCGACGCCCATCGGATCGCCGACGGCGGCGTGATCCCGACGACCCGCTGCTCGCCCGTCGGGCCAGCTCCGGTCCCGGCCGACCGGTCGGTTGCGCTGCTCGCCGCCGTTGCCGCAGCGACCGGCCTCGACTCGCGGGACCCGTTGCTACCGGCGGCATCCGAAGCGCTCGCGACTCCCGACGCAGCTGGATGACGTCCCGCCGCCGCGGCCGACCGCGGTCCGTTCACCGGTGCGCGGCGTCGCCGACCGGCGGACCCGCTCTTGCGTGCGCTCACCGCACCAGGCTAATCGGCGCCGGCCACCAGTCCTGTTGCCAACGGTGAATCCTCGCCGGCAAGCTCCGGTGGCCCCTCATGACTGCTCATCGCGCTCATAGCCGTTCTCCTGGTGGCGGCGGGACGCTGGCCTGGATCGGTTATCGGCGCCGCCCGGCCCGCCGCAGCTAGCAGCCCTGTGACGGCGGCCCTGACCGCCGGGCGATCACTCTCCCCGGGTTAGGCTCCGCGTCGATGCGCGCCGTGCTGATCGTCAACCCCCACGCGACCTCGACCACCGAGCGCCGGCGGGATTTGCTGGCGCACGCGCTGGCCGGTGAGGTCTCGCTCCGGGTGGAGCACACCACTGCGCGCGGTCACGCCACCGAGTTGGCTGCGCGCGCCGTCGACGACGGTGCCGAACTGGTGGTGGTGCACGGCGGTGACGGCACCGTAAACGAAGCAGTCAACGGTCTGCTGCACCGCGGTGTCCGCCCTGACGCCCCCCTGCTGGCGGTTGTCCCCGGCGGCTCGACCAACGTGTTCGCCAGGGCCATGGGGGTGGATGCCGACCCGACCACCGCAACCGAGCAGATCCTCCAGGCGCTGGCCTTGCGGCGTAGCCGCATCGTGTCGGTGGGTAAGGCGAACGAGCGGTACTTCACCTTCAATGCAGGACTCGGTCTGGACGCCGAAGTGGTCCGGGCTGTCGAGGAACACCGCAACGACGGCCGGGCCATCTCCAACGCGCTGCACGTGCGCAAGACGGTCTCGCAGTTCTTCCGCACCGAGCGCAGCCACCCGCGGTTGACAGTCACCGTGCCAGGGGACGAACCGATCGAAGGTGTCTATCTAGTCCTGGTGTCGAATGTCGACCCGTGGACCTACGCCGGTAACCGGCCGGTGCGCACCAATCCTGGGCTGTCCGCGGAGGGCGGGCTTGGAGTGCTGGCGCTCCGCAGCATGAAGCTGATCACGGTGTTGCGGGTCGCCAGGCAGGTACTCCGCAGCCGGGGCGGCCCTGCCGCCGCAGCGGCGGTCCGCCTGGATGACGTCCGCGAACTCCTGGTGACGGCCACCGAGCCGATCGGTCTGCAGACTGACGGGGACTACCTCGGCGAGCGAGCCGAGGTGACGTTTCGCTCCATCCCAGGGGCACTTCGGGTCGTGGTTTAGAGGCACTGCCCTTGACAGCACAGATAGTCTCAGCGAGGTTACGCTCCGCTAACTGCGAGAACGGGCCGGGCCGGTGAGGTCGGCACGCTCCAGCAGCGATCCCGCGCCACGGGGATGACGGACGTCACTGTCTTAGGGTCTTTTCTGAATCGATACGAGCAGGCATCATGGATGAGGTCAGGGGTGCCGAGTCGGTGAGGGTCGTAACCTTTTCGACGCCAACCCTTGACATTATCGTGACACGTGGAATTATTCAGTGGGCCCGTTTGCACCATCCCGTAACGAGTTGACAGACGATCGGCAACGGACATAGTTGCCCGAAGGAGCACACACCGATGGACTGGCGCCACCGCGCTATATGCCGCGACGAAGACCCAGAGCTGTTCTTCCCGGTTGGGAACTCCGGCCCTGCGTTGCTGCAGATCGCCGAGGCAAAGGCGGTTTGCGAGCGCTGCCCGGTGATCAACGAGTGCCTGAACTGGGCACTGGAGACCGGCCAGGACGCCGGCGTCTGGGGCGGGTTGAGCGAGGACGAGCGCCGCTCCCTCAAGCGCCGCCGCGCCCGCGCCAGGGCTAGGAGCAACAGCACCACCCTGTAACACTCGCAATCGCCGGCTGCGCCCTCGGGACCTCAGGTGCCGAGGGCGCAGCCGCGTCCGGGGCCCACCCGTCAGGGTCCCACCCAGCCCTCCCCCGTCAGGAGCCCACGGTGCTCGCCGGCCAGGCGCTCGCCAGCCAGGCGCTCGCCAGCGATCGGTCAACCCCGGCCCTTCAGTGGCACCTGGATGACCACCTCGGTGCCCGGGCCGTCCGACCGTCGCCGCATGCTGATCGACCCCGACAACTCGGCATCGATGAGCGTCCGCACGATTTGTAGCCCGAGGCCGGGCGCCCGCTCCAGCGAGAATCCGGCCGGCAGCCCGTTTCCGTCATCGACGACCCGCATGTCCAAAGTCCTGGCTGATCGATCCACCAGCAGCAACACCTCACCGCCCACCTGGCCCGGCCGGTAGGCGTGTTGCAGCGCGTTCTGCGCCACCTCGGCCAACACCATCACGAGCGGGGTTGCCAGGTCGGCCGGCAGCACGCCGAAGCTACCGGAGCGGCGTATCCGGGCAGGGGACTCCACGGCGGCGACGTCGGACAGCATCGGCACCAATCGGTCGACGATCTGGTCCAGGTCCACCCGGTCGTCCGGGGAGGTCGACAACGTCTCGTGCACCAGCGCAATAGAAGTCACCCGGCGCACCGACTCCGCTAACACGGACCGCACCTGCTCGGAGTCCGAGCGGCGGGCCTGTAGCCGCAGCAGCGCGGCCACCGTCTGCAGGTTGTTCTTCACCCGGTGGTGAATCTCCCTGATAGTGGCGTCCTTGCTGAGCAGCGCGCGGTCCCGGCGCCGCACCTCTGTCACGTCCCTGACCAACACCACCGCTCCGGCTGCAGCGCCCTGGGGTCGCAGTGGCAGCGACCGGAACAGCACGGTGGCGCCTCTGGCCTCGATCTCCATCCGCAGCGAGGGACTGCCCTGCACGGCACCGGTGATCCGGCCCGCCAGTTCCGCGGCGTCGAACGGGTCGCTGACCAGCGCCCGCGTCGAGGGCACCAAGGCGGAGCCGAGCAGGTCGCCGGTGAATCCCAGGCGGTGGTAGGCGGACAGCGCGTTCGGGCTGACGTAGACGACGGTTCCTGAACGGTCCAGCCGCAGCAGCCCGTCTCCGGCCCTGGGGCCGGTGTGCATCTCGCCAGGCTGCTCGCCCGGCGGGAATGTTCCGTCGGCAACCATCGCAAACAGGTTCTCCGCCGCCTCCAGATAGGCGATCTCCAGGGAGGAGCGGGTCGGCCCGGGCCGGGCGACGTAGTCCCTGGCAATCACGGCGACAACGGCCTCTGCGTTTCGTATCGGGATCACCTCGCGGACAACTCCACCGGCAGCTGCCGCGATCGGTATCGAATCGTCGATCCCGTCGGTCGGTGCACCCAGGATCCCGTCGACGATCCGCTCCTCCTCCCACCCGCGGCGCAGCAGTGGCGTGCCGGCGATGGCGACCACCCTGGCCACCTGGTCGTCCGGGTGCACAGTGGTCCCGGTGGTAGGACGCACCTGGGCCACGCAGATCAGCGACCTCGGCTCGATCGGCACCCAGATCGCCAGGTCGGAGAAGGAAAGGTCGGCCAGTAATTGCCATTCGGCCACTAGTCGTTGCAGGTGACCGACCGCGGAACCGGGCAGTGTCGTGTGCTCTGCAAGCAGGTCGGACAAGGTGGACATCAGTGGTCCTGCCGGCGGTCCGGCCGAAGCGAGCGCGCAGGGTCAGCCGGCGAACTGCCCGACATGGCGCCGGCGCTAGGAGATCTCGGCGATCAGGTCACCCTCCTGGACGACCTGCCCCTCGGTGACTGCGACGGACGTCACAGTGCCGCTCACCTCGACGATTACCGGAATCTCCATCTTCATGGACTCCAGAATCACCAGGGTGTCCCCCTCGGCGACCGCGTCACCCTCCGCGACCAGGACCTTCCAGACATTGGCCACCATCTCGGCGCGAACTTCCTCCGCCATCGACGTTCCTTCCAGTCGGGCGGCGCCGAGCCGGCGCCGGTGACCCGGCCTGTGGCCGGTGCGGTGCCAATCCAATCACGCCGCGGCGCCGGCGGCCTCGCCGACATGGCACCATGGATCCCGCGGCCCACTCGTTCCAGCGGGCCGGCAAACAGGCAGGCCGGAAGATTGCGGCCGCCGGACAGATCGGAGAACCACCATGGGCAAGCGCGCCCGCAAGAAGAAGGCCCGCAAGAATTCCGGCGCCAACCACGGCAAGCGACCCAACTCCTGAGCCCGAACTCCTGAGCCCGGCTTCCTGCGCTGGACTTCCTGAGCCCGAACTCCGGAACTCCTGGGCCCGACTTCGACCCGGGGCCTACCGACCGTCCCCGTGGTTCGGCTCGCCGCGAGCGGCGTCACCGCTGTGCCCCTGGATCGTGGTGATGCTGGTCCGCCGGACGTACTCGCCATCTGCTGTGGCGCTCACGCTGATGCTCAGCATCCCGGCTACCCAACTGCGCAGGTGCTCGGGAGCGTGTTCCCCTCCGCACTTGGACCGCAACAGGGCCTTGAGCTTCTCGTCGAGGCCGGCCTCTGCCAGGCACGGCGAGCAGTCGTCCAGGTGATGCTGCACTGCCGCCCGGCGCTGCGGGTCCAGCTCGTTGTCCAAGAAGAGCCACACATCGCGCAGTACGCCCGTGCATTCCGGTTCGTCCGGGTCACCGCACGCCATGATCACTCCTGCCCTTCGCCCACGGGACGACCTGCGCGCAGGAAGCCGCGTTCGGTCGCATAGTCGGTCAGCAACCCCCGCAGCTGCCGTCGCCCCCGGTGTAGCCGGGACATCACGGTGCCCAGCGGCGTCCCCATGATCTCGGCGATCTCCTTGTAGGCGAATCCCTCGACATCAGCCAGATAGACGGCGATCCGAAACTCCTCCGGCAACTGCTGCAACGCATCCTTCACGTCGGAGTCCGGAAGCCGGTCCAGGGCTTCCATCTCGGCCGACCGCAACCCGCTCGAGGTGTGCGACTCGGCCTCGGCCAGCTGCCAGTCGGTGATCTCTTCGGTCGGATTCACCTTCGGCTGACGTTGCCGCTTGCGGTACCCATTGATGTAGGTGTTGGTCAGGATCCGGTACAGCCACGCACGAAGGTTGGTGCCCTCGGTGAAGGACGCAAACGCCGAGTACGCCTTCAGGAAGGTCTCCTGCACCAGGTCTTCGGCGTCCGCCGGGTTGCGCGTCATCCGCAACGCCGCCGCGTAGAGCTGGTCCAGCATCGGCAGAGCGTCGTGGGCGAACCGCTGTGCGAGTTCCTCGTCGACCGAAGCCGTCGCCACGCGCCCCACCCGAGCCTTCGTCCCAGCCGGGCACCCTGTGCGCACCGACACCTTAGCCGCAGAGGGTACCCGCCCGAGCTTGACGCGGTGACCGCGAGCGGACGGGCCGCGCTGTGGTGCAAGCGCCGTTGCTGTCATTGTCACACCTGCCCCTTCTGGCCTAACAAACGTCACCTGACATGCCGGTATTCCCCACCGTCGGCCGGGCGCCTCGCTCGATGCGGGCTCGCGGCACGCCCGGGCGTCGGGGTCGCAGCGTAAGGTCGGTGCGGTGACCGGCGGGGCCCATCTGCGGCTCTGTCACCAATGGCTCGCCCCCGGGCCGGCGGCGAGCAGCCCATGAGGGGGCCAGGTGATCACGTTCCGCGCGGTGTCCAAGGTGTACCCGGGCGGCACCACCGCCGTCGATCGGATCAGCTTGGACATCCCCAGCGGTGCGGTGACGGTATTCGTCGGCCCGTCCGGCTGCGGGAAGACCACGTCGCTGCGGATGATCAACCGGATGGTGGAACCCAGCTCCGGTGAGATCGCCATCGACGGGAAGGATGTCCGCAGCATCGACGCGGCACTGTTGCGCCGCGGGATCGGGTACGTGATCCAGAACGTCGGGCTGTTCCCGCACCGGACCGTGCTGGACAACATCGCCACGGTGCCGGTGCTCACCGGCTCCAGCAGACGAGCGGCCAGGGCCGCGGCAACCGAGTTGATGGAGCGGGTCGGGCTGCCGGCCTCGATCGGCGCGCGCTATCCCAACCAGCTCTCCGGTGGCCAGCAGCAACGGGTCGGTGTTGCCAGGGCCCTGGCGGCGGACCCGCCGGTACTGCTGATGGACGAACCGTTCTCGGCCGTCGACCCTGTGGTGCGAGCCCAGTTGCAGGAGGAACTCTTGCGGCTGCAAGGCGATCTGGGCAAGACCATCGTGTTCGTCACCCACGACATCGACGAGGCGCTCACCCTGGGCGACCTGATCGCCGTCTTCCGTCCCGGCGGCCACATCGCCCAGGTGGCACCCCCCTCCGGGCTGCTGCGCCAGCCGGCCGACGACTTCGTTGCCGACTTCATCGGACACGACCGCGGCTACCGTGCGCTGTCTTTCCTACCGGCCGGCGCGCTGCCGATCGACGCGGTCCGATCGATCGACCTGGACAAGGTGCTGGCCACCGTTGACGCCGGTGACGGCAGTGAAAGCGGGGACAGCTCCGCAGGACAGGGCACGCCCGACAGCCGGCGTACCGCCGGTGCCGTTACTGCCGCTCCGCTGACTGCGGCTGAGCTGAGAGCGGCCGGCGACGACCGGTGGATCCTGCTGGTCGACACAGACCGGCGCCCCCGCGGCTGGCTGGACCTCACCCGAGCGCGCCGAGGCGACGGCATCCACCGCAGTGACATCCGACTCGGCGGGACGCTGGTGACCCCCGACGCCTCGCTGCGCTCCGCGCTGGATGCTGCGCTGTCCTCCCCGTCCGGGCAGGGCGTCGCAGTGGACGCGGACGAGCGGCTGATCGGCACTGTGACCATCGCGGACGTGCTGGCAGCCATCGAGGCAGCAGACCGCGGCGACCAGCCGGTCACCGCGGCCGGCGCTGCGGCTCTTGACGCCGCTCGCCAAGTCCTACCGAGGCCCGCTCGGTGAACTGGGACTGGTTGGGCCGTCACAGCGGCCAAATCATCGGATGGTTCGGCGACCATGCGCTGCTGGCCGGGCTACCGACGGTGGTCGGCCTGCTGCTGGCGATCCCACTGGGCGCACTGGCCCGCCGATACCGGTGGGTGTACCCGCCGATGGTCACCGCGGCCGGACTGCTCTACACCATCCCGTCGATCGCGCTGTTCGTGCTGCTGCCCGGCATCATCGGCACGAAGATCCTCGACCCGCTGAACGTTATCGTCGCGCTCACCCTGTACACCCTGGCGTTGATGGTGCGCACCGTCGCCGACGGCTTGCTTGCGGTTCCGCCGGAAGTCAGAGCGGCGGCCACCGCGATGGGCTACCGGCCGCTGCGCCGACTGATCACCGTCGAGTTGCCCATCGCGTTGCCGGTGATCGCCGCCGGACTCCGGGTGGCCGCCGTATCGAACGTCAGCATGGTGGCGGTCGCCGCCCTCATCGGGGTGCCGCAGCTTGGCCAGCTGTTCACCCAGGGCCTGCAACTGGACTTCTACACGCCGATCTTCGCCGGGATCGTGGCCTGCGTGCTGATCGCCGTGGCGTTCGACGCGGTCATCTTGCTGGCCCTGCGCTGGCGGACCCCGTGGCTGCGGACAGGTGCGCGATGATCTCGGGGATCTGGGGGTGGCTGACCACCGGGGCGAACTGGCAGGGTGCGGACGGCATCGTCGTGCGCACCGGCGAGCACCTGTGGTACTCCGCGTTGTCGCTGGCGATAGCCACCCTGGTCGGACTGCCCCTCGGCGCCTGGATCGGGCACACCGGCAAGGGCACGGCCGTGGTGGCCGGCACCGCGAACGCGTTGCGCGCACTTCCCTCGCTCGGTCTGCTGATCCTGCTCGCGCTGTGGTCGCTCGGCAACCTCCCGGTCGGGATCGCGCTGCAAGCGGCGTCGGTGGCGGTGCTGGTGCTGCTGGCCGTTCCGCCGATCTTGACCAGCACCTACGCGGGCGTCGCGGCGGCCGACCCGGCGGCCCGGGATGCGGCTGCGGGAATGGGAATGCAGGGTCGGCAGGTTCTTACTCAGGTGGAACTGAGGGTGGCGCTGCCGCTGATCTTCTCCGGGCTGCGCTCTGCCTACCTTCAGGTGGTCTCCACCGCCACCATCGCGGCCGCGATCAGCCTCGGCGGGCTCGGCCGGTACGTGCTGGACGGTCTGAGCCAGCAGGACTACGCGAAAATGGCCGGCGGCGCAGTGCTGGTAGCTCTGCTGGCGATCGTCGGCGACCGGCTGATCGCGCTGATCGGCCACCTGGTGATCTCGCCGGGTCTGACCGGCCGGCGCAGCCCTGCCGGAGGAATTGGCGCACGACGGACTATCGCCCGGATGAGTAACACAGAGCCGGAGGTGGTACCCGCAACAAGCTGACGCACAGTCGGAGGGCATCGCCGCGCACCGCGACGGGCCTTCATCGAAAGATCCGGCCGCACCGGCCGCACCCATTCAGGAGATTTTCATGAGAAGGACCTACGCGCTGCTTGCCGGCGCACTCGCCGCGGTACTCACGCTGAGCGCGTGCGGTAGCTCCAGTCCGCTGTCCGGCACCTCGGCATCCGGAGCAACTACATCGGCGGCATCGGACACCACCACCGCAGCCGGCGCCTCGTCGCCCGCGGCATCGTCATCCGCGGCATCATCATCCGCGGCATCATCATCCGCGGCATCATCATCCACAGCATCATCATCCACAGCATCATCGAGCGCCGGGTCGTCAGGTCCGGTGTCCTCGGGTGCCGGGGCCGGCGGACCCATCGTCATCGGCTCGGCAAACTTCACCGAGAGCGAGCTGGTCGCCGGGATGTATGCCGCGGCGCTGAAGGCCAAGGGCGTCGACGTCAGCACTCACCTGGATATCGGCTCCAGGGAGATCTACCTCAAGGCCCTGGAAGATGGCTCGATCGATCTGGTCCCGGAGTACACCGGGAACCTGCTCGCCTACTACGACAAGTCCTCGACAGTGTCCGGCCCCGACGAGGTCTACGCCGCGCTGCAGAAGGCGTTGCCGGACGGCCTGCAGGTGCTGAACAAGTCCGAGGCCGAGGACCAGGACTCGGTCACCGTCACCAAGGCGACGGCGGACAAATACCACCTGACCTCCATTGCTGATCTGGCGCCGGTGGCCGGGCAGCTAACGCTCGGCGGCGCGGCCGAGTGGCAGACCAGGGCCGACGGGCCGCCCGGCATGGCGAAGCTGTACGGCGTGACGTTCAAGGCGTTCAAGGTTCTCGATCCCGGCGGGCCGCTGTCCGTCAAGGGACTGCAGTCGGGACTGGTCGACGCCACCGACATCTTCACCACCGACACCGCCATCGCCGATAACGACTTCGTCGTCCTGAAGGACCCGAAGAACCTGTTCACCGCGCAGAATGTGGTGCCGCTGATCACCTCGTCCAAGCTGACCCCGACAGTCAAGGACACGCTGAACGCGGTGTCGGACAAGCTCACCACCGACACGCTGAAGACGCTGCTGGGACAGATCTCCAAGGACAAGTCCGACCCGGTGCAGGTCGGCGCGGCGTGGGTGGCCTCGGTCGGCCTGGGCTGACCCGGACGGTCGGACCGGGAGGGGCTCCAGCGGCGGACCTGCCGCTGGAGCACCGCGATCGTGAACGGAGCTGTCCCGGATTCTGTCCTTCTTCAGTTGAGGAGCCTCTAGTTCGCTCGATCGTCAGCGACTGCCGACGGTGATGCGCAGGGCCTTCGCCTTCTGCCCACTGATGGTCAGCGTGACGTTTCCAGGGGCCAGCGCCGTGACCTCCACCCACGAGACGGTGCTCGTCTGATCGCAGCTACGAAAGGTCTCGATTCTGCGGTCGGCCAGGGAAACCGCATCCGGCGTGCCGGTGACCGTGATGTCGTCCGTGGTCCCCGACATGTTGATCCACCCGGTGTCGCCGACCGCCAGAACCCCGCCGTCGGCCAGCGCCGGTTCGAACGCGATCGACGGGTCGGCGTAGACGGTCGGGCAACTGCTCGATGGTGTTGGCCCTGTCGTTGTCGGCCCCTTCGTTGTAGTGGACGTCGAGATGACGGCCTTCGACGATGTCGGGGGCGTCGTGGCCTGCCCGCCGACGGTCGCCGTGCAACCCGTCAGGAATGCCAGGACTGCCACCCCTGCGATGACGATGGTGGTGCGGGTTCGCTGCATGAAGCTCTCCTTGATGACGTCGCGTGCTGCGGATTGGGAGGCCATCACCTCCGACTCATCCCCGATCTCAGCGGTTCCGGTGATTCGCCGGATTCTCCGCAAAATCGAGCTGGCCCGTGGCAGGCGACCGGGTCCCGGTGTGGGACGCTCGACGGCATGGCCGGCGCACCCACCCCTGCGGTCGCGGCGCTGGTGCGCGCCAAGGTCGCGCACACCCTGCACCACTACGAGCACGACCCTCGGGCCACCGCGTTCGGCGATGAGGCAGTGGCCGCGCTGTCGCTGGACCCGCGGCGGGTGTTCAAGACGCTCGTCGCCGAGGTCGACGGTTCGCTGGTGGTCGGCGTCGTGCCGGTGGCCGCACACCTGGACCTCAAGGCATTAGCAGCCGCCGTCGGCGGCAAGCGCGCGGCGATGGCAGCCGTCGAGGCGGCCGAGCGATCCAGCGGGTACGTAGCCGGCGGGATCAGCCCGCTAGGCCAGCGCAAAGCATTGCCGACGGTCGTTGACACATCGGCGACCGAGTATCCGACGGTCTTCGTCAGCGCCGGACGACGCGGGCTGCAGGTCGAACTCGCGCCCGCCGACCTGATCACAGTGGCAAGGGCCAGCACCGCGCCGATCGCCACCGGCTGACCAGGCGATCACCCGGCGCGGGCCATCACTGAGAAATGGCCACCTTTTCGATCAGCCCTGCGTCGTCGTTGCGGACATTGCCAACTCTGGTTCCGACCGGGCGCAGTTCCAACCCGGCGAGCAGCTCTACCGACGGTGCCGCCAGCAGCGGTGACACGTCCGCGGCGTCGGCGGCCGGGTCCAGCCAGTCCGCCCAGTCCGATGCAGGCAAGATCAGCGGCATCCGGTCGTGGATGGCCGCGAGGTCGCCGACCGCGTCGGTGGTGATGATCGACGCCGACACCAGCGGCCGACCGTCCGGCGACCGCCAGAACTCCCACAGTCCAGCGAAAGCCATCACCGACCCGTCTGCCGGGGTGATGTAGAACGGCTGCTTCCCGATCTTGGCCGGGGCGCCGGCGGCCGGCTTTCGCCATTCGTAATATCCGCTGGCCGGCAGCAGCGCCCTGCGGGTGGCGAAAGCCTTGCGGAACGCCGGCTTGACGGTCAGCGAGTCCGCCCTGGCGTTGAACATTCGGCTGCCGGCCGACGGATCCTTCGCCCAGAAGGGCACCAGCCCCCAGCGGGCCAGGGTCAGCAAACGGCGATCCGGCTCCCCGTCGTGGCCGGGCCGCACCCGCACCACCGGAACCATGTCGGTCGGTGCGATGTTGTACCGGGGGCGGGGCGGCTCGCCGCCGTACAGCCCACCGGAGGCTGCTCCGCGCCCACGACTGTCCGCGTCGCGCTCGTCAGCCTTCTCGGGTTCGTCGGGCTCGGCATCGAACGCCCCGTACAGAGTCGCGGGATCCACCGTCACCGTGTAGCGACCGCACATGACCCGATAGTGCCATGCACCGTCGGCGGTATCCGGCACGGTCGCCGATGCGGGATCATGACCAGGTGATGCACGACCCGCCGCCCGCCGATACCGCCCGGCACCCGGCCGGTTCCGGACCGGCGGTAAACCACGACTGGCTCGCGCCCACGGCGATCGGACCGGTGCGCGCAACGGTCCGCGTCCCCGGCTCGAAGTCACTCACCAACCGAGCGCTGCTGCTGGCCGCGCAGGGCACGGCGCCCAGCACCATCCCCGCGCCGCTACGCAGCAGGGACACCGCGCTGATGGCCGCCGGCCTGTCCGCCCTCGGAACGGCGGTCACCGATGGGGACGACGGGGCCTGGATCGTTACGCCGGCCCCGCTGGCCGGCCCCGCGCACATCGACTGCGGGCTGGCCGGCACCGTCATGCGGTTCCTGCCCGCGCTGGCCGTCGCCGGCACCGGAGAGATCACCTTCGACGGCGACCCGGCGGCGCGGGTCCGCCCGATGACCGTCGTACTGGACGCGCTGCGCGACCTCGGCGCCGACATCGAGGGCGACCGGCTGCCTTTCATCGTGCGCGGCACCGGGTCGCTGCGCGGGGGCACCGTCCGCATCGACGCCGCCGGTTCGTCGCAGTTCGTCTCCGCGCTGCTGCTGGCCGGGGTGTCCTACGACGGCGGGGTCACCGTGGTGCACGATGGTCCGCCGGTGCCGTCATTGCCGCACATCCGGATGACCGTCGCAGCGCTGCGCTCGGTCGGCGCCCAGGTCGACGATTCCGGCGCCAATACCTGGACGGTGGCGCCAGGACCGTTGCGGCCGTGGACTGCGGTGATCGAGCCCGACCTGTCCAATGCCACCCCGTTCCTGGCCGCGGCGGCCGTCACCGGCGGATCGGTGACCATCCCGGATTGGCCGGAAGCCACCACGCAGGCCGGGGACGGGATCCGGAGCATCTTGCTGCAGATGGGAGCCGAAGTTCACCTCGGTTCCGAGGGTCTGACGGTCACCGGCACGGGCACGCTGTCCGGCATCGACATCGATCTGCACGACATCGGCGAACTCACCCCCACCGTGGCGGCGATGGCGCTGCTGGCCGACGGGCCAAGTCGGCTGCGCGGCATCGCCCACCTGCGCGGCCACGAGACCGACCGGCTGGCCGCACTGGCCGGTGACATCGCGGCGCTGGGCGGTCTGGCCACCCAGACCGAGGACGGGCTGCACATCCAGCCCCGGCCGCTGCACGGCGGGATCTGGGCGGCGCACGCCGACCACCGGATGGCCACCGCGGGCGCCATCGTCGGGCTGCGGGTGCCAGGAGTGGTCGTCGACGACATCGATAGCACCGGCAAGACGCTGCCCGGCTTCACGGCGATGTGGGTCACAATGCTGGACGGCGGATCCGCCCCGGCCAGCAACTCCACGGCAAGGACTCTCACCACGGGGACTTCACGCTGAGCACGCTCGGTGAGGATTGGGACAACGACGACGTCCGGGTGCGGCCCGGCCGGCGCAGTCGGCCCCGCACCAAGACCCGGCCCGCCCACGTCGACGCAGTGACGGGCCTGGTCACCGCCGTTGACCGCGGCAGATACACCTGCCTCGTCGAGCAGGACACCGGCGGTGAGCGACAGGTGACGGCGATGCGGGCCCGGGAACTGGGCCGGCGGGCGGTTGCGGTCGGTGACCGGGTGCAGCTGGTCAGCGACACCAGCGGCACGTCCGACACGCTGGCCCGGATCGTCCGGATCGAGGAGCGGCGCAGCGTGCTGCGGCGGTCCGCCGACGACACCGACCCGGCGGAGCGGGTGCTGGTGGCCAATGCCGACCAGTTGGTGATCGTCACCGCGCTGGCCGACCCGCAGCCGCGCACCGGATTCATCGACCGATGCCTGGTCGCCGCCTACACCGGGCACCTGGATCCGGTACTGCTGCTGACCAAGGCGGACCTGGCCGACCCGGCGACGTTGCTGGCCGCCTACACCGACCTCCACGTGCCGGTGCTGGTCACCCGAACGGGCGCCGACGGGACCATCGACCCGGAAGCAGTCGACCGGGTCAAGGCGCGACTGTCCGGCACGATCTCGGTGCTGATCGGACACTCGGGCGTCGGCAAGTCGACGCTGGTCAATGCGCTGGTCCCGGACGCGGACAGGAGCGTCGGCACGGTGACCGGGGTCGGCAAGGGCAGGCACACCTCTACCTCCGCAGTCGCGTTGCGGTTGCCCGGCGGCGGCTGGGTGGTTGACACCCCAGGCGTGCGGTCCTTCGGGCTCGCCCACGTGACGCCCGACGACCTGCTGGAAGCGTTCGACGATCTGCTCGACGCGACGACGGGTTGCCCGCCCGGCTGCGACCACTCCAATGCAGGAATCGGCTGCGCGCTGGACGGTTTGGTCGCCGCCGGCAGCGCCACCGCGGGCCGGCTGGACTCGTTCCGGCGGCTCCTCGCATCGCGGTCCGGTTCCGACGATCCAGCGGACTGACACACACAAGACTGGTCCACCCGCTCGCTACAGCCGGCCTGAAGTTGTGCCCACTGCGCCGGGCCATCCACATCGGATCCGCTACGCGCTCCTGGGTATGACGGATCGTCGACACTGCGCGAATGGCCCCGTTCGAGCTGCCGCTGACGGTCCGCACCGACGCCGGCGATGTCCGCCTCGTCGTGGACGTACCGCGCGAAACTCCCTGGGCGCTGGCATTGCCGGCGATCCTGTCCGCTGCACGCCTGCCCGCGCGCACCATCCTGCATCTGGGCGCCGGTCCGGTGGAGCTGGACTGGCTGCTCGGCATGCCGCCGCTGCTGGCCGGGTCAGTCCTCAGCACCACACCGACGGACCGGGTCGCGGTGCGGGCGCCGCTGATGGTTTGCGCAGTCGGCGGCCCGGACGCCGGACGGGCCGCGGCCATCGGGTCATCACCGATCGTGGTCGGCCGGGACTCGGCCGCAGGCCTGTGCCTGGACGACCCCGAGCTGTCGCGCCGGCACGCGATGATCTCCCCCGCCGCCGGTGCGGTGCGGATCCGCGACCTGGGCTCGACAAACGGCGTCCGGATCGACGGGCAGCCGGACCGCCTGGGGTCGGTCGGCACGGACGCCGGACCGGGGGCATTGATCCGGCTGGGCGGCAGCCTGCTGCGGGTAGACCTGTGCGTGGATACCGCGGCGCTGCTCACCCCAGACGGGGCCGGTCACCTCGCGGTCACCCGACCGGCCAGGGTCGGGCCGCGTTGGCAGTCGGTCCTGCCCGCTGACCCTGGCCCGGCCCCGGAACGACGGCGTCGCCCGCTGCCGCTACTGGCCGCGGTGCTCGGCGGCGTCGGCGGCGCCCTGATCGCAGTGGTCACCGGCAGCTGGATCTTCCTGGCGCTGGCCGGCCTCGGCCCGCTGACCATGCTGGCGACAGCGCTCGGCGACCGCATCTCCGGGCGGCGCTCGCATCGGCTGCTGCTGGCCGAGCACCGGGTCGCGCAGCAAGCACTGGCCGCCGCGGTCGACGACGCGGTGCTGGCCGACCGAGCCGATGCCTGGGACCGGTATGCCGATCCTGCCGTGCTCCTGCGCAGAGCGACCGGGGTCGGCACCCGGCTGTGGGAACGCCGGCCGGCCGGCGAGGACTACTTGACGCTGACGGTCGGCACCGGCAGTCGGCCCGCCCGTATCCCCGTCCCAGAGCCGCCGCAGGTCGGGGATGTTCCCGTCACCGTCGACCTGGCGGGGATCGGCGTGCTGGGGTTGACCGGCCAGTGCCGGCCGCTGGTGCGCTGGCTGGTCGCCCAGCTGGCCGCGCTGCACTCACCTGGTGACCTGCGCCTGGTGGTGTTCAGCGATTCCGCCGACTTGGCCAGTGCAGCAGACCTACCGCACGCATCTACTCGGGGCTCTGCCGGCGGGGTGATCAACGACCCACAGCGGGCCGCGGCCGCAGTCGCCGAGCTGTTCGGTCCACCCCGGCCGACGCTCACCACCGTGCTGGTGCTCGACAATGCGCACCGCTGGCGGCAGGTGCGAGGCATGGCCGCACTGCTGGCCACCTGCGCGGACGGCGGAACGAACTTCTACGCACTGTGCGTGGGCAGTACCCCGCAGTCGCTACCGGCCGAGTGCACGGCGGTGGCATCGGTGCGGGACGGCGTTGTCCAGCTCGTCGCCCGCGAGGCCACCCAGCACGCGGAGCCGACCGGGGTCGGTACCGACTACTTCGACGGCATGGTCGCCGCCCTCGCGCCGCTGTCCGATCCCGACCTGGCGGACTCGTCGTTACCGCGGACGACCGGGCTGGCCGAACTGCTCGGTCCGATGGACGCGACCGAGTTGCGCCGCCGCTGGGCAGCCCCTAGCGGGCGCGCCGTGCTGGGCGTCACCGCGGCCGGCCCGCTCAGCCTCGACATCGACACGGACGGGCCGCACCTGCTGATCGCGGGCACCACCGGCTCCGGCAAGTCCGAGCTGTTGCTCACCCTGGTATCCGCGTTGGCCGTCGCGGCGCCGCCCACCCAGACCTCGTTCCTGCTGGTTGACTACAAGGGTGGCGCGGCTTTCGCCGACGCGGCCGCGCTGCCGCACACCGCCGGTCTGGTCACCGACCTGGACCCCGCGCTTGCCGCGCGGGCACTGGCGAGCCTGCGAGCGGAGGTGCGGTCCCGCGAGCAGTTGCTGGCGGCGGCGGCGCTGCCGGACATGATGGCGCTGCGGGCCCGGGACCCCGCCAAGGCGCCGCCCCGGCTGGTGATCGTGGTCGACGAGTTCGCGACGATGGCAGCCGAGCTGCCCACATTCCTGACCGGCCTGGTGGACGTCGCCCAACGCGGCCGGTCACTGGGCATGCACCTGGTGCTGGCCACCCAGCGGCCGGCGGGCGTGGTCTCGCCGGTGATCAAGGCCAATATGGCGACCCGCATCTGCCTGCGGGTGGCCGACGACGCCGACTCGCTGGACGTGATCGACACCGCCGCCGCGACCGCGCTGCCCAGGGACATTCCCGGCCGCGCCCTGCTGCGCACCGGACGGGGGCGGGTGGTGGCGTTCCAGGCGGCCACCGTCACTGCGCCACCCAGGGCCACCGTGCAGGTCCGCCGCCGAGGGGTCCCACGGTCCGGGCCGGTGACCGACGCGGCCCCCGTCGCCGGCGGCCCACCTGCCGGCGGCACCTCCCCCAAGCAGGACGAGCCCGCCTCACCCAACCAGCTGACGCTGCTGGCCGCGGCCGCCCGAGCTGCCGCCGCCGGCCGGCTGCCCACCCCACCGTGGCTGCCACCACTGCCAGGGCGGTTCGCTCCGACCCTGACGGAACCGGCGGATGTGATCGCGCTGGTCGACCTGCCCGACGAACAACGTCGCCGGCTGATGCCGTTGCCGCCGGGGTCGGTGCTGGTGACCGGCCCGTCGAGGTCGGGCCGCAGCGCCGCGCTGCGTGCGATAGCGCACGCGGCAGCATCTGGCGGGGCCGAGCTGGCCGTGATCGACGGCCCCGGCGGGCTCGCCGACCTGGCCGACTGGCCGCAGACCAGTACCGTGCTAGACCTCGCTGACCCGGTGCTGGTGCAACGGCTGATCCAACTGCTATCCATCGTCACGCCGCCGGAGCGGACCCGACCACTGCTGCTCCTGGTGGACGATTGGGATTGCGTGACGACCGCAGTCGAGGCGCTCGACTTCGGCGCAACGGTCACCGCGCTGACTCAGCTGGCCGCGCGGGGTGACCCGATCGGGGTGCGGGTGGCCGCGTCCGGCCCTGCATTGCTGGCCCAGCACCGCGCAGCGCAGAGCTTCCCCACGGTGATCCGGCTCGGCGCTCCCGACGGCCGCGGGGAACCGACACCCGGCGCACCACCGGGCCGGGGCCGCTCCGGATCCGACGAGCTGCAGATGGCCTGGCGCCCGCCCGGTGCGGCCCCCCAACCGGCCGGGTGCGCCGGGTGGCGCGCTCGCGTCGTAGTGCGCCCACTGCCGGCCCTGACGTTGGTCGACGCGCTGCCATGCCCGCGGCCAACCGCGGTGCCGTGGGGCGCGGGCGGTGACGATGGCACGTCGGTGACGGTTGATCTGAGCGGCCCTGGCGGCGCGCTGCTGGTCGCTGGCCCACGCCGTAGCGGGATCAGCACCGCCCTGGCCACCCTGTCCACGCAAGCCGCGGCGGCCGGGATCCCCGTCCTGCGAACGTATCTCGGAACCGTCGCCGCACTACCCGACGGAGCAGGACCGAGCGTGACAACCGTTGACCTGCGGGACGACCCGGAATCCCTGCGGGCCGCGCTGGTCGCGCACCGCGGCCCGCTGCTGCTGGTTGTCGACGACGCGGACGAGGTTTCCGAGCTTCCCGCGGCCGAGCTCCTGGTGCGGTTTCTTGCCGTCGCCGGGCCCGCCCAGCACCTACTGCTCGGCGCCAGACTCGACCGGGCGCTGCGCGCCCACCGCGGGCCGATCGCCGAGGCGGCGACCTTCCACCGCGGGCTACTGTTGCAAGCCGGCGCGACCGATGGGACGCTGCTGGGAGCGACCCTGCCGCGCCGCCGGCCCCAGGTCACGCCGGGTCGCGGCCACCTGGTCGACGCCGACCGGGTAGTTCCTATCCAGGTGGCGACACGGCCGATCGACTGAGGCGCCTGGCGCAGGTGTGATCAGAAGAGACGATCCGGGCGGTCGCTGGTCTGGCGAGCGGCCGTCAGGCGAGCGGCGCTGGTCAGGCGAGCGCTGGTCAGACGAGCACTGGTCAGACGAGCACTGGTCAGACGAGCACTGGTCAGGCGAGCGGCAGCGCCCAGGCTACCGGATCCACCGGGCCGAGCGCGGGTTGCTTGGCCACCCTGCCGTCGCCCGACGATGTTCCGGTCAGCCGCCGCCGCACCCAGGGCGCGACGTAGTGACGGTAGTAACTGGCGCCCGCCAGCAGTGGATGCGTCGGAGGGACCAGCGCCGGCACCGGCGAGGTCCACGACATCGGCCGGGCGACGGCGAGCCGATCCAGCATCATCGCGGCCACCCGAGCATGGCCGGCACCGTTCAAGTGCAGCCGATCGAGGGCCCAGAAGCGGGCGTCACGCAGCTCGGCCCTTTCCCATAGGTCGACCAGCACAGCCTCCCGTCGCTCGGCGATACGCCGCACGCCCGAGCAGAACCTGTCGGCGTGGCTTCGCAACAACTTCGTCATGGGCAACCGATCGAACGGGTCCGCACCGGTGAACATCACCACCAGCGCACCGCTGTCAGCCAGCCTGGCGATCGCAAGGTCGAGCACCCGCAGCAGGGCGGCGGCGTCAACCCCTGGCCGGAGCAGGTCGTTGCCACCGCCGGCCACCGTCACCAGATCCGGATGCAGCGCCAGCGCCGGATCCAGTTGGTCGTCGACGATCTCGGCCAGCAACTTGCCGCGCACCGCGAGGTTCGCATACCCGAACGGCGTGCCGGTGTCGGTCGCCGCGTGCTGCAGCACGCCCGCGACAAGGTCGGCCCAGCCGCGCGGCCGACCTCCAATCTCGTCCCCAACGCCTTCGGTGAAGCTGTCGCCGACGGCGATGAATGCCCGAAACCGTCCACCGGTCAGCACATCCGGCACCGATGGCACTCCGGACGACCCGTTGCTTGCACCGGCAGTTCCCGCGCCCATCGCCACGACCTCCCGCGCTGTGGTCGATACCCCGGTCGGGGACCGGATCCGGGCCGAGGCTACTCCCCGCGGCTCATCCCTCGGTCAGCTGGACAACCAGGTAGGCGACCTCGTCGGGCGAATACCAGGCCAGATCGATGTCCTCGGCAGAGCCCAGGGTGAACTCCGCATCGGGATCGCCGAGGTCGGCCGCAACCACCACCCGCACCGCCTGACGCACCACGTCGGCTGCGTCCGCCCCATCGACGTACACCGCAGCGACCTGCCGCCACGGCATCATCCCGGCGATCTTGACCGCTGCCCGGTCCAGGTCGCCGCGCTCGGTCACCGCGCCGTCCGGCGCGTCGGCGGCCACCACCACCCGGATCGGTGCTGCGTCAGCGTCAGCATCAGCGAGCAGCCGCAGCGATCCCCTGGCCGCATCGCGCAGCGCCAGGTACTCAAGTTCCTCCTCGTCCCCGCCTGCATCGTCGAGGACTCCGTACTCGACGCGCAGCGACGCGGTCACCGCGAATCCCGTCCCACCGAAAGGAACCACCTCGCCGGCGGCGATCCAACCTCGCAGCAGTTCGACCGTCCCGGGCAGGTAAACCCTGGCCCACGACCCCGCGGTCACGACCCGACACTCGGGCTGTGCGCGGTACCCGGACCCGACCGGGGGGCAGGTCGGGACCGGGGCCGAGAGGCCGGCTGGGGCCGAGGTTGGGATCCCGGCTGGGACCGAGGTCGGGGAACGGTTTCCCGCAACTCCATCACCGCTTCGTCGATCAAGGTAGCGAATTCCCCGACGTCGGGCATCGCCTCCCGATCGGCCGTCAGCCCGAAGAACACCTCACCGCGATAGGACGTGCAGGACACGGCCAGTGCGTGCCCGCGCGCCAGCGGCGCCACCGGATACATCGCGACCACCTCGATGCCGGCCGCATACAGCCGCACCTGCGGGCCCGGCGCGTTGGTGATCAGCACGTCGTACATCCGCCGCGACAGCTGCCCGGCCACCCGAGCGCCCAATGCGTGCAGCGTCGGCGGCGCGAACCTGCCCAGCTCCAGCAGTGCGTCGGCGCCGACCTGCCGACCCGACTCCAGGTGCCCGCTCATGGCGAAGGACACCTGATGCAGCCGCATCACCGGGCTCGGCTCGGACACCGGCAGGTCCAAAAGGTGCGAGACTACTTGCGGCGCATCGTCCTCAGCGTCCTGCCGGACCGACATCGGCACCATCGCCCGCAGCGCGCTACCCGCCGATACCGGCTCACCACGAGACAGCAGCCAACTGCGCAACGCACCGGTAAGGACAGCCAGCACCACATCGTTGACCGATCCGCCATGTGCGGCCCTGATCCGCTTGAAGTCGGTCAGCGACGCCCTGGCCGTGGTGAACATGCGGTGCCCAGATCCGCCGGCCGTCAACGCCGATCGTGGGGTGGGTCGCAATGTCCGGCGCACCACACCGGCCACCGCGCCGGCTGCGTCGGCAAGGTTGGCCGCCGTCGACCTCAGGTCCACACCGGCCAGCCGGATCACGTCGAAGAGCTCGGTTGGCCGGGCGGTCAGATCGGCCACCGCATCCACCACCAGGTCGACATCACTGGGCGGCGGCGCCGGCATCCATGGGGTGTCCGGTAGTGTCCGCGGCCGACTGGAGATGTCCAGAATTGCGGCCGCGACGTCGACCGCGCCGACCCGGTCCACCATTGCCTCATGGGTCTTGTTGACCACTGCCACACGACCGTCCGACAGGCCCTCCACGATGTACATCTCCCACAGCGGCCGGGACCGGTCCAGCGGCCGGGAGATGAGCCTGCCCACCAGCTCGTGCAACTCTGCGTCGGAACCCGGTCGAGGCAGCGCCGACCGTCTGACGTGGTAGGTCAGGTCGAAGTTCTCGTCGTCCACCCACACCGGCCGGGCCAGCCTGCCGGGAACGAAGCGAACCTTCTGCCGGTACCGCGGCACCAGCGACAGCCGGGACGAGATCAGGTCGACGATCTTCGTGTAGTCGAACGCACCATCCTTCGGGCGCAGGATCACCACACCGCCGACGTGCATCGGGGTGATCGAGTCCTCCGCGTACAGGAACGCCGCGTCCGCTGGCGAGAGCCGGTCGGCGGTCACTTTCGGTCCCCCCGGGCCTGGTGAATCGCCCCAGCCCGGCCGGCGCTGCCCTGCTGCCCCACCGTCACGCTCGCCGTCATGCCATTCATCGTGGCACAGCACTGCGGCCAGAACGCTGACGCGGCATTGCTACCGGCCTTGGTTCGGCGCGCCCGCCGTAGCCGGCACCCGTCCGGCCTTTGCACCCGCTAGTCCCAGCCGGTCCCGAACCCGCTCGAAAAGGGAGCCGAGCGCGGTGTACAGCGGCGATTTCGCGGCCACCGCCGACAGCGCGGCACCACGTCGCCACGCGATGTCGGTGGCGGGGCGGTCTTCCGGGAGCATGGCGAATACCTCGGCCGCGACGAACCGGCGCAGGGTGTCGGCGAGTTCCTCCGCGGACGCCGCCGACCGGCGAGTCCGGTTCAACACCGCCTGCGCCTGCGCCTCCGGCACCGCCTGCGCCAACTCCGCAAGGCCTCGAACCAACCGCTCCATGCCCGGCGGATCTGCGGAGCCGACGGCCAACACCAGATCCGCGACCCCCAGCACTGCCAGGGTGGCCCCGTTCCGCCGGGGCGCCATCGTGTCGAAGGTGATTTCTTCGTCCGACTCCAGGCAGAATGCGCAGTCCACGACGACGAGCTCGACCATGCTACGCGCGGCGGTGAGGACCAATGGGAGCGCCGACGGGCGGACCTCCGGCCACCGGTCGGTGCGGGCGATGCCGGTCAGCAACGACAGGGTCGGGCTGATGGACCAGCACAGCCGGGTCAGCTCGGGCCGGTCCAGAGTGCCATTGGCCGCCATCCGACAGGCACCAGCCAGCCCGGGCGACTCGTCCAGCAGCCCGAACGCGTTGGCCAGTACACCTCCGTAGACGTCCGCGTCGATGAGCAGCGTGGGCACCCCTGCGGTGGCGGCCACGTCGGCCAGGCCCATCGCGACGGTGGTGCGGCCGGGGCTGCCGGCTGGGCCCCAGACGGCGACCACGGCGCCCCGCTGCGGGGCCGACCCCGTTGCCGGCGGCGCCGACGGACCGGCCGACGCACTGATGGCGTCCACCGCCGGCTTGGTCAGGGCCAGCCTGGTCTCGGACAACGCCCGGCTGGCCACTTCCGGAGTGGCCGCGCCAATCGCCCCCTGGATCGCCGCGATGATCGCGGCGCTACCGGCGTCGTCGGCGACGACGGCGGACACCCCGATCCGGTCGAATCGAACCGGTGCCCGCTGGTCGGCGGCCGGGTAGACGACAACGACGGCCACTCCGAACACTCGCAGTCGGGCGAGCGTATCGCTGTCCAGCCGTCGCAAGTTTGCCGCAAGGACGCAGGCGCTCGCCTGACCGGTGCCGGCCATCGCCAGCACCTGGGCGAGGTCGGCGCAGCGCTGCAGGACCATTAGCGGCGCGCCGGGCTGGTCCAGTGCGGCGACCAACTCGGTCTCCCAGCTCTGGCCCAGGCCGGCGGTGAGCAGCGCCAGGCTCACGGCCCGCCGCCGGCGACCAAGACCACGATCGGTTCACCCTGCGGCAGGGTTCGGACCAGCGCATCGGCCTGTTGCGTCGGCATCAGCACCGCGACCTGGTACCGAGTCGAGGTAGCACCGGACAGTCCGCCGGCTGCCGGAGCCGTCACTGACTGCACAGTGACCCGCGCGTTGATCAGCCTGGTGGTGGCGGCGGTGCCGCTGCTCGTGCTGCCCCCGGTGGTCAGGTACAGGTCGATGACGGACCCGTGGCCAACTCCGGGCGGCATCCGATCGGGAGTGACGCCGACCACCACCACACGACCTTCGGCGACCGGCGACAGTGCGGTGGCCGGCAGCAGCTCACCGGCCGCCACAGCCCGGTTCAGTACGCGGCCGACCGGCGCCGCCGCCGCACCGATGTACAGCGTCGACCGATCACCGAGGTTGACCTCGACCCTGGTGAGGTCCCCGGCAACGATCACCGTGCCGACCGCGAGATCGCGTCCGGCGGACCAAACGCCGCTGGTGTGGGACGAACCTCCGACCACCTTCGCGCCGACCACGATGCTCGCAATTAGCAGTAGCACGCCGCCGATCACCCTCGGATCCAGCCATCGGGGTCGGCCGAGCCGCCTCGGGCTCGGTGCTCCCGCCACTGTCATCGTCACCCCCAGGCCCGGTCCACGCCAAAGCAGACCATACCGCCCGTCAGGTGGGGTTTCGCCTCAGCGCGATGAGCTGTGGATAACCCGGTGGACAACACCGCGCCCGACGTACGACCTATGCAAAGATGTCTCATCGGGTCGAAACGATCCCTATCCGGATCAAACACCGTCGCTGGATCAACACCGTCGCTGGATCAAAGACCGCCGCTGGATCAACGCCGTCGCTGGATCAACACCGTCGCTGGATCAAAGACCACTGCTGGATCAAATTGTCGCCACCGGAAGGACGCCCAATGGCATCGGATCGGTTCCTGACCCTGGGCGACGTCGCTGAGGTGCTGAACATCTCTACCAGCCAGGCGTACGCACTGGTGCGCAGCGGCGACCTCGTCGGTATCCAGATTGGCGGCCGCGGCCAGTGGCGGGTGGAGCGATCCAAGCTGGAGGAGTACATCGACCGCGCCTATCGGCGCACCGCTGCCGGTCTGGCCGATCTGCCGGAAAGCATCACCGCCGACGCCACCATCTGACGGACCGGATTGAGTGGCCGACCGCCGGACCGTCCGTTACTCCGGCGTCGGGCGAGTCATCCCCACGGCAGCGGTCGCACCGTGCCGATGGCGGACAGCGAAATGAGCGCTACCGAGCGGACCCCCGCCGCCCGCCGCGGTTCCCAGGGCGCGTGCACGGCAAGTTCGATGAAGTCGGCGCCCACCCGGTCGATCGTGCCGGCGATTTCCGCCGCGCCGCCGCCGGCCAGGGTCAGGGCGACCGGTGACCTGTCTCTGGCGATCCCACGCAAGGCATAGCGCAAGTCCAACCGAGCCGTCACCCCGGACAGCCGCGCGCCGGTCGCTGCCAGCAGGCCGTCGATGACGGCCACTTCCGCGAGAGCCACCAGCAGCTCACGTCCGGGTCGCTGCTCGAGCAGCATCCAGTCCGGGCCCGCTTGGCGCAACACGCCTTCCACCGCTGGACCCCCGCGGGTACGCACCCGGATCGTCGCCCCTATCGCCCCGGAGCACCGTTGCACCAAGCTGACTGTGCCCGCTGCGACCCGTTGCCGGTCTGCCAACTCGGACATCATCTCGGCGCCGGCCAACTCCTCGAAGCGGGCATCCAGATCGGTGAACAGCTGCTCCCAGCGCGTCATCGGCCCACCGTCCCAAGATCCAGCGCGCCGGTCAAGGAACCGACGTCGACCATCAAAGTAATCAACATCTCTTGACAAGACCAGTACATCATCATCTAAGTTCAAATCATGTCAAACGATCTCATTATCGTCAAACCAACATCATCGCCTCGAGAGCGCATCATCGCCCGCGGACACGTGCTGGTGACGGTCTGCGGCATCGGCGCACTCGCCGCAGCGGTGCCCGGTCCGACCACGGCGATCGCGATGATGACCGGTCCAACCGCCGCTAGCTCCAGCGAACCTTTCGGCCCGGCTGGTGACGCATTGCTGATCGCTGCTGGCCTGCTGGTCTGGGGACTGCTGGCGTGGATCACCCTGTTGGCGTGCTCGGCGGCGCTCACCCGGGTACCGGGAATCGCCGGTCGGATGGGCCGCACAGTGCTCGGCAAGATCGCACCGGCCGCCGCCAGGAATCTGCTGATCGCCGCCCTCGGCGCGGCCCTGATCACCCAGATCACCGGGTGCGCGGAAAGCGGCCCCGGTGCTGGCCCCGCAGTTGCCGTCGCTGTCCTGTCCACGCCCGGCAGCGGGTCGGCGACATCGACCGCGGCGGCGTGGACCGCGCCACCCTTCAACCCGACAGGGACGGCCGCACGCGAGGTGCCGTCCCGGTCGGGAGGGCTTACGCCTACCGCGCCGATGCCGATGCTTGACTGGCCGACCGGCGGCAACCCGTCACCGACGTCGACCGCTGACGTGCCGTCAGCCAACGACCGCACCCACGGTGGGCCTGACGGCACCCGCAGCAACGGCCCCGCCCACAGCGATTCTCCGGGGACCGTGACCACGAGCAGGGCACCAACCAACCCCGTGCCAACCAACCCCGTGCCAACCAACCCTGTGCCAACCAACCCCGCGCCAACCAACCCCGTGTCAACCAACCCTGTGTCAACCAACCCCGGCGCCCCTGGGACTCTCGCAGCGGGACCAGCCACGGCGGGAACCCCGGAAGACCCGGCCACAGGGGTCCGGGTCGAGCCGACGGCGGAGTCCCCCGCCCAGCCCATTGCGCCAACGACGATGCCATCGAGCACCGCCGACGCCACCATCACCGTCACCGTTCAGACGGGCGACAGCCTGTGGAGCATCGCGGCGGACCACCTGCCCGCCGACGCCTCCGACGCCCACATCGACACCACCTGGCGTTCTTGGTATCGCACCAACTCCGCAGTCATCGGGGACGACCCGAACCTCATCCTCCCGGGGCAGCACCTGCAGCCCCCCGCCCAGGAAGCAGATCAGCGATGACCACAGCTCTCGCCGCCCCCGCAACGGCCAGCACCGCAACGGGGTCACTCCACACCGGCGCCGGACTGACCCGGACCGCACCGGCAGCGCCTCGGGCGCGAAGCCGCCCGTACCTGGCACCGGTACCGCAATGCGAACCCGCATACGACGACGAACCAGCCGCCTCCCGCAACGGGCGGGCCCTGCGCCGGACCGTCCGGTCGGCCGTCACCAACCCGGTCGGGCCGTCTGCCACCCCGCCCGCCCCGCCAGCGGATCTCCTTCCCATCACGTCGACAGTCACAGCTTCGGCCCTGCAAACCGTGGTGCCGCCCCGGCTGGTCCCGCTGCCCCGGCCGGCCCGACCGTTGTTGCCGACCCGCCCGACCGGGTCCGACCCGTCCGCCCGTCCGGTGCCGCACCGCGTCGCCGTCATCTCCGCGGCCGACGTGCCCGGCTGGTCGAAGGAGTCCGACGTGGGTGTGCAGATGACGACCAGCGCGGCACTGCCACCGGCCGGCCGCGTCGGTCCCGCACTGGCCACCGCGGTGATCGAAGTGCTCGGCGGGTTCCGTGCGCTGGGCCAACTGCGTGCGCACTGTGCGCCGGACGTCTTCGCCGGCTTGGGCAATCAGCCGGTCGGCCGCAGGCCCGAGATGCCTCGACTGGTCAGCACCAGGGTGTGCGAACCGGCGGACGGGGTCGCCGAGGTGAGCGCGGTGTTTCGCGGCTCCGGCAGGGTCCGCGCCCTGGCCATGCGCTTGCAGGGCGTCGACGGACGCTGGCGCGTTACTGCGCTCCAGGTGGGATGACAGGCAAGACCACATCGTGTCTGCAAGCCACCCGGCCTCGGGCAGGCAGATCAGCGCCGATGGTCCTGTCGGTCCACGTCCTGCGGTGCCTCCCGCGCCCGTCCTACTGCGTGGTCGGCCGTATCAGGGTCCCCCTACGGTGGCCAGTTTGTCCCGTCGAACAGGGCGTTGACGCTGTCCTGGAATTTCGGTGACAGCCAGAACCCGGAGTGCCGGCCGGCTGCCGGGTACAGCACGGTTCCGGGCTGGACGGCGAAGACCGGGTCGACGAACTTCACATTGAACGGCCCGTCATCGCCCGCCGGCCCGCCCAGCCGTACCGTCGGATTCTTCCGATCCGACGGCGGGTAGGGCACCGAGCCGCCGAGATAATCGGTGTTCCGCCAGGGGTTCGACCAGCGCGGTGGGCAGTGTGGCCGCTCACCTGTACTAAGTGCAGACGCCACCTCACGGAATGCTGCCTCGGAGAAGTATCGCGGGAAGAACCGCGCGTACAACCGGTCCAGCACGCAGCCGAAGGTCATCAGCGCCACCCGCTGCCGAGTCGCCCGACGGATCAGCAGCACTACAGCCATGCTGATGGGAGTGCCCTGGCTGTGCGCGGCGATAACCACCCGGCCGCGCCGCTCGCCGGTCTGGTCGGGAAGCAGTGTGGCGGCGTAGCCGGGGTCGGACCGGTCGCCGACGTACCAGTCGACCCGCGCGGTCACTTCGGGGATGATCCGTTCGTTGTAGCAGGGCGGCGCCATCGGGTGGACGTCCCGAGGCCAGAAGCAGGTCAGGTCCCACAGCACGCCGATGCCGCGGCGGGTAGCCCGCGCGCGATAGGCAGCGATCCCACCCAGCACCACCACCAGTAGCAGGCCCGCGGTGAGATAGGCGCCCCAGGCGACCTGCCAGGAGCTGGAGCACGGCGCAGTCGGCGCGTCCGGCCCGGCGGCGACAGAAGTACACGACCGGTTCGGGCGACCCAGGATCCAGCCGAAGAAGGTGCCGCCGTCCTGGCCCCGCCCGACGCCGAGCCCAACCAGTTGCAGCGCGAGGAACGCGATCACCGCACCACAGAAGACCGCGATTCCGCGTGGCACCCGATCCACCCTGCGGGCGGTGAAGAACATGAAGCCGATCTCCCGCGCCCGGCCGGTCGGCCTCGGCTCGTCCGCCGAGAATTGCTCCGGATAGTCCCGGCGCAGGGCATCCCAGTCGGCCGGGCCGCCACCCCTGATCTTGGCGATGATGAACCTGACGGCCAGTTGAGCCAGCAGCGCGGCAATGACCGCGAGCCCGACCAGCATGCCGACGCCGGTGCTGCGCGAGGTCGAGCCGAACCAGGTCGCGTTCGACGATTCCAAGACCGCGGTGAGCCGGCCCGGTGTCAGCGCGAATCCGGTAGTGCTCAACCAGGCCGGCACCAGGATGAGCACCGCGGCGGTCAACACCGAACCCATCAACCAGGCCAGGAAGGAGATGAAGAACGCCGAGTACCCGCCCATGAACAACCGCATGCCGCGGCCGGCGCCCAGCAGCCTGGTGATCGCCAGCGCAGCCAATATCAGACCGAGCACCAAGCCCTGACCGATGAACAATCCCTGGACGATGCGATCCGCTCGAACGACCAGCAGGTCCGGGTCCAGCCAGGCGCCGGCCGGCCAGAGCCGCGAGCCGCCGATCACCAACACCAGGTCGAGCGCGAGCAGCGCGGCGATGCCTGCCCATAGGCAACGGGCGGGCAGCATCAGCGCAGCCAGACTGCCGGCCAGCGCGCGCCCGGACGGCCGGAGCACGGCGAGGACCGCGCAGGCGGCCAGCACGGCACTGCCCACCCACAGCGCGGCGGTCCGCGCCGGGTTGGAAGGCATCAACCAGGCAAGCACCCAGCCGGTGGTGCAAAAACCCGCCTGGACATGCACCAGCCGCAACCGGCGCACCGCTGCGAATCCGGTCCACAGGTCGGCCCGGGCCAGCGGTATCGGATCGTCGTCGGCGCGGCCCGGGCGCGCCCCTCCGCCGGTGTCCGCCCGTGGCGCCGTTGGCGATCCGTCGCCCGACCCGGTTTGGTACCGAACGGCTGCCGAGTAGCTGATCGCCCACAGCGCGCCGACCAGCGCAATCGGCACCAGCGCCATCAGACCGAGCCGGCCGGCGGGCGTCAGCGCATCGAGCCAGCCCAGCAGGAACCGGGGGAGCCCGTGGCACACCGACACCGGTGCGGCGCCATCGGGAGCACCCACTGGCGGCACCCCCAGCGACGGGGCGCAGCGACCCGCAACCGTTGACATGCTGACGATGGCGCCGCCGAGAACCAAGGTGGCGGTCAGCGACAGCGAGATCACCCGGATCAACGCATCGATGCAACGGCGTAACCGGGCGCAAAGATCGCTCCCGGCCGGATCGGGCGCAAGCATCCGCGGCGCCACGTTGATCAACGCGAACGGCAGCAGCACCAGCCACAGCGCGCGGGACTTGGCGCCCGACGTCCAACCGCCCCAGGAGTAGCCCTCCAGCCACGGTCCCGGCCGCTGCGCCGGGCTGCCCGCGCCGAGGGCGCGCGCCGTGTCCCGCTGCTGCTGCGGCACTGACGGCCGGTAGAACCCGGCGATCCGGTCCCCGGACACCTGCTGCACCGCGGAGCGGTCGAGCAGATCCTCGGGCGGCGTGCCGGAGACGCCGTGAATCCGGATCTCGATGTCGCCGGTGTACGGCAACTCGCCGCCGACATCGGCTCCGAGCGGTGGGTCGGTCTGCGCCATCGTCGCCTCCGCAGTCGGCGGCGGCACGGCAGCCACTCACCTCACGTGACAGGAGCTTGGCAGGCTGCAGTCAGATACGCCAGGGGCCTTGGTAGATCTCGGCCGAGGAACAGGACAGCGGAGCTCAGCAATGGAGGTCAGTCAGCGATCCTCAGTCAGTACCGCCGGGTCGACCGTGGCATACCTTGTACTTCTTGCCGGAACCACACGGGCACGGCGCATTGCGGCCGGGCTCCTTGGATCCGGTCGCGGTGCCGGTACGCGAGGTCTTGCCGGTGGTCCGCGTGTCGCCGGACTCGCCGGGGCCGGAGTAGGACAGCGATCTGGCCACCGGCGACGGACCGCCCAGCCCCTTGGCCCGGAGCGCCGCGGGCGCGGCTGCCGCCGACTCCTGCACCGGGGCAGCGCTCGCCTGCTGGGTGGGCAGCGGTTCCACTCGTCGGACCCTGGTCCTGGGCGCTTGCTTGCCGCCGGCCGGTTTCGCGGCCGGCAGCGATCGCGGGCCACCGTTCGCTGCCACTGCCCCGTTCGATGACGCCGCCCCGTCCTGCTGAGGCTGACCGTCGTCCTGCGGGACAACCTGGACCTGGATGTTGTAGAGGAACCCGACCGATTCCTCCTTCAGCGACTCCAGCATGGCCGCGAACATGTCGAAACCCTCCCGCTGGTACTCCACCAACGGGTCCCGTTGGGCCATCGCGCGCAGCCCGATGCCCTCCTTGAGGTAGTCCATCTCGTACAGGTGCTCGCGCCACTTTCGGTCCAGCACGCTGAGCACGACCCGGCGCTCCAACTCCCTGGTGATCGGCGGGGTCAGCGCCTCATCGCGGGCCGCCCACACCTTCGCCGCGTCGGCCAGCACGCCGTGCAGCAGGTTCTCCTTGCTCAGGTCCCCGTACTCGGCGGCGATGTGCTCGGGAGTGATGCTGATCGGGTACAGCGTCTTCAGCGCGGTCCACAGCGTTTCCAGGTCCCAGTCCTCGGCGTAGCCGACGCTGGTGGCGCCCTGGACGTAAGCGGTGACCACGTCGTCGATCATGTTCTTGACCTGCTCGCCCAGGTCCTCGCCTTGCAGCACGCGCCGTCGCTCTTCATAGATGACGGTGCGCTGCTTGTTCATCACCTCGTCGTACTTCAGCACGTTTTTGCGGATCTCGAAGTTCTGCTGCTCGACCTGGGTCTGCGCACTCTTGATCGCCTTGGAGACGAACTTGTGGCCGATCGGCATGTCGTCCGGCATCCGCAGCCGGGTCATCATCATTTCGACGGTGCCGCCGCCGACCCGGCGCATCAGGTCGTCGCCGAGCGAAAGGTAGAACCGTGACTCCCCCGGGTCGCCCTGCCGGCCGGCGCGGCCGCGCAGCTGGTTGTCGATGCGGCGGGACTCGTGACGCTCGGTGCCGAGCACGTACAGCCCGCCGGCCGCACGCACCTTCTCCGCCTCGTTGACCGACCGCTTCTTGGCCGCCTCCAGCGCCGCCGGCCACGCCTGCTCGTACTCCTCCGGCGTGTCGGTGGGGGTGAGTCCGCGTTCGCGCAGATCCATGTCGGCGGTGAAGTCGGGGTTGCCGCCGAGCACAACGTCGGTGCCGCGGCCGGCCATGTTGGTGGCGACCGTGACGGCACTGACCCGGCCGGCCTGGGCGATGATCGCGGCCTCCCGCGCGTGGTTCTTGGCGTTCAGCACCTCGTGCGGCACGCCCGCTCGCAGCAGCAATTTGGACAGCCGCTCGGAGTGTTCGACGCTGGCCGTGCCGATCAGCACCGGCTGGCCCTTCTCGTGCCGCTCGGCGATATCGTCGACAACCGCCTCGAACTTCGCCTCCTCGGTCTTGTAGATGATGTCGTCCTGGTCGGCCCGGACCATCGGCTTGTTGGTCGGGATCGACACCACGCCCAGCTTGTACGTCTGGTTCAGCTCGGCGGCCTCGGTCTGCGCGGTACCTGTCATCCCGGAGAGCTTCTCGTACAGCCGGAAGTAGTTCTGCAAGGTGATGGTGGCCAACGTCTGGTTCTCGGCCTTGATCTCCACCCCCTCCTTGGCCTCGATGGCCTGGTGCATGCCCTCGTTGTAGCGGCGTCCGTGCAGTACCCGCCCGGTGAACTCATCGACGATCAGCACTTCGCCGCCGACCACGATGTAGTCCTTGTCCTTCTTGTACAACTCCTTGGCCTTGATGGCGTTGTTCAGGAAGCCGACCAGTGGGGTGTTCACCGACTCGTACAGGTTGTCGATGTCCAGCGCTCGCTCGACACTGGCCACACCGTCCTCGGTGACGGCGATAGTGCGCTTGGACAGGTCGACCTCGTAGTCCGTGTCCGGCCGCAGCCGCAGCGCCAGCCGGGCGAACTCGGAGTACCACTTGGAGGACTGGTCGGCGGGTCCGGAGATGATCAACGGGGTCCGGGCCTCGTCGATCAGGATGGAGTCGACCTCGTCGACGATGGCGTAGTGATGCCCGCGTTGCACCAGGTCGGCGCTGGACCAGGCCATGTTGTCGCGCAGGTAGTCGAAGCCGAACTCGTTGTTGGTCCCGTAGGTGATGTCGGCGGAGTACGCGGCGCGTCGCACGTCCGGCGTCTGCTGGGACAAGATCACCCCGACCTCGAGGCCGAGGAAGCGGTGCACGCGGCCCATCCACTCACTGTCCCGCTGGGCCAGGTAGTCGTTGGTGGTGACGATGTGCACGCCCTTGCCATCCAGGGCATTGAGGTAGGCGGCCAGGGTGGAGACCAAGGTCTTGCCCTCACCGGTCTTCATCTCGGCGATATCGCCGAGATGCAGTGCGGCGCCGCCCATCAGCTGCACGTCGAAGTGCCGCTGGCCCAAGGTGCGTTTGGCCGCTTCGCGAACCGCCGCGAACGCCTCGGGCAGCAGGTCGTCCAGGCTCTCGCCAGCCGCCACCCGCTCCTTGTAGCTCGGCGTCAGCGCGCGCAGGTCTTCGTCGGACAGGCCGGCGAAGTCGTCCTCGAGGCTGTTGATGTGGTCGGCGATGGCGCGTAGCCGGCGCACGGTCTTCGCCTCGCCGGCGCGGAGCAGTCGGGACAGAACCACGTGGTCACCCTTGGTCGTATTGATCTGGTCGTATTGATCTGGTCGTATTGATCTAATCGTCTCTTCGGCCCGCTACGGCCGACCTGAGTCGACCCCGCGCGCGCGGACGCGGCTGGGACATCCCCCGCAGCACCCATGGTAAGCGCACTGCCGACCGAGCCGGTCCGATCTGCAGCCGATGCGCCGCCGAGCGACCGCGCTCCGCCCCCGGCGAGCCCGGTGGCACCCCGGCGGGGCGCGAGCCGCGGGCGGGCACGACGGTCGGGCGTGACGGCCAGGGTCAGGGTCAGGCCAGCCGGAGCAGCCCGTAGTCAAAGCCCTTGCGCCGGTAAACCACCGAGGCCAGCCCGGTCTCGGCATCGTTGAAGAGGTAGAAGTCGTGGCCCACCAGTTCCATCTGGAATAGCGCCTCGTCGACAGTGATCGGCTCGGCGGGGTGATCCTTGATCCTGACGACTCGGCCCGGTCCCTCGTCATCGACGCCTGCCTCGTCCGTCGCCTCCTCACCCGCCTGCGCCTCGGGCTCCGGTCCGTCGACCAAGCCTCCGCCGACCGCAGCGACGGCGGCCAGCGGAGCACGGGAGGTGACCCGGCTCAGCCGTCTGTCCCGCAGCTTGCGCAGCCGACCCTCCAGCTTGTCGACGGCGGTGTCCAGCGCTACGTAGAAGGTGTCGGCTGCGGCTTCGGCGCGGATCACCGGCCCCCGGCCGATGACGGTGATCTGCACCCGCTGCCGGATCTTGGCCTGGCGCGGGTTGGGTTCGTGGGAGAGTTCGACGTCAATTCGGATGATCTTCGAGTCGTACCGCTCGATTCGCGCCAACTTGTCGGCGACGTGCGTGCGGAAGTGGTCGGGCACCTCGACATTTCGGCCCTTGACGACGATGTCCACATGTCCTCCTGGCTGTTCAGGCGAGACGATGGGCACACCGCCCCGCATGCTGAAGTGCGCT